>Ga0316194_10000233_pt1 | contig 33016 bp, 33 predicted proteins | sample CroRivsedime1_MG_FD_204936 | JGI IMG/M metagenome (GOLD analysis project Ga0316194, IMG submission 204936) | Coastal sediment microbial communities from Maine, United States - Cross River sediment 1 | ecosystem: Environmental > Aquatic > Marine > Coastal > Sediment | place: USA: Maine...
GAGCAGTGGCCCGTCCCGTTCACCGATTGGCTGACCTTGGCGAACTCGATCAAGAACAGCGACGCAGAGATGGTCGTCGCTGCAACCGCTTCGCCGGATGAGGCGATTTCACTGATGAACGCGTTCGCGACGGTGCAGTACAACCCGAAGCTGGTCTGGATGTCGCAGGGAGCGCAGTCCGAGTTCCAGGAAACGCTCGGCGATGTGGCCAACGGCGTCACCATCCATTCGGCGTGGCACCCGCTTGCCGATTGGGAGGGCGTGCTTGGAGGCGAGGTCTACACCAACACCGACTTCATCGACGGCTTCACCGAATCGTTCGGGCGAGCTCCGGATGAAGATGAAGCGATCCCGTTCTCGCTCTGCCAGGGCGTTGAGCAGGCCATCCTCGGTGTCGGCTCCACGGACAACGTGGCAATGTCGGAATGGATGCACGCACGGACGCCAGACGATCCGGTCAAGACCATTCTCGGCGACTGGGTGTGGGACGAACGAGGGCTGCCGGTCGATCGTTCGATGATCATGGTGCAGTGGCAGGACGGCGAGCTCAAGTTCGTGTACCCGGTCGGCGAATTCCCGGGAACGGTGGACCTCGTCTACCCCAAGCCTGAGTTCTAGGCCGGTAGTTGAACCAACGACGTGGAAGATGGGGCACCGGACCGGTCGGTGCCCCATCTTCAGACGAGCCTGATGTGCGTTGGGCAGTAGGGAAGACGAGCGAGAGGCGGGAGTTGCACTCGTGAGTGCGTTTCAACGCAGGACGGCGGCTGGAGGCCGATCGTGGGCGTGATGCTCGAGGCACGAGGTCTGAACAAGGGTTTCGGCGGCATCCAAGCCGTCAACGACGCCAGTTTCGACATCGAGGAAGGCACGATCACCTCCCTCATCGGTCCGAACGGAGCCGGCAAGACAACCACGTTCAACCTCATCAACAACGTGATCAGGGCGGACTCCGGATCGGTGAAGTTCGAAGGCACTGAGATCACCCGCAAGATGCCGCACAAGCTGACACGGCTCGGCATCGGGCGAACGTTCCAGGTCACGAGGGCTCTCGATGACATGACGGTCATCGAAAACATGGTTGTTGGTTCTTCTGCCCAGAATCTGCGAGGCACGTTCGGCTCGCGGATGTTGGACTCGGAAACCGAACGAGCACTCGACCTCCTCAGATTCGTCGGCATCGAGAAGTACGCCTACTCGAAAGCTGAGTTGTTGTCATATGGACAGCGAAAGCTTCTCGAGTTCTCAGCCGTGCTGATGTCAAAGCCGCGCCTCGTCATGCTCGATGAGCCGGCGGGCGGCGTGAATCCTGCCCTGTTGGAGCGCATGGTCGACCGGATCCGACAACTCAACGGGGAGGGGCTCACCTTCTTCATCGTCGAACACAACATGGACCTGGTCATGGACCTCAGTGACACTGTGATCGTCATGGCCCACGGCGAAGTGCTCACGCATGGGACACCGGAAGAGGTGCAAAGCGATGGCCGCGTACTCGATGCCTATCTAGGGATGGCCTGACATGCCGATTCTCGAGATCACGGACGTCAGTGCCGGATACGGCGCGGGGCCCGACATTCTCCGGGGGCTCTCGCTCGAAGTTGAAGAGGCCAAGTCGTATTGCATCATCGGCCCGAATGGTGCAGGCAAGTCGACGCTCCTCAAGGTGATTGCAGGGCTGCTTCATCCGCGATCCGGTGACGTCGTGTTTCGGGGCGAGTCGCTGGCACACCGAAGGCCCGACCAGGTGCTCGCAACCGGCGTGTGTTTCGTCCCTCAGGATCAGGCGCTGTTCCCTGAGATGAGCGTTCGTGAGAACCTGATCATGGGCGCCTACCTCGTGAAGGATCGCGCCCTCATCAAGGAGCGCCTCGCCCGGGTGTACGAGATGTTCCCGATCCTTGCGGAGCGAGCAGGCCAGGACGCCGGCAAGATGTCGGGCGGTCAGCAGCAGATGCTGGCAATGGGTCGCGCCCTCATGATCGATCCCATCTTGCTCATGCTCGACGAACCAACTCTCGGTTTGGCGCCCCAGATTGCCCAGCAGATCTTCTCGCAGGTCGAGCAGTTGAAGAGCATGGGGCTCACCGTGGTGATCATTGAGCAGAACGCGCAACGCGGACTCGAACTCGCCGATTGGGGTGTGGTGCTCGACCTGGGCATCGTCCGCTTTGAGGGGCCGTCGGAAGGCATTCTCGAGGATCCTCGCGTTCGCGAACTCTATCTTGGCAAAGCGGCGGGTTCGAGGGAGAAGAAATGACCAATGTGATCCAGGTCGCGATCCTCGGTCTTCTGCTCGGTGGTGTCTACGCCCTGATGGCAGCCGGTTTGACATTGGCGTTCGGCGTCATGCGGATCGTGAACCTTGCCCATGCGGCATTCATCATTGCCTCTGCCTACATCTCGTTCTTCGCATTTGAGCAGCTCGGCATCGATCCGCTGCTGTCGGTGGTGTTCGTCATGCCGATCATGTTCTTCTTCGGCGTCGCCGTCTACCAGGTCTTGTTCCGGAGGATCGAAGGCTCCGCCAAGTTCGGCGAGATGACCGTGTTGCTCACGTTCGGGATCGCAATCATGGTTGAGGGTCTCCTTGGGTTCGTCTTCACCGGGATCTACCGAAAGGCGCAACCGGGATACGCCAATGAGTCGTTCATCGTCGACGGCCTGTTCCTTCCAGAGGGCGACATCCTCTTCATCCCGAAGGGCCAGTTCTACGCGTCGTTGCTGAGCATCGTGTTGCTGGTCGGGCTCTGGGCGTTCCTGCGTTACAGCCAGACGGGGTATGCCATTCGGGCCACCACACAGAATCGTGATGCTGCGGAGATCGTGGGAGTCAACGTGCGCAGGGTGTCTGCGATCTCCTTTGGGCTCTCGACGGCGCTTGCCGGCGCCTCCGGCGCACTGATGAGCTACCTCTTCCCGTTCTTCCCGTTCCGCCACTGGCAGTGGGTTGCGGTTCTGCTGGCGTTGGTGGTGTTGGGCGGCATGGGAAGCATGAAGGGGGCGGTCATCGGGGCCCTGGTGCTCGGTGTCGCCAGCTCGTTTGTCGTTGACCAGATCGGGCCGACGTGGGGTCCCATGACGTTCTATCTGGCCCTGTTCCTGATTCTGCTCGTCCGGCCTCAAGGGCTATTCGGCAAGGAGGTCCCAGCGTGATCGAAGACCGCGCCGCCTTGGGTCCGGATGATTCCGCGCCCGAACCCACGGAGGATGAAGTTCAGCGTCCACCTGGGCCGGCGCGCTATCGCTGGTACGTGCTGGCGGCGGTCGTCGTTGCCCTGCTGGCGTTGCCATTGTTCCGGCCGGTGATCAGCTCCTACAACTATGTGTTGACTCTCGGGGCCCTCATTCTCATGTGGGTGGCAATGAGCTCGAGTTGGAACATCCTCGGCGGATATGCCGGCTACATCTCGCTCGGCCACAGCGTGTTCATGGGAGTCGGCGGGTACGTCGCAGGTGTCTTGCTCTACTACCACGGAATCAGCCCGTTCCTCACCGCCCTCCTCGGCGGTCTGGCGGCCGTGGCGCTCGGATTCCTCGCCGGGTTCATCACGCTGCGCACGCGTGGCCCGGCCTTCATCATCTCCACGATTGCGCTGCTGTTCATGTTCCTGCTCATGACCGACAACTTCGAGTATCTGGGTGGCGCTGCGGGGCTCCCGCTTCCCCCTCTGCCAGTCTCGCAGGAGTGGCTCCGCGTGCCGTTCTACTACGCGATGCTGTTCATCGCGATCGGGGCCGTCTTGACGTCCTACCGGGTGGCCCACTCGAAGTTCGGCATGGGTCTGCGAGCGATCTCCGAAGATGAGACCAAGGCTGAAGTTGCCGGTGTCCCCACCCGGCTCTACAAGATCTCCGCGTTTGCGATGAGTGCATTCTGGGTAGGCGTTGCCGGTGCGATCTACGGCTATTCGATCGCCTTTATCCGGCCCACGGTCTTTTTCACCATTGCGATCTCGGCACAGATGGTATTGATGGCCATCATCGGTGGAAAGGGGACGGTCGCGGGGCCGGTCGTGGGTGCCGTCCTCATCTACGCCATCAACGAGATGTCGCTTGTCGTCTTCGGTGCCACCGAGTTCAATATCGTGATCCAAGGCACCATGCTGGTCGCCGTACTGTTGTTCTTCCCGCTCGGCGTCGTGGGGACACTTCGCAAGATGAACCGGTTACCAGCGTTCCTCAACTGGGATTGACGTGGCCTACGCCGCCTGCGGCCACACCCCCTTCGTTGCGCTGGTGACATAGATGGAGACCGGTGAGATCCTCTTGGTGCTGAGCGCAGTAGCGTTCGGGTTCTTCGCCAAGGGAGTGACCGGCCTCGGCGGACCACCGTTGGCGATCCCGGTCCTGGCGACGTTCATGGGTGTCGAATACGCCGTCGCGGTGATCGCGATCCCCGCCGCTCTGGCCAACGGCTGGCTGATGATCGAGAACCGGTCGGCGGCGCCAGAAATCCGCCGATTCCTCGTGCCAATGATGGCAACCGGAGTCGTCGGGACCCTGCTCGGCGTGTGGCTTCTTCTGACCATCGACGACCGGATCATGTCCGTTTTGCTTGGTGTCTTCATCCTGCTGTACATCGTGTGGTATCTCCTCAATCCGGAGAGGAAGATCGAAGAACGGACGGCGCAACGGCTCGCAGCACCTGCAGGCTTTGGTGCCGGGGTGCTCGTCGGCGCCACCGGCGTCTCGGCACCGGTGGTCGCTACGTATTTCCACAGTTTGCGCCTCGCCCGGACCGGTTTCGTGTTTGCCGTTTCGGTTCCTTTCTTCTTTCTCGGTCTGATGCAGATCGTGTCGCTTGCGGCACTCGGCGGCTACGACCAAGAGAGGATCGCCGCCGGGATCATCGCCTGTGTGCCCGTTCTGGTGGTGACACCGATTGCGATGCGCATCGGTAGGAGACTGTCTGTGCAGGTTTTTCAGTATGCAGTTCTCGCCATCCTCGCCATCGCAGCAGTGAGGTTGTTGTGGTCCGGGCTTGCGTGATGGGCTGACCGGCTCACTTCGAGCCGAAGGGACCGGTCGACGAGCGGACTACGAGCGTCGGGGGCAGCCGTATCGGCTCGTACGAAGCCTCGACGACGCGATCGTCTGCGGTCAGCATGTCGAGCAGGAGGCGCCCCGCCACCGTACCCATCTCTTCGTAGGGGAGCGAGATCGTTGTCAGGGCCGGATCGAGTCGATCGACGAGCGCAATGTCGTCGTAGCCGGTCACCGAGAGGTCCCCCGGAACGCTGAGCTCCCGCTCTTGGATTGCATCGATGCAGCCGAGCGCAAGGAGATCATTCGCGGCGACGATCGCGGTGGCCGCAGCGCTCGAATCCAGCAATCGGTTGCATGCCGCGTGACCGTCCTCAGAACGAAACGACCCTGCTTCAAAGACTCTGCATTCCGAGGTGGAGAGGCCTGCATGTTCGACGGCCTCGATGAATCCCTCTCGTCGAAAGAGGCCGGTTGAGATGTCGAGCGGGCCGGCGACATGTGCGATCCTCGTGTGTCCCAGCTCCACGAGATGGCGTACGACGAGGGAGAGTGCAGCCCGGTCGTCTCCGACTATTGCTGGGAATGACTCGTTCTCCACCGAGCGACTGACGAGGACGGTAGGCACTTCGCCACGGAGCACCGCGTCAGACGGTTTGAAGTCGAGACGAGCGTTGGCCACGATCAGCCCATCAACACGCTGGTCCAGGAACGTATCCAGCGCTGTCTTGGTGCGCGTTGAGCCGGCATCGTCTGAACCTATCAGCAGCGAATAGCCGACCTCGCTCAGTGTGTGCTGAGCGCCTGCGAGGATGGGGGGAATGAAGGGACTGATCAGGTCAGGCACGACCATGCCGACGGACCTGGTGCGATTGGTGCGCAAACCCCTGGCAAGCGGGTGGGGCTGGTACCCGAGGCGCTCGGCTGCCGCGATGACACGGCCAGCGGTCTCGGCACTCAGCCCGGACCGGGTCTCCTCGTTGAGAGCGCGCGAAGCCGTCGAGATGTGAACATCGGCCTCACGTGCGACGTCCTTGAGCGTGATGGCTTTCGCTATCGGATTGCCTCCTCCGTCGTAGGTCCGTGGCTGATCGACAGACGGCGTCGGCACGTTCGATACGCCACTTCACCCTTCCACCGAAGGCCGTGCTGCCATCGGGTAGGCTTCCGCAATCGATTGTAGACCCGGAGTAGAGGAGGAGCATGGCGACCCACGTAGCCACGCTTGAGGACATGCCCGACCCCATCGTCCGTCGCAAGACGGTGTCGGTCAGCAACGACGGGTCGATGATGGCGGTTCACGACTACGGCGAATACGGGCACGGGGTCACCGATGAACCAATTGCGCACGGCGGGACCGGGGAGGGCCCCTCGCCGCTGCAGGCCGTGCTTGGAGCACTGTGCGGCTGTGAGTCCGTGACCTTCCACCGCACATCGAACGACATGGGCTTCAGCTACGACGGCATTGAGTTCGAGGCAGAGTTCACCATTGATATCCGGGGCCGCATGGGTGTGCGAGAGGTGAGACCCCATTTCCAGACGATTCGTGTGCAAGCCACGGTTGTGACGGATGAGAGTTCGGAGCGGTTGGCTGCCGTCGTGGAGGAAACCGAGGCTCGCTGTCCGGTCTACAACCTGGTGAAGGACGCAGGTGTCAACGTTGAGATGTTATGGCTGGCCAAGCCGCGCGTGAGCTGAGCGCGGTTCGCCAATGAGGTCACAGCGAGGCCGCCAGGCCGATCAACCCGACAGGCCGTCGTCCACCTCGACGTTCTCGGATTCGAGCGTCCTGCCGGAGGCCGCAGCCTGGAGTTCGAGCAGAGCGGCGAAGTCCTCGTCCCCCCAGCCCCTACTGATTCCCTCTATCACGATCTGATGGGCCACAGCAGCCGTAGGCAGTGGCACGTTGAGTTCCCTGCCCTGTTCCAGGCCAAGCTCAAAGTCCTTGCGGAGCAGGTGCCAGGTGAAGGTGGGCATCCATTTGAGGTTGACGAACGCCGGTGTCTTGTAGCGAGAGAACGTCGATCCCATGACACTGTCGTTCAAGAACTCGAGGAAGTCGGCTCTCGAGACGCCACCGGCCTCGGCCAGCACCGTGATCTCCGACATGGTCTGAGTCACGACGCCAAGCAGGAGGTTGTGGCAGATCTTGACTAGCCGAGCCTCGTCCCCCGTACCGACATACGTGACCTTTTCGCCGTACATGTCGAGATAGGGAAGCACTTCTTCGTAGGCCTCGAGGGGCCCGGAAGCAACCGCCGTGAGCCTGCCGGATCGCACCACCTTGGCGTTGCCGCTGACCGGCGCGGCAACAACGGCAGCACCACGCTCCGCCGCACCGTCGCGCAGCATCACCGAAGCCTCAGGGTTGATCGTTGTCGAGTCGACGATGATGCGCGGGCAGACGTCGTCGCGGGAGAACACGCCGTTCTCTCCAAGTGTCACTTCGATGACGTCTTTGGGACCGGCCACCGTGGTGAAGACGATGTCGCGATCGGCAAGGTCGGCGGGGCTATCAACGACCTTCGCCCCGAATTCGATCAGCGCCTCAGCTTTGGCCCTGGTTCGGTTGTAGACGGAAACGTCGCAGCCGTTCGCTAGGACTCGTTTGATCAGCGCTGAGCCCATACGGCCGGCGCCGATCCAACCGATCGTGTGCGGATACCCAGCTGCCATGTCATTCTCCCAAACCGCCCATGTGCCGGGCATCGCGATCTATTGATGGTGGATCATAACCGGCAGGCGCCGCGGCGAGGATGGTTCCCAACTGGCCTCGAGCCGCCATTTGACCGGAATCAGTTGGCCCAAATCACCATGGTTGAGCCTGCGATGACGCACACCATGCCAAGGATGAGGCGCCATGTCCACCTTTCGATTGCCGTTCCGACGATGAACGGAGCCACGAGAACAACGACCGGTGTTGCCACCTGCTGCAGAGTCACGACCACGTTGACTTCGACGAGGTCGAGCGCCGTCCACTGTGCTGCGATTGCCGCCGCCACAAGGATCCCACCGATCAGAATCCAGCGGCGGACCTCAGGCGGCGTTCCGGATGTGGTTGGCGCCCTTCCCGAGGCCAGCCCGACGGCGTACAGCGCAGCGGCAGCGGCCAGCCCAATGGTGACGCCGATAACCGGACTCGACAAGCCTTCCAGACCCCATCGGATGAACAGCGGACTGGTGCCCCACGAGAGTGATGCTGCGAGGGCGAACCACGGAAAGGTGAGTTGTTGGTCGCTGCCGCTCGTCCTGCGTGCGATCAGTATCACCCCGACGGACACCAGGAAGATGGCCACGAGAGCGATAGCCCCCAGCGCCTCGTCGAGGACCAGCGCCGCCAGCAGGCTCCCGATCAACGGTGTGGCGGCCGTGACGACGCCGGTGTTGGCTGCCCCGATTCGCTGCTGGCTGAGGCTGAGGAACGTCCAGCCAAAGAAGAAGTGGATCACCCCGGCCGCCCCGAATGCAACGAAGGCGTACGTCGGTGCCGACGGGATCAGCGCGAGGTCCTGAGTCGCCACAGAGATGATGCTGAGTCCGACGACGGCCACAAGGAGTAGGGCGAACGTGGTCCGATAGGGGTCGATGAGCTGATTGGCTCGACGATTGACGGCCTGGAAGATCCCGAAGGACACCCCGGCAAAGAGGGCCCACGCTGCCCCACCCATAGCCGTTCACTCCTTGCCCTGCTGCGATGCTGTCGAATCGAGAGGCTAACGAATCGCCGATCTCACTCGGCGAGGAACCTGGAGTTCATCATGGTCGCCGGCGAGCTGCTTCGCTGGGGGGAACCATGCGCTCAGCGGATCACCCGTGCACCTGAGGCTCGCATCGCCCGCTCGACCTCAGCCAAGGTGACCATCGACGTGTCGCCGGGGGTTGTCATGGCAAGAGCTCCGTGGGTCGCTCCGTATTCGACCGCCTCGGCGGGGCTCCTGGCGGCGAGGAAGGCATACGCCATCCCGGAGGCAAAACCGTCGCCGCCACCTACACGATCGTAGATCTCGAGGTTCTGTCGCTGTCGCGCGACGTGCAGCTCACCATCGGCGTAGAGGGCGGCCGACCAGTCGTTGACGGTCGCCGTCCTGGCGTCGCGCAGTGTGGTCGCTACCACTTTGAAATTGGGGTACTCCTCGACGACCGCAGCCATCATGCGTCCGAATGCGGCGGGGTCGAGCTTCGACAGCGACTCCTCCACACCATCAACGGCGAAGCCGAGGGAGGCCGTGAAGTCCTCCTCGTTGCCGATCATGACGTCAACCATGGGTGCAATCGTCCGGTTCACCTCGATGGCGCGTTCAGTTCCTCCGTGTGATTCCCACAACGAGGGCCTGAAGTTGAGGTCATATGAAACGACGGTTCCGTGGCGCTTCGCTGCAGTGATGGCCTCAATCACAACATCGGGGGTCTCCGCGGACAGGGCGGCGAAGATTCCGCCCGTGTGGAACCACCTGGCGCCTTCGCTGCCGAAGATCTGCTCCCAGTCGATGTCGCCCGGTCGTAGCTGCGACGCGGCCGTGTGTCCACGATCGGAAGTGCCCAAGGCGGGCCTGATTCCGTACCCCTTCTCGGTGAAGTTCAGCCCGACACGCGAGTCACGGCCAAGCCCGTCGAAAGGAACCCACTTCACGTGTGACACATCTACGCCGCCCGTCAGCATGAGGTCTTCGACGAGGTGGCCCACTTCGTTGTCGACCAGGGCTGTGACAACGGCGGTACGGAGGCCGAAACACTTGCGCAAAGCGCGGGCAACGTTGTATTCGCCACCCCCTTCCCACACCTGGAATGATCGGGTGGTCCTCACCCGCCCCGAGCCTGGGTCGAGGCGCAACATAACCTCACCGAGCGCAACCGCGTCCCAGCGGCAGGCGTCCCGTTTCTTCAGTTCCAGCACCGACATGTCGTCGCCTCCTGTTTCGGGCGGGAGAGCCTGGCTCGATCCCGTCTATCGCACACTCGAGATGGTTGAGAGGACATCTGCCGTTCGCTGCTCGAGTGTGGTCCAATCAGCCGCTTCGACGAGGTCTTTGCTCACAAGCTTTGACCCAATGCCGACGCACGGAACCCCTGATGCGAACCAATCCGTGAGCGATTCCTTCGTGATGTCCACACCGCCGGTTGGCATCAGAAGTGCCCACGGACACGGTCCACGAACAGCCTTGACGAAGGCGGGACCACCGACGAGCCCGCCCGGGAAGACCTTCACGATCTCGCAGCCGAGTTCGTGGGCGAACGTGATCTCCGTCGCTGTTGCGCAGCCGGGTGAATAGGCGACCTTCCGACGGTTGCATACTTCGGCCACCCGGCGGTCGAGCGATGGGCCGACCACGAAGTTGGCACCGAGATTGATGTAGGTGCCGGCCGTGATCTCGTCGACGACGGTACCGGCTCCGAGTATCACGTCGGGATGTTCGGACGAGCAATACCGCTCGAGTTCAGAGAAGATCTCGAAGGCGTGATCGCCGCGGTTGGTGAATTCAATGGCTCGCGCTCCGCCCCGGCTCAACGCGGCGACGATGGAGCGCGCTGTGTCGATGCTGTCATGGTGGAAGACAGGAACCAGCCCTACCTCGATCATCGAGTTGAGCACGGTGAGCCTTGCGAATCTGGCCATCTTGTCCCCTGTTGTCTCGATTGTCTGACAATGGTGCGCTCCTGGTGGAGCGTGCCGACCTTAGCGATCTGCCTCCGGCCATATCCAGGACGCAGTCTCGGCGAAGCCGATCGCGCGCGTCATCGTTCGACGGGGAACCCGACGATGCTTCCCCACTCGGTCCAGCTCCCGTCGTACACCCGCACGTTTGGTTCGTTGAGCAACCGCGTCAAGATGAACCATGCGAGCGAACCACGATGACTCAAGCGGCAGTATGTGACGATGTCGATGTCATTCGCGAGCCCTACGGCTTCGAAGCGCTCTCGTAATTCGTCGGGTGGCAGCAGCGTTCCGGTGTGGGTGAGGACGTTGTCGATGAATAGGTTGCGGGCACCCGGAATGTGGCCGCGTCGCTCGGCTCCGTGGTCGAAGGCCAGCCAGGGCGGGGAGACTCGTTCACCTCGGTATTCCTCGGGTGAGCGCATGTCGATGAGCAGCGGCCCGCCGGGCCCGAGTCCCGCGCGTACCTCATCTCGTCCGATCCGGGGCCCGGAGTCAACGGCACCGGGTGTGAGATTGCCGACGGCCGCCTCGGGAGTCTGAGTGGTGAGAGGACGGTGCTCGGCCACCCACGTGCGGCGACCCCCGTCAACCAGACGGCAGCGTTCTTCCTGCCCAGCCATCGTCATGACCCAGTAGGCGTAGGCGGCAAACTGGAAGGGGTCGCCGACCAGGGCGACGGTCGTGGTATCGCTGACGCCGAGGGCGCGAAGTCGCTCCGCCAGCACTTCGGGCGAGGGGAACTCCCGGTCACTGTCGTGCCAGAGGAGGTCCTTCCAGTAGACGAAGTGGGCGCCCGGGATGTGTCCGGAGCCGTAGTCGGCCTGGTCGAGGGGGTTGATGGACACTTCGAGGATCACGACTGTTGGATCGTCGAGATGGTCAGCGAGCCACTGTGTGGAAACCAGCGGGCGGTTCATGCCTTCGGTTCTTCTAGTACTCGTTGGCGACCATGAGCTCTTCACACGGGAAGAGTGTGATGATCTTCGGTCCCTCCGCTGTGACGACCACCTCTTCCTCGATGCGGGCTGCGGACCGTCCGTCCCCGGCGGGCGCATAGGTCTCGAGAGCGAACACCATGCCTTCCTTGATCTCGACGGGGTCATCGAGTGAGTTGAGGCGGCTGATGATCGGCCGTTCGTGAAGACCCACGCCGAGTCCGTGACCGAACTGGAGGCCGAATGCATCCATCTCGTCCTCGAACCCGAACTCCTCGGCCCGCGGCCAGACGCTGGCAATCTGATCCGTCATGACACCGGGTTTCACGAGTTCGATTGCTGCGTCCATCCACTCTCGTGATTGTTTGAAGGCATCGCGGTGCGCCTGGCTGGCGCGCCCAACGGCGAACGTGCGGTAGTAGCACGTGCGGTAGCCGTTGTAGACATGGATGATGTCGAAGTAGGCCTGGTCACCAGGGCGAATCAGGCGGTCCGAGAAGACGTGTGGATGGGGGCTGCAGCGTTCGCCTGCGATGGAATTGACGGCCTCGACGAACTCGGATCCCATCTCGAAAAGCCGCTTGTGTGCGATGGCAACCACGTCACTCTCACGGATGCCCGGCTTGAGGGCTTCGAAGATGTCCTGGTACACGCCATCGACCATGGCGCATGCCTGTGAGAGAAGCATGATCTCGTCCTGATTCTTGATCTCACGGGCGGTCATCATCGTTTGCTGGCCATCGACAACCGTTATGCCGGCCTTCTGGAGTTCGAGCAGCACTGTCGTCTCCGACATGTCGACGCCGAGGGTGAGGTCGGTGACACCTTCTTCCCTCAGAATCGAGGCGATCTCCTGCGCAGCGTCTCGCTGAAGTCCGCTGGCAGGACCGATCGCTCCCTGGAGACCGGTGTTCCCACCGATGGACTGTTCGGCACGCATCGCCGGGTGCTGGAGCCGGTGTGCCTTCGCCGCCGACCCGAAATCCCAGATGCGGAAGTCGCCGTTGCGGGTGATCAACGCGTATCGCTCGCCCTTGTTGAACGCCCAGTAGCCGATGTGAGTGGAGGTGAGGTAGCGGATGTTGGACGTCTCGAAGAGGAGCAGCGCCTCGAGATTGTGTTCATCCATGGCCATTCGGACGCGGGACAGCCGGTAGCCCTTGAGCCGGTCCCAATTGACGCGTTCCTCCCAATCGACCGACTGGGTGCCGGGCGCCGGCGTGGTTGCGACGGGAAACTCTGGCCGTGTAGTCATGTGTGCCTCTCTTCTGCGACCGCGAATGGCCTGCAATCGATTGTAGTCCCACCTCTCAGGGGCGATAGTGCTGGCCGAGACCGTTCAACCGCCGAGCTGGTTGGACCCGGGCTCAGCCGCCAGAGCGGCGCTCATGATTGAACCGGAAGCGTCTACGCCGGTCCATCGTTCAAACGCGATCTCGGCCTGTGCAATCAGCATCCCCAATCCGTTTGAAGCCGGAAGCCCGCGGGCACGGGCTCGCCGGAGCAGCTCCGACTCTGGCGGGTTGTAGACGAGGTCGAAGACGACCGCCGAGTCCCGTAGCACTGCCGGGTCAAATGCCACACCGGGCTGGATCATGCCCACGGTTGTCGCGTTCACGGCGAAGTCGACCCGACCAAGGGACTTGTCGAACTCACACCCCACATCCACAGCCCGCACCGATGCTCCGAAACCGGCGGCGAGGTCCGTCGCCTTCTCCGGATCTAGGTCGCAGATGGCGACCGATGTGGCCCCGGCGGCGACGAGTGCGTAGACGACGGCCCGGGCGACCCCACCGGCACCGGCCACCGCAACCCGCAGTCCTGAGAACTGGATATCCAGTTCGCCTTCTGCGGCGTGCTGGAATCCCGGGGCATCGGTGTTGAAGCCGACGAGGCTGCCATCTTCGCGCCGGAGAACGCTGTTGACGGCTCCGATCTGCCGGGCGCCGTCCTCGATCTCGTCGAGATGCTCCATGATGACCTGTTTGTACGGGGCGGTCACCTGGAAGCCCAGCCAATCGTCTCCGCGGGCCTCCAGGACGAAGCTGCCGATGGCTTCCGGCTCGAGTTCGCGGAGTTCATACGTGGCGTCGATCGAGAAATGCTCGAAGGCGGCGTTGTGCATGATTTCGGAGTGCCGCCGCTTCAGCGGATCGCCGATCAGCGCTACACGTTTGGTCACACCCTTGATCCTCATCGGTTCCTGAACCTGGCGGGTCGTTTCTCGACGAAGGCGGTGGCCCCTTCCAGCATGTCCTCTGAGGAGAACACACGCTCGCTGGCTTCGAGTTCTTCAACCTGACCTGCCTCGAGCGATCCATCGAGTGTTGTGTTGAGCACACGCTTCGCTTCTCGGATCGCCACCGGGCCCCGAGTGGCCAGCGTCTCCGCGAGGTTCCGCGCCATGGACTCGGCGTGGCCCTGCGTTGCGACCCGATTGACCAGCCCGAATCGCAGTGCGGTGTCGGCGTCGATGATCTCACCGAGCAGTATCAACTCCTTGGCGCGAGCCAGTCCAATGAGTCTCGGGAGCCGCTGGGTTCCGCCCGAACCCGGCATGACTCCGAGCCGAACTTCGGGCAGTCCAAGGACAGCCGTAGCCGAGGCTACGCGCAGATCACAACACAAGGCCAGCTCGAGCCCACCTCCGAGTGCGTCACCTTCGATGGCCGCGATCGTCGGCAACGGCAGCGCAGCCAGTTGGTTGTAGGCGGCGTTCTCGTCGGTCAGCTTCCCCACGGCGACACGGCCCGAGAGTGACGGGAACTCCTTCACGTCGGAGCCAGCGCAGAATGCGCGGTCGCCGGTTCCGGCCAGGATCACCGCTCGAACGTCTTTGTCACGCTCAACGCTGGCAAGAGCTGCGGCGAGCGCCTTCGTGACGTCGAGGGATATGAGGTTGAGCGGCGGGTTGTTCAACCGGATGGTGGTGACGACCCCGGATTCGACGGTGACGAGATCAACGCTCACGGATTTCCGCCTTCGAGTCGCCTGCGCAGCCCCATCGGGCCGGGTGAGAACACAACAGGGTCGATGGTGCCGAGGTCGGGTGAAATGGCCGGACGGAAGCCCATGTGGGCGATGACGTCTGCCTCCGGGTCGAGGCCCTCCGCAATCTCGATCATGGTCACGGTGCCATTGATGAGTGCAAACACCGCACGTTCGGTGATGTACCGAACCTCCTGGCCCCGTTCGGCTGCCGCGGGGCCGCTGAAGGTGATCTCCCTCACCTCATCGACGAACCGCTCGGTGGAGCCTTCGGTTGTGATCTCGACGGTGCCATCTTCGATGACTGCCTTCATGCCCCCCGTCGTCAATGTTCCGACGAAGCACACCTTCTTGGCACCCCGGCTGATGTTGGGGAATCCGCCCGGGCCGCGCAGGCGCTCACCGAACGCGTGGACGTTGACGTTCCCGCGTTCGTCGACCTCGGCGAAGGAGAGACTTGCGATGTCGATCCCGCCTCCGTCGTAGAAATCGAACATGTACGGCTGGTCGATCAGCGCCTGGTAGTTGAAGCCGGCCCCGCCGTCGTTGCCGGAAGCGGGAACACCGCCGAAGACTCCCTGCTCAACCGTCAAGACAAGGAGGTCTGCGACACCCTCTTCCTGGGCGATGGCACCGATGTTCTGGCTGATTCCGAAGCCGAGATTTGCGATCTCTCCGCGCCCGAACTCGAGAAGTGACCGTCGGGCGATCACTTTGCGCACATCGAGCGGTATCTCGTCAAGGCTCGATGGCTGATCCATGCGCGCTGCACCCGCAAAGTAGGGGGAGTAGTCGGTGCTGTACGTCTGGGTCTGGTCCGGATCGAGGAATGCGAATTCAATCAGGGCGCCAGGGACGTGGACGCGGCGTGGTGTCAACTCCCCCGTTGGAACCGAGCTTCGTGCCTGTGCGATGACGAGACCCCCGGAGTTGCGGGCCGCCATCGCCATCGGCAGCATCTCGCCGTTGATCGCCTCATCGTCGAGGGTCAGATTGCCTTCTTCGTCGATGGTGGATCCCCTGATCACGGCGACGTCGATGGGAAAGGACCGATAGAGGAGCCACTCCTCTCCGGCGAGCTCGACGAGCTCGACGAGATCCTCAACGGCCGATCCTTGTTTGCCGCCGGTCTGGCGCGGGTCGACGTAGGTGTGGAGGCCGACCTTGGTGACCAAGCCGGGCCGTTGAGCGGCGATGTCGCGGCAGAGCTGGGACAAGACGCCTTGTGGGAACGAGTACGCCTCCACCTCACCGTTCGCCACCAAGGCCGCGAGACGCGGTTCATTGCCGATGTTGGATCCAATGGTGCGGCGCATGAGGCCGGGAAGCGCGAGTTGTGAGAACCCACGATCGGCGAAGTCGCCCATGCCTACCACGCGAACCGTTGTGAGGTCGCGGGGTCGACCCTCGTCCCTGAATACCTCGGCGAGGGCGTCGATGAAGCGTTGTGGGACTGCGTGGCCTGCACCGGAGCCGCCGAAGATCACGGTTGCGCCGTCGGGGATGAGCCGGGCTGCCTCTTCCGCTGTGACGAGTTTCAAATCTCGGTCCTGGTCATTGCATGAACCCGCCGCCGTTGGGGTTCAACGTCTGCCCATGGAAGAGGGCGGCCGCGTCCGTGAGCAGGAACAGCACGGCAGCCGCAACGTTCTCCGGCTCGGGAAACCGGCGTGAGGGGAGTTCAGCCAGGCGGCGACGGCCCGACTCGGTGTCAACGATATCGCGGGTCATATCGGTGATGGTGAAGCCGGGTGCTACGGCATTGACGCGGACACCCTGCGGTCCGTATTCGCGAGCCATCGACTTGGTCAGGCCGAGCAGTCCGGCCTTGGCCGCCGAGTAGTGGGCGAGTTCCGGCCAGCCGATCTGGCCGAGCCGGGAGGAGATCATCACGATTGAACCACTCCCGCGCTGCACCATGCCGGGCAGCGCGGCACGCGAGCAGTAGAACGGACCGAACAGGTCGGTGCGGAGCACGGCGTCCCATTCCTCATCACTCATGTCGACGAGCGGACTCGACGGCATGATCCCGGCGTTGTTGACGAGTCCGTCGATCCTCCCGAACGAGTCTTCGACGGCAGCGACCATTCGTTTCGCTTCGGCCGGGTCGGATACATCAGCTTGGAACGCTTCCGCTTCCCCTTCGGTCTCTCTGATGCCGTTCACCACCGCGGACGCAGCGTCGGCGTCTTCGCGGTAGCCGATGGCGACTGTAGCCCCGGCTACTGAGGCCGCTCGGGCGGTGGCTGCACCGATTCCGCGGCTGCCACCCGTCACCAGCACGACCTGGCCGGCCAGGGAGTGTTCATCGGTCACGCGGGTGGTGGTGTGCTCGTTCATTCGCAATCGATTGTACAAGACCGCGGCCGGGGCTCCCGAACGTAGGCGGCGCTGCCGATCACGAGGACGGCCGTGGCTTGTGTTGTCACGTCATCATGGGGCCGATGCGGTCGGCCACCACGCCGAGTTTCGCCGGGTTGAACGGCGCCTCGAACATCGCAATGATGTGATCGGCACCCGCCTCGCGGAACTCCCCCACGAGGTCGGCGAGTGCCCCGGGGTCGCCGTCGGCCTTGATCTTCGTCGACACCTCGATTTCGGCAGGATCGCGCCCGACGTCGGCGCAATGATGGTGCAGCACCTCCACCTTGTGCCGAAGCATGTCCGGGTCCCCGCCGGGGAGGTTCCATTGGTCGGCCCAGAGGGCTGCGATGCGCAGTGTGCGTTTCTCTCCTGTGCCACCGATGACGATCGGGGGATGTGGCTTCTGGATCGGCTTCGGCAGGGCTCGCGCCCCTTCAAGCCGGTAGAACGATCCGTCGAAGTCGGCAATCCCATCTGCGAAGAGCAGGTGAAGAATCTCGCAGGTCTCCTCGAGGCGGTCGAAGCGTTCCTTCCACGGGGGAAGGGGGATGCCGTAGGCAACGTGCTCGGCCTCGACCCAGCCCGTGCCGAGGCCGATCTCCAGACGACCGCCTGAGGCTACGTCGAGGGTCGCCGCCATGTTTGCCAGCACCGCAGGATGTCGGTAGGTGTTGCCGGTGACCATCACGCCGAGGCGGATCCTCTGAACAATGCCGCTGAGCGCGGCCAGCATCGTCCATCCCTCGAACACCGCTCCTTCGCGGTCGCTGAAGATCGGGTCGAGGTGGTCGAATGTCCAGCCCGCGTCGTATGTCTCGATCCGGTCACCCTCTTTCCAGAAGTCAACGATCGGCTGCCATTCGCTGTGCTGTGGACGGGTTTTGAAGGAGAGTCGCACGACGGTGTTCCTAGTCGATGAACGAAGGAGGAGGCGCTTCGAACGGAACCATCGACCGTTCCCGGCCCACAAAGCGGGCGCGATGGCTGAATCCGGCTTCGGCCGCCTCCTCCCTGGCCAGGTCGAGGCCCCATGCTGCCTGTTTGGGGGCGTGCGCGTCGCTTCCGAAGCTGATCGCAAGGCCCGCCTCGTGGATCATGCGGATGAAGGTAGGTGACGGGTAGATCTCGTGGACTGGATGGCGCAGGCCACCCGTGTTGATCTCGATCACCATGTTGGTCTGTTGGGCCGCGGCGAGGAAGCCGGCATAGAGATCGGTCTGTTCGGTGAGGAACGGCTTGCGAAGGTATTTGACCCGGTCCGGGTGTGTGATCACGTCCACGGCGCCCGACGAGGCCATCTCGGACATGAGTTCGAAGTAGCGTTCGTAGACCCGCCGTGGACCGAGGCGCTCCCATTCGAACTCGGAATGCGCCCGATCGAACCACCAGCCGTCGATCCAGTGGATCGACCCGAGCAAGACGTCCCACGGGTACGGCTCGATGAACTCGAGAACGCTGTCGATGTTGTCTGCGAAGAAGTCGACTTCGAGGCCGAGAAGCACGGGAAGCCCGGCGTCTTTGGCCTTCAGGATCACCTCGACGTAGCCTTCGAGCGACATCGTTCGGTCGGCGAGCAAGTCGTACTCCGTGTTGGCTCTGATGGTCGGATCAGAGGCCCGTTCCCAGATGTTGCCGATCACGTCGGCCGCTTCGACACACCGATACAGGTGTTCGGTGAAGGTGAGTTCGTTCACATCACGTCTGATCGCCTTGTCGACGTACGCCTCGATGTGGTCGAGGCTGTAGCGATCCGGCGGGGGAGGGGGTAGTGGATCGCCCTTCCGATGGGGATACAGATGGAGGTGGGAGTCGCTCATGATGCCCTTCGTTGGGGTAGCCCGCCGTAGCGCATGCTACACGAGTAGGAGCGGCGAACCCGAGAAGAAACGATAATCGATGATCTGGGGAGGCTATGATGTTTCTGTCTCGAACATCGGCCCAGAACGGGCCGACCGCAGAAGGAGTGAGCATGTTGAAGGCTGCACAGGTCGGGCTCGGTTGGTGGGGGAGCCAGGTCACGAAGGTCCTGGAAGGCAGTCAGAAGATCGAGATCGTCTGCGGTGTCGACCCGTCGCCCGAGATGGCCAAGAAGTATGAGGACGACTACGGCCTGCCGGTGTACGCCGACTACCAGGAAGCCCTGGACGACCCCAATATCGAAGGGGTGATTCTCACCATCCCTCACCTCTTCCATGAAGAGGCGGTCCTCCGAGCAGCCGCCGCCGGCAAGGAGATTTTTTGCGAAAAGCCCCTGGCACTGAGCGTCGACAGCGCCAGGAGGATGGTCGAGGCTTGCGACGAGGCGGGCATCATCATGGGTATCGGTCATGAACGACGATTTGAACCGGCTTGGGAAGAGATCAAGCGGATGGCCGATTCGGGCGAATTCGGCACGATTCTGCATATGGAAGCCCACTGGAGCCATGATCGCTGGCTGGGTATGGCCGCGGACAACTGGCGCGGGAGCAAGGAAGAGTCCCCGGCCGCTGGTTGGACCGGCATGGGCGTGCACCTCAGCGACATGATGCTGAGTCTCGCTGGAGAGGTCGTCGAGGTGCAGGCGTACGTCGCCCATCGGATCCTGGAGATCCCAACCGGCGACGTCGTGTCTGCACAGTTCCTGTTTGCGGACGGGTCGACGGGGCACATTGCGGCGCTCTCGGCGACGCCCGACTACGCACGTTTTGCGGTGTTCGGTAGCCATGCCTGGGCCGAAGCGCGCGAGACGCAGCATGTTGATCCTGGTGGCACGACCCACTTCTATGTGCGCCGTCGTGGTGACGCGGACCAGACCCGAATCGACTTCGAACCCGCCAGTCCCGTGCGAACGGGCTATGAACACTGGGCCGATGCGGTCGCCGGCCGAGCCGACTACCGGTTCAGCAACGCGGAGCGGCTTGGCAATGTCGCCATTCTGGAGGCCTTGGTGCGCTCCTCGGAGAGTGGGCGGCCCGAACCGGTTTCTCAGTACGCGTAGCGGTTCGGGATGACCCCGGAGAACGAGTTTCCAGACTTCATTCGGCACCTGCCCGGACCGGATGAAGACGTGGCGCTCGACGCCTACCTGTCGTCGGGTGATCGTGGGCTCGTGATGTTCTACGAGGCAACCCATAGCGAAGTCGTGGTCCCTGAGCACGTTCACGGAGATCAGTGGGGGATCGTCCTGAGCGGAACGGTACGTATCGAGATCGGCGGCGAGATGCATATCTGCCATCGGGGTGACACCTACTTCGTGCCGGGCGGCGCGCCCCACACGACCTGGGTCGAGCCTGGAACACGCGGTCTTGACATCTTCGAGGAACACGACCGCTATCTGCCGGTTGTGGAGGACCGCTAGCGGCGCGAGGGGGGCCGGTCTGTTGGCCTCATTTTCGTGGTGTGAACTCCCAGAGCCCCCTCCGCTCCGCTCCAGCCTGAACGGCCGGTACTCGCGCCTCCCCCACTTCGTGGTGGAGGCGAAGTTCCTCTGCAGCGATCTCGCAGGCGGCTAGTGCATCGTCGTCCGGACGGTCTCCACAATTCGGTCGACCGATGGGATCGCCATGTCTTCGATGGCGTCGGCGGCCGGGAGCGGGATGTGTGGTGTGGTGACTCGCACGATGGGGCCGTCGAGATCCCAGAAGCACTCTTCGGCCACGATCGAGGCGATTTCGGCACCCCATCCACAGAGACGGGGGTTCTCTTCTACGGTGAAGAGCCTGCCGGTCTTGGCTACCGAAGTTGCGATCGTGGTCACGTCCAGCGGGACCAACGTCCGTGGATCGATGACTTCGGCATTGATCCCCTCGCGGCCCAGGATGTCGGCTGCTTCGATGGCCTTGGGCACCATGGCGGCAAGCGCCACAATCGTCGCATCCGTTCCCTGCCGCACGGTGGTGGCGCGCCCGAGCACATCGACCAACTCGCCGTCGGGCACCTCACCTTTCGTTGCGAACAGCGCCTTGTGCTCGAGGAATACCACCGGGTCGGGGTCCCTGATCGCGGCGGCCATCAACCCGACGACATCAACCGGTGTCGAAGGAGCGACAACTTTGAGCCCCGGTATTGCCATCGCCCAGTTCTCAACACTCTGCGAGTGCTGACCGCCGAAGCGGGAACCTCCACCATTGGCCGAGCGCAGGACGAGCGGCAACTCGACTTGTCCGCCCGTCATGTAGCGGGTCTTGGCAATCTGGTTGACCACGATATCCCAGCAGGTCGCGAGGAAGTCGCTGAACATGATCTCGCCGATCGGGCGGAGGCCGTTCATCGCAGCCCCCATGATCATGCCGGTGATGGCCTCTTCGGAGATCGGCGTATCACGGACTCTGCGGGGCCCGAAACGTTCACGCAGCCCCTCGGTCGTCTTGAAGACACCGCCGGCCTCGGCGACATCCTCTCCGATGAGGAGCACGCGGTCGTCGCGCGCCATCTCCTGAGCGATGCCCCGTGCGACCGCCTCGCGATAGGTCAGCGTCGCCACGATGAACCTCCATCTGCCCACAGGTCAGTCATCAACACCGCTTCGCTCGGCTCGGGAGATGCTTTGGCGGCTTCGGTGGCAGCGTCGATTTCCATTCGAGCGTCCTCCTCGATCCGGTCGAGGTCGGCTGCGGCGATACCCATCTCTTCCAGCCTCCGCCGGTACTGGACGATCGGATCCTTGCTCATCCAGGCTTCGACCTCCTCGTTGGGTCGATATTTGCCAGGATCGGCCCGTGAATGGCCGTAGTGCCGGTAGGTCTGGGCTTCGATGAGTGACGGTCCGTCTCCCGAGCGGGCACGTTCCAGGGCCATGAGCGCCGTCCGATACACGGCATCGACGTCGTTTCCGTCCACGATGATCCGGTCGAGCCCGTAGGCAGCGGCCCGGTCCGCAGCCGGATTGGGCACTGCGGTGACCGACGAGATCGGGGTGTATTCCATGTAGAGGTTGTTCTCACAAACGAATACGACCGGCAGCCCCCAAACCGCGGCCATGTTGAGGGACTCATGGAACGCTCCGATATTGGTCGTTCCGTCTCCGAAGAAACACACCGTCACCTGCCCGGTCCCTCGTTCTTGTGATGCCCAGGCTGTGCCGGCCGCGACCGGGAGGTGTGCACCGACAATCGCGTACGAACCCATGGCGTGCTGCTCGACGTCGGTGAGATGCATCGACCCGCCTTTGCCCCCACAACAACCGCTCTCTCGACCGAGGAGTTCACCCATGAGCGAGTCCATCGGTGCGCCGCGTAGCAGCGTGTGGTTGTGCCCGCGGTACGTGCAGAACACCATGTCGTCGTGTCGCATCGCTGTTGAGAATCCTGCAGCAACGGCTTCTTGTCCGGTACCGAGGTGAGTGGTTCCCTTCACCAGGCCACTCATGAACAAGTCGTAGGCGCGCTTCTCGAATACGCGGGCCCTCGTCATCGCGGCGTACATCTCGAGCCGAGTTTCCGGCATTATCTCGGAACGAAAGTCGGGAACGAACACCGTTCCGTTGCCGGACGCGTCAGTCATCGATTCCTCCTCGGTCGGCTCGTTGGGGGAGAGCTGAGTCGTTGGAAACCGCTGAGGGCCGACAGGGCCCGGTCCCCGGTTGGTATGTGGCGATTCGGTTCCGTATCATCGATTATCGAAGATTAGCCGCCGGCCAGGCGAAAGGTCCAGCTCACGTGCCCCACATCAAATCCGCGCCGGGCCTCGAGTTGAGCCGGCCGTGAGCACACCCAAGACGTCGGTCGGCCGACACGGATCGGGTCTCCGTTGGCGTGTGATCGTCGCCTCAATCCTCACGATCACGGTTGCGATCCTTCCGGGTTTCCTACCTGGGGCACTCGCCGTGCAGCTATCCGAGTCGCTCGGCATCGCGGAGGCCGGGATCGGGCTCATCGTTGGGGCGTTCTTCGGAATGTCTGCGCTTGCGTCGTCTCGCCTCGGCCGGTTGGTCGAGCGTTTGGATTGGGCACCGGCGATGCGTATCGCCGCGTTGGGCGCCGCGGCGACGCTTCTCTTGACCCCGCTGCTTGGGCAGTCCGTAGTGATGCTCGGATTGGTGACCGTTGCAGGCGGCCTCGCCCTGGCGTTGGCACATCCTGCGGTCAATCTGGGAATCGCTCGCTGTACGGCTACCGAGCGACAGGGCCTGGCGTACGGTTTCAAACACGGAGCGATCCCCGCTGCTACGGCGATCGCCGGTCTCGGTCTGCCCATTGTTGCGATCCCTCTGGGGTGGCAGTGGGTCTACGTGATGTGTGCAGTTCTCGCGGTGATTGCAGCCCTCTTGGTGCCGCTGTCCCCGCAGTCATACGAGATTGACCGACGCGCTGCAGCGGAGAGCGACGAGCCACGGGTCCGGTCCTCACCCCTGTCGCTTCTTGTTGTGATGGCCGTGGGCGCCGGCCTTGGCATCTTCGGCATGGACGCATTGGCGACGTTCCTGGTTCCCTACGCGGTCGACGTTGGCTTCGGGGAAGGTGCGGCCGGCGTGTTGCTTGCTATTGGGAGCGTTCTTGGAATCCTCACCCGTATCGTCATGGGGTGGCTCATCGATCGGCGGACCGCAGGAGGCCTGCTGACGGTGGCAGTGTTCCTCGCTCTCGGTGCGATCGGCATCGCCGTGATGACCATGGGGACCGATCCGGCGATTGTGGCCGGTTCACTGATTGCATTCACATTCGGGTGGGGGTGGTCCGGACTCTTCACCTTCGCGGTTGTGCGTCGCAATCCGTCCGCTCCGGCCGCTGCCACGGGTATCACGATGACCGGTATCTATGTGGGCGCGGCCGCAGGTCCGGCGCTCTTCGGCTTCGTTGCCGAGACGTCGTTCACCGCGGCATGGGTCATCATGAGTGCGGCGCTCGGCCTGGGGGCCGTTCTGATGACAGTTGCCTTGGTCACCGAGCGAACCGAGAAGGGCGCGTAGATGGCGCCGGTCGCTGATTCCGCACGTAGACGATCAGCCCGGCGGCTGTGAGCAGAGCTACGGTCGCCATCCAGAACGCAGCGTCGAACGAGACCCGATCCGCAACGATGCCAAACAGAAGGGGCCCGACGGCTGCGCCGAGAAACTTGCCTGTTTGGGCGACACCCCATGCAGCCGCAGGCGCCTCCGGATTGTCCTTCACCACGGCAAACGTGAACAACCCGGACCATCCCCAGCCGGCTGTGAATCCGATGAGCCCGCCGATCAGCAACCCGATGTAGCCGCCGAGATTCAGAATCACGATCCCGAGCGCTCCTGCCGTCATCATCGATGCAATTGCCGTGAAGTCGGCCTGCGCCATCCGGTCGATGAGATGCCCTGCCACAAGCCGGGCGATGATGCCGCAGAGGCCTCCGATCGCGAGGAGAACGCCGGCGACCTGTTCCTCCACACCGATGGATACCGAGTAGCCGACGAAGAACGAACCCAAGGGATCCAGCGCACCGATGCCGAGGCCGACGGCAACTGCGAGGACCACAAGGAGGTGCTTGGGTGTGGTTGGCTTCCCGGCCGATGCGTCGACCGACTTCGGTCGTGGAGTGAGCGTGGAAGGCTGTTCTCGCCTCGGTATGGCTGCGGCCGTGACGACGGCGAGGACGGCCGCGACGCGAAACGCCCACCGCCAGCCAACGGTCAGGGCGAGGGTGGGAACGGCGAGGCCGGCGAGGAACATCGCCGCGGGCACACACGCGTGTTTGATGCCGAGAACCCAGCCGTGGCGCCTCGGGACCGCACATCGCGCGATCGTGAGGTTCGCGGCCGTTTGCGTGAGGGCACTGGCCACGCCGGCGAGTCCGAGTGAGACGCCAATCACGGCAACCGAGCTACCGAACCATCCGATGGCTCCCAGAGCGAGCGCAGAGAGCAGCGTGGAGATCCGGAGCCCATTCGCCCAGCCCACTCGCTCCGAGAGGCGCCCGGCCGTCGGCGAGACCAGGGCCGCCATGCCGAAGAACAAGCTGATGATCACGCCGAGCCCGGCCAGGGTGAGGCCGGTGTCGATCCCGATCTGGACAACGAGTGCCGCGGTCAGGAAAGTCGGCAACATGGCGACGATCGTCGCTACGAGCGCGGGTGTCACCCCCCGCCATGCCACGGTGCGGACGGTCGACTCACCGGCGGCTTCAGGTTCTATGAGGTCAGTTTGTCGTAGAGAGATCCGGCGTTGTAGGAGTTGATGTAGTCCATCATGTACTCCTGTCCGATGTCGACCGGGTAGCGCTCTTTGAACTCCACTCGTTCGACCGTTTCATCCCTCGTCCACCCCTTCGCGACCGCCACGGCAACCGCCGTCTTCCACTCCATCAGCATTGCCCGCTGGACTGCGAGGTAGGCCTTGGTAGTGACCGGGCCGTGGCCAGGGATCACGTAGTCGACGTCGAGCTCCCCAATCCGATCGAGGGCGACGAGCCACTCGTCGACGTTGGACGTCATCAGCCAGGTCTGGCACTCGCTGAAGATCGTATCCCCGGTGAATACCGCACGTTCCTCGGGGCAATAGACCGCGATCTGGCCCGGCGTATGGCCCGGCGTATGGATCAGTTCGAAGGTGTGGTCTCCGACGCTGAGCGTGAGATCTCCCGTGAAGACGATCTGACCTTTGTTCGGATCCGAGTAGTAGACATCGCGGTCCGGGAAGATCTCTTCGCCTTCAGGGTCGTCGGTCGGCAGCGCCTCTTTCGCATAGGCAAAGGGATCGAGCTCCGGGCCGACCACCATGAAGTTGTCGTAAACACCTTGATGATGGACGACGGTCGGGCCGTCCTTGAAGTAGTAGTTGCCGAAAATGTGGTCGACGTGGTGCTCGGTGTTGATGAGGTAGCGAAGTGGTCCGTAGGACTCCGCCATCTTGCGCATCTCAACGGCCTTCGTCGGCAACTGGGGGGTATCGATGATGACAACGCCGTCCGATGTCACCACGAAGCTGGGGTTGCACCCGCGGACCTTGGTTTCGGTGAAGATGGTGGGGGTGACGTTCTCCATGGGTATGCCTCTCGTTTCGTTCTACTGCGTTGCCGTCAAGCCACCGTCGATTCCAAGGATCTGACCGGTTACGAATGACGATGCGTCTGAAGCGAACAGCACAACCGGTCCGATGAGATCACTTGGTTCACCAACTCGGCCAAGTGGGATTCTGCTGACGACGCCGGCCTTGAAGTCCGGGTCTTCGAGGAGCATCGCGACCTGCGGCGTATCAACAAATGTCGGCGCAATCGCGTTCACGGTGATTCCGTATTTCGCCCACTCCGTTGCCCACTGGCGCGTCAGGGAGCTGATCGCGCCCTTGGCCGCGACGTACGCCGAGTAGCCGGCGTTGATGCCGAGATTCGCACGAACGGAGGAGATGTTGATGACTCGCCCTCCGTTCCCTGCTTCGATCATCGCCTTGGCGGCGGCCTGGGTGGGCAGGACCGTGGCGCGAACGTTCAGCTCCATGATCCAGTCCCACTCCGGGATCGGGTAGTCCTGGGCATCAAAGAGCACCTTGCCGGCACCGCCCCCGACGGCATTGATGACGACGTCGACATGCCCGAAGTGGTCGACGGTCTCGGCAACAGCCCGGTCGGCGCCTTCTTTGGTCGTCAAGTCGGCAGCGACGGCGAGCGGCTCGGATCCCACGGCTCGGATTCGGCTGCAGGATCGCTCGAGGCCGTCGCCGTCACGGTCGACGACCGCCACCTGTGCGCCGGCCTCGCACACGCCCAGTGCGAGTGCAGAACCGATGCCCCCGCTCCCGCCGGGAATCATCACGACCTTCCCATCAAGTTTGAACATGTCGGTACTCATTGCCGTCCTTTCGGAGAGGTCGTTCTTCGCATGTCTATCGGTTCTCGACGGCGCCCTTGATCGCCGCTGCGGTCTTCTCGGCGGAGATCCCGTACTTGTCGAGGAGCGCCCCATCCGGCCCTGACTCGCCGAACACATCCTGTAGCCCGTGGAGGACCATGGGAGTCGGCGCGTTCACCGCCAACGCCTCCGCGATGGCTCCACCGAGGCCACCAACGACGGTGTGCTCCTCGCTCGTCACTACCAGTCCGGTCTTCTGCGCCGCCGCGACAACGGTGTCGACATCGAGCGGCTTCACCGTCGGGACGTGGACGAGGTGGACGTCGATTCCCACGAGAGCTAGCGCTTCTGCAGCTTCGAATGCACGAGCCGTCTGCGTCCCGGTCGAGAACACGGTGACATCGGTGCCCTCACGAACGACAACGGCCTTGCCGAGCACGAATTCGTAGTCTTCGTCGAAGATGATGGGCGTGTCGGGTCGATTGAGGCGGAAGTAGACGGGGCCGTCGTACTCGATGATTGCCTTGAGAGCGCTTCGGGTCTCCACCTCGTCAACGGGAGCAACCACCGTCATGTTGGCCATGGCCCGCATGATCGAGATGTCGTCGAACATCAGATGGGTCTTGCCGGTCATACCGGCCAGCAGGCCGGCGTAGCCACCCATCATCTTGACGTTCGCCTTCGGCTGGGCGATGAGCACCCGAATCGAGTCGTGGGCCCGCGACACGATGAAGCACGAGAACGTGCTGACGATCGGCACGAGGCCGAGTGTCGCCATTCCGGCCGCCATGCCGAGCATGTTCTGCTCGGTGATGCCCATCTGAAAGAAGCGGTCGGGGTGGGCGGCCTCGAAGAGCGAGGTGTACGTGGAGCTCCCCGTATCTCCGTCGAGGACGACGAGTCGCTTGTCGGTCTCTGCCAATTCGGTGATTGTCTCCCCGAACGCCAGGCGGAGCGCCTTCCCTTTGGCGAGCGTTGTCACGCCGCACCTCCTTCGTTCTCGCCGAGTTCTTCCATGGCGAGGGCGAACTCCTCATCACTCGGCACCTTGCTGTGCCATGTGTAGTCGCCTTCCATGTAGGAGACACCTTTGCCCTTGACGGTGTGGGCGATCACGGCGACGGGTCCGCTTTCGAAGTCCCGTGCTGCTTCGAGCGTTGCGAGTACTTCCGGAATGTTGTGCCCGTCCACTTCCATCACTTCCCAGCCGAATGCTCGCCAGCGGTCGGCGAGTTGGCTGCCGGTGTATGGGGTGATGCGATCGTCGAGGGATTCCCCGGTCCAGCCGAACTGCTGGAGCTTGTTGTGGTCAACGATGGCGACGACGTTGTTGAGGCCGTAACGGGCTGCAACGTGGGCCCCTTCCCATACGACTCCCTCGTTGCATTCGCCGTCGCCGAGCATCACGAACGTCGTGAAGTCACGGCCTTCGGCTCGAGCGCCGAGTGCGATGCCGAGCGCTCCAGCGAAGCCGAGGCCCAGAGATCCGGACGACATGTCAACGCCGGGAGTGATCGTCATGTCCGGATGGCCCTGCAAACGTGAGTTGATCGCGTCAAACGTCAGAAGTTCCTCGACTGGGAAGTAGCCGCGCAGTGCGAGCATCGTGTACAGCGCGATTGAGCTGTGCCCCTTTGAGAGCACGAACCGGTCACGATCGGGCCAATCGGGCTCGTCGGGGCGGATGTTGAGCACGCCGAAGTAGAGCGCAGCGAGCATGTCGGCCGCTGAGTACGGGCCGCCGACGTGGCCGCCGCCCGCGTGCTTGACCGCCTCGAGGATGCGAACCCGGGCCTGTCGGGCGAACTCCGCCATGTCCTCGGGGGTGTAGGTCGTCGTCATCTGGGTCATCGAAGTTGCCTCCGTAGATCGATAGTTCAGTCCTCGTCTTCTTCGTACGAACCTGGCACCACCGGGGGACCGAAAGAGGTCACCATCTCGAGGTCGCCGGGACCGTGGGAGACGGATTGGTGATGAAGTCCGATCGGGATGAATACGGCGGTTCCCGGTTCGAGGGGCACGGTGCCTTCCGGTGTCACGAGTTCACCGTGGCCGGAGACGATGTAGATGGTCTCTTCCTGCGTGGGGTGGACGTGTCCCTCGGGGGCCGACCCGGGGGGGAATACGGAGAATCCGACGGTCGAGTGTTTTGCTCCGGTCATGGTCGGACCGCTGTAGTGGTACCAATCGCGACCGGGGAGCTCGAAGAGTTCGGCTTCTTCCCTGGTGACGGCCTTGAGCATGCTGCACCTCACAGTTCGTCGTTACGATTCCGGGCATGCCGGCACGCACGATCATCGATTATCGATAGCCAAATGCTAGCGGCCCGGAGAGGACCGATCAAGATGAGGGGATGATGGTACATCCAAGCTTCCGCAGCGGTCCGCCTGGGCTGGATCAAGCGCAGATTGCCCGCGCGTGACACCGTCTGCAGGCTGCAGCCGGGGATGAGTTCGACCACAATGGCCCCATGACCGACGACGCCATCACGCAGGCCCGTGACCTCTTCCTCACTGAGGAAAACGAACATGGCTGCGCTGAAACCACCTACATCGTGCTCAAGCGAGCGTTCGATCTTCCCGACGCCGACGATTCTTCACCCGCAATGGCCCTCAACGGAGGGGTGGCCTACGGCGGCGGGGTGTGCGGCGCCATCTCGGGTGCAGCACTCGCCGTCGGCCAACTTGCGGGCCGGCGCATCCGCGATCACGGCGAGGCCAAGACGGCCGCGAGGGAGCTGGTGATGGATTTGATGGACCGGTTCGAAGCGGAATTTGGCTCCACGACCTGCCGCGGGCTCCTCGGTCTGGACCTTCGGAAGCCGGGTGAACATGACCGGTTCATGGAATCAGGCGTGTGGCGAACGAACTGTATGTCCCAGATCGAATTCGCCGTGGAACACTTCGCCGAATTGGGCTCGAATGACGACTGGGTTGCTCCGATCGCGCCGCAGGTTCGTCCCCGCGACATGGACAACCCTGCAGCTGAGATCCCCTAACGACCGATCCGATCGAGGTTGCGGAACAGCGTGCCGCCCGCGGGTAGGAACCAGGGGTTCGCCCGGTAGTAGAAGCGTGTCGGGTGCGGAAGACCGAGGAACGGGCTGTCGTCCATTGCCCCGCCGATCAGGCCGCCGATCTCGGTGCCGAGGTAGGTTGCGAGCGTCATCCCGTGGCCGCCATAACCAACGAGGTACCAGATTCCATCGGCCGTGCGGCCCAGGTGTGGGAGGAGGTCGAACGTTGCAGCGAGCTTGCCTCCCCACACATGCGACAGCTCGACATCGACGAGTTCGGGGAAGAGTTCGCCGATCGTGGTCTGCATACCCCGTGCCACCTCGGGGAGTTCGAGGTTGGGCGAGAGGTTCGGCCGCCCCCCGAAGAGGAGCCGGTTGTCATCCGAGCGACGAAAGTAGTTCAGGAAACGGCGTTGGGTCCAATACACGTGGTTGCCGGGCAGCAGCCGATCGAGCACATCGGGAGCAAGCGGAACGGTTGCGACCATGTAGGAGCCGATCGGCACGACCTGGCGCCGGACCTCCGGAACGAGATCCTTGGGGGTGTAGCCGTTCGTCGCCAGGAGAACGTCGCGTGCCTGGATCGTTCCTTTGGATGTTGCGACGAAGTGGGTCGAGCCTGAGCGGTACAACCCTGTGACCCGGCACTGTTCAACGATGGGGACACCACGCGAAGCGACCGCTCCGGCGAGACCGAACGTGTACTTCGCAGGGTCGATTGCGGCATCCACCGTGCTGATAATCCCGTAGGCGAAGGCGTCTGATCCGATGACCGAGCGGAGCTCATCGCCCTCCACGACCGTCGTTTCGAACCCGAAGGTCTCTTGCATTGAGCGCGACTCGTCGCGGGCGGCTTCCGTCCTTTCCTTCCGATATCCAAGGGATACGGCGCCAGAGCGCCGGAAGTCCGCATTGAAGCCGTCCTCGATGGTGATCCGCTCGGCGAGATCAATCGCCTCAAGCGAGGCGTCCCACATCTCCCGAGTTGTCGCGGGGCCGAACCGCTTGGTGAGGGTCGCAGTGGAAGGCTTGAGTCCGTAGTTGAGCTGGCCTCCGTTTATGGCCGACGCACCCTGACCGATCTCCATGGCATCAACGACCACAACGGAGCGGCCGAGGTCGGCGAGGCGTCGGGCTGCGGTGAGCCCGGTGATTCCTGCCCCGATGATGACGACGTCGGCGGTTGATGGCGGCTCTTCGACGGTGACACCGTTGGGCCGCGGCGTCCTATCCGTCCAGTAGGGAACCGTCTTCATGACGTGGATGGTATACAAATGTTGTCGGCGGGTTTCGTCCTTTCACGGAGTTGGGAGACGTGCGTTCGCTTCTGCGAATGCACAGTGGTGCCGGCCACTTGACCTCATCTCGAAGGTCTGGGCTCCCAGAGCCCCTCCACTCCGCTCCGGCCTAGACGGCCGGATGCTCGCGCCTCCCCGCCTGCGTGGTGGAGGCACGAGGCGCAGCGAAGCTTGGTCACTTCTCGTGCACTACGTCGCCCTTGACCATTGTCAGGTCCACGCGTGCGGTGAAGGCGTCTTCTGTGGTCTCGAGGGGGCGGTCGATGACGACGAGGTCGGCGTCGAAGCCCACTTCGATGTGGCCGGTGTGCGTCTCGCGGTGCGCTACCCACGCCGAACCTGCGGTGTAGGCGGCGATGGCCTCCTCCATCGTGATGCGTTGCTCGGGGAGGAAGGGCTCTGGTCTCGACGTGGGCCGGGTGCGTGAGACTGCGGTGCCGATGCCGAGAAGCGGATCAGGTGAAGAGACGTTCCAGTCCGAACCGAATGTGAGCGGTGCGCCGGCGTCGAGGAGGGAGCGCCACGGGTATTGGTGGTTTGCAGCTCTTGGGTTGAGGAATGGGATCGTGAGAACGTCCATCTGATCCTCGTGACGGGCCCAGAGGGGCTGAGCGTTCGCACCGGCGCCGAGTGCTGCGAAGCGTGGGATATCTGCCCTGTCCACGACCTGGATATGTGCGAGGTGGTGGCGCCGCCCGTTGTCCCCGTTTGCGCGGATGGCGGCCTCGATCGCGTCGAGTCCGTACCGCACCGCACGATCACCAAGGGCGTGGAAGTGGACCTGGAAGCCTGCTTCGTCAAGCAGGGTGACGTACCGGATCAGATCGTCGGGGTCGATGAAGTCGATTCCCCGATTGTCGGTCGGAACTCCCGTGTCGTCGAGATAGGGTTCGAGCATCGATGCCGTGTAGTTCTCTGCCACACCATCGAGCATCATCTTGACCGATGTTGCCCGGTAGCGGCCGGGTGGTGTGGCGTCCCGGCGGGCAGCAAACTCAGCCACCTGCTCGGCTCCCTGAGACCGCTCCCACCAGAGACCGCCGATGACGTCGGCGATGAGCCCGCCGCGGCCGTCGAGGGTTACGTAGGCATCGTGCGTGGCCGGCTCGACCATGGCGTCCTGCCACGCCGTGATACCGAGGGCGAGGAGGTACGCCTGCCCGGCGACGATGCCAGCGACCCGTTCCTCAGCCGTCGGCTCCGGTACGAAGGGCAGCATCAGATCGACCGCGCCCTCCTGGAGCGACCCAATCGGGTTGCCGTGTTCGTCCCGATCGATCCGGCCGTCGGTCGGGTCCGGTATCGCTGCTGTGAAGCCGGCGATCTCGAGGGCCTTCGAGTTCACCCAGGCGCCGTGATGGTCTGAGTTCCACAGCATGACCGGACGATTGGGGACCACGGCGTCGAGCGCCGCAGCCGTGGGAATGCCGCGGTTGAAGGCCTCCATGGACCACCCGGCGCCCGTGATCCACGGCGCGTCGGACCGATCCGCGTAGGCGCGGATCTCTTTCAGGTAGGCCTGTTCGGTGTGCGGGGTCTCGAGGAGGTGGCAGGTGACAAGTTCGAGACCGGCCATCGAGGGATGAACATGGGAGTCCTGGAAACCCGGGAGGAGGGGGCGCCCGCGAAGTTCGATGACGTCATCGGCGGCGAGCGCCAGTTCGTCCGAACCAATCGCAGCGATCGATCCCTCTTCGACGAGGACGGCGGATGCCCCCGGATGTCCATGAATGTGTCCACCAAGGAATGCGATGCTCATGGGGGCGATGGTACTGACTCGCCCACCGCCCAACTTCCCGTTCTTGCGTAACTATGGGAAGCCGGCTTCCACTATCTACGCAAGAACGGGAGGGCGGGGGCAGCTCCTGCCACCCCCGCCCCGCCACTGTTCGACTAGCCCTTCGCTTGGGCGAACGCGTCCGCGTAGTTGAGGGAGAAGTCTCCGACATCGGCGATGAACTCGAGCTTCGCCATCGTCTCCGCGGTCGGGAAGACCGTCTCGTCTTCGAGGATCTCGGGGGCGATGTAGTCGTAGGCAGCCAG
>Ga0316194_10000235_pt1 | contig 32920 bp, 30 predicted proteins | sample CroRivsedime1_MG_FD_204936 | JGI IMG/M metagenome (GOLD analysis project Ga0316194, IMG submission 204936) | Coastal sediment microbial communities from Maine, United States - Cross River sediment 1 | ecosystem: Environmental > Aquatic > Marine > Coastal > Sediment | place: USA: Maine...
TCCCTGGCGCCATCGGGGGTTCCCACGAGGCCGCCCGGCGGTTTCAGCAGACGCAGGGCGGGAGGCGGGGTCCCGCCCCTGGCCCGAGGGGAGCGGCCCCACGAGAAGGGGGCCCCAACCTACCCAGCCATGCTGTTGAGGAATTCCTCGTTGCTAGCCGTCTTGAGCATCTTCTCCCGAAGCAGCTCCATGGCCTCGACGGGAGACATCTCCTGGAGCACCTTGCGCAGCACCCAGGCCCGGTCCAGGTCCTGCTTGTCGAGAAGCAGCTCTTCCTTGCGGGTTCCGGAGCGATGCAGGTCCATGGCCGGAAAGACACGGCGGTCGGCCAGCTTGCGATCGAGATTGATCTCCATGTTCCCGGTGCCCTTGAACTCCTCGAAGATGACGTCGTCCATCCGCGACCCGGTGTCGACGAGCGCCGTGGCCATGATCGTCAGCGAGCCACCGTCCTCGGTGTTCCGGGCAGACCCGAAGAACCGCTTCGGCTTCTGGAGCGCGTTGGAGTCGAGCCCGCCGGACAGCACGCGTCCCGAGGTCGGCTGGACGGCGTTGTACGCCCGGGCCAGGCGCGTGATCGAGTCGAGCAGCAGGACGACGTCGACCCCCGACTGGACCAGTCGCTTGCACTTTTCGAGGACGATCTCGGCCACCTGCACGCTGCGGGTCGCCGGTTCGTCGAAGGTCGAGGAAATGACCTCGCCCTTGACCGACCGCTGCATGTCGGTCACCTCTTCGGGCCGCTCGTCGATCAGCAGGACGATCAGCTCGACCTCGGGATGGTTCACCGCCATGGCGTGAGCGATGGCCTGCATCAACATGGTCTTGCCGGTCCGGGGTGGCGACACGATCAGGCCGCGCTGTCCCTTGCCGAGTGGGGCCATGATGTCCATGACCCGGCCCGACACGTCTTCACCGGGCAGCTCCATTCGAAGCCGCTCCTGGGGGTAGAGCGGGGTCAGCTTGTCGAACGGCTTGCGGCCACGAAGGGCCTCGAGGGGCTTTCCGTTGACGTTCTCGACGCGGCCGAGGGAGAAATACCGTTCGCCGTGCTTGGGAGGCCGGACCGTCCCGACCACCGAGTCTCCGGTCAGCAGCCCGAAGCGCCGGATCAGCGAAGGCGAGACGTAGACATCGTCCGGACCCGCCAGGTAGCTGGCCTCGGCCGCCCTCAGGAAGCCGTAGCCGTCCGGGAGCTTCTCGAGCACCCCCTCGGTGATGATCGATCCGTTGCGCGACGCGTGCGCCTGGATGATGCGGTACAGCAGCTCGGGACGACGCATCCTCCCGGGCTCGCGAACCTGGAGGTTGGTGGCCAGCTTGACGAGCCCGCCCACGTCCATCGATTTCAGCTCTCGAATGTCCATATCAGTCCCCGCCCAATGCTCCGTCCAGATGACTCCAGATCTCCCGGACGCCCAGCCCGGTGACAGCCGACGTCAGGATCGGCAATGCCACGAGAGAATCTCCGGACAGATCCTGTTCCAACGTTCGCCGGGCCGATGCGCGGCCGTTGCCGGAAAGCTTGTCCGACTTGGTAGCCGTCACGAGATACGGAATCTCCTGGGCTTCCAGCCACTCTTGCATCACGTGGTCCAGCTTGGTGGCGCCATGTCGGGCGTCGACCAGCAGGATTGCCAGCACGACGCGATCGCGGCACCGTTCGAGGAAACCTTCCACCATCGAAGCCCAGCTCTCGCGAACGCTCCTGGGAGCGTTGGCGTGTCCGTAGCCGGGCAGATCCACGAAGTGAAACTTCTCATTGACCTTGTAGAAATTCACGCTCTGGGTGCGACCTGGCGTCGACGACGTACGTGCCAGACCCCGAACCCCCAGCAGTCGATTGATCAGCGACGACTTCCCCACGTTGGACCTGCCGAGAAACAAGACCCTCGGACTGCCGGAACGCGGCTCGTCCTCCGGGCGATACGCCGAGCACTCGAACCGGCAGGAAGTTACTTTCAACGAGAGATTCCTAAGCGGGGTCAGTGGCGGGGTCCGTCCGCCCGGGGAAGGCTCAGTGAGTCACCGGGCCTCCCGTGGGCCGATCGTCCAGTTCCGCCTCGCCGTCTTCCCCACCTAGATTCAAGGCCTGCAGAGGCTTGTCGAGCGCCAGTAGCAGGACCTCATCTATGTGTTCCACGAGGTGCACGTTCAATTGCGTGCTGATGTCCTCGGGGATCTCGGCCAGGTCTTTCTCGTTCTCCTTCGGAAGGATGACGTTCCGCGCGCCATAGCGGTAGGCCGCCAGGACCTTCTCTTTGACGCCGCCGATCGGCAGCACCTTGCCGCGGAGCGTGATCTCGCCCGTCATGACAACGTCGCTACGCACGGGGATTCCACTCAAGAGTGAGGCGAGAGCGGTTGCGATGGTGATACCCGCCGAGGGCCCGTCTTTCGGAATCGCACCCTCCGGCACATGCACGTGGATGTCGTACTTGCGGTAGAACCGCGGATCGATGCCCAGGGACTCGGCGCGACTGCGAATGAACGACATCGCCGCCTGGGCCGACTCTTGCATGACGTCGCCGAGCTGGCCCGTGAGGGTCAGGCGCCCCCTGCCCTGCATGGAGGTGGCCTCGGTCGTCAGGATCTCGCCGCCGACCTCGGTCCACGCCAGGCCGGTTGCGACCCCGACCTCGGGATGGCGCTCGATCTCCCGCGGCGGCTGGTATCGCGGAACGCCGAGCAGCTCGACCACCGCCGCCGGCGTGAGCTTCTCGGCCTTCTCGAGCTCACCGGAGACCAGCTTCCGCGCCAGCTTGCGACAGATCGACGCGATCTCGCGCTCGAGGTTGCGAACGCCCGCCTCGCGGGTGTAGCGCTCGATGACCTCCCGAATGGCGTCGTCTTCGAAGGAAAGCTCGATCTTGCCGAGCCCGTGCGCCTTGATCTGCTTGGGCACGAGGAACTTCTGCGCGATGGCCATCTTTTCTTTGAGGGTATAGCCGGCGATCCGGATGACCTCCATCCGGTCCCGCAAGGCGGGCGGGGTGGTGTGGATGACGTTGGCCGTCGCGATGAACATCACATCGCTGAGATCGAACTCGGTATCGAGGTAGTGATCCAGGAACGAATGGTTCTGCTCCGGGTCGAGCACTTCGAGAAGCGCCGACGATGGATCGCCCCGGAAATCGGCCGCCATCTTGTCGACCTCGTCGAGCAGGAAGACCGGGTTGCGGCGGGTGGCCTTGCGCATCATCTGGATGATCTGTCCGGGGAAGGCGCCGATATAGGTCCGCCGGTGGCCGCGAATCTCGGCCTCGTCGCGCACACCGCCGAGAGACAACCGGACGAATTTCCGGCCGGTGGCGCGTGCGATCGACTTGGCAAGCGACGTCTTGCCAACGCCGGGAGGTCCGACGAAACAGAGGATCGAGCCCTTCATCTTCTTGACGAGACGACGAACCGCCAGGAACTCGAGAATCCGTTCCTTGATCTTGTCGAGCCCGTGGTGGTCTTCGTTGAGGATCTGTTCGGCGCGCTTGATGTCGATCAGCTCCCGCGACTTCTTGTACCACGGCACCGCCAGCAACCACTCGAGGTAGTTGCGCGAGACGGTGGCCTCGGCCGAGACCGGGGGCATGACCTCGAGGCGCTTGAGCTCCTGGAGGGCCTTTTCGCGGGCCTCGGCGGGCATCTTGGCGGCGTCGACCTTCTGCCGGAACTCCTCGATCTCGTTGACGCGTTCGTCCTTGCGCCCCAGCTCGTGCTGGATCGCCTTCATCTTCTCGTTGAGGTAGTACTCTTTCTGGGCCTTCTCCATCTGCTTCTTGACGCGGCCGTGGATCTTCTTGTCGACCCTCAGCTTCTCGACCTCGGATTCGAGCTGTTTCGCGACGTCCTCGAGACGCTGCGTCGGTGAGACGGTCTCGAGGAACCCCTGCTTTTCATCGACGCTGATGGGAAGATGCGCCGCCACGGTGTCGGCCAGCCGGCCCGGATCCGCGATCTTGACCGTCGATAGCATCGTCTCGTAGGGAAGGCCCGGCGAGTACTTGATGTAGCGCTCGAAGAGGTTCGAGACGCGGTTCATGCGATCCTGGATCTCCGGCGTGACCTCGACCTCCCGCTCGATCAGCTTCATGACCACGCGGTAGAAACCCTCGGGGTCTTCTTCGATCTCGAGCACGCGGGCGCGATGAGCGCCCTCGACCAGCAGCTTGACATTTCCGTTGGGGAGCTTGAGGTGCTGAACGATGTTGGCAACGGTACCGACAGGGTTGATCTCGTCGGGTGAGGGATGATCCACGGTCGCATTACGCTGGGTGGACAGAAACAGCTTCTTGCCACCGGCCAGCGCGCGCTCGACGGCCATCAGGGAAGGGCGCCTACCCACAACGAAGGGCACCATGGTGCCCGGAAAGACCACGATGTCCCGCAGGGGAACCATGGGAAGTGTGGTGACGCTCTCCGGAGAACGCGTGGAACGCTCACCCATCGGTGCTCCTTATTCTGGGAACCGGGTCGTGCCTTTCGACGACTCGGGAAATCAGTGCTAGCCGGCCTTCTCCATTACGGCCAGCGGATTGCTCTTCTTCGAGACCACGTCCCGCGTGATGACGACCTCCTTGACGCCGGACTGGGAGGGCAGCATGAACATCATCTCCAGCATGAGCTCTTCGAGGATCATGCGGAGTCCGCGAGCACCGATCTTGCGCTCGGTGGCCATCTTGGCGATCGCCTCGAGGGCGTCGTCCGTGAACCGCAGGCTGACGTTCTCGAACTCGAAGATCTTCTGGTACTGCTTGACCAGGGCGTTTCGGGGCTCTTGCAGAATGCGCTTGAGTGCGGGCACGTCGAGCTCGTTCAGCGTTGCCATCACGGGCAGCCGTCCGACGAACTCGGGGATCATTCCGTACTTGATGAGATCTTGGGGCTGCATGTGCTCGTACAGCTCTTGCAGATCCTTGTCGCGGCGCGATTTGACTTCGGCCTTGAATCCCATCGTCTTGCGGCCAATGCGCTGCTCGATGATCGACTCGAGGCCCACGAACGCGCCTCCGCAGATGAATAGGATGTTCGTGGTGTCGACCGGGACGAACTCTTGGTGCGGGTGCTTGCGCCCCCCCTGGGGCGGGACGTTGGCGATGGTGCCCTCGAGGATCTTCAGCAGCGCCTGCTGCACGCCTTCCCCGGAGACATCGCGGGTGATCGACGGGTTCTCGCCTTTACGGGCGATCTTGTCGACCTCGTCGATGTAGATGATGCCGCGCTGGCACTTCTCGACCTCGTTGCCGGCGGCCTGGAGGAGCTTCAGGATGATGTTCTCGACGTCCTCGCCGACGTAGCCGGCCTCGGTGAGGGTCGTGGCATCGACGATGGCGAAGGGCACGGCGAGCAGGCGCGCCAGGGTCTGGGCCAGAAGCGTCTTGCCCGAGCCGGTCGGCCCGATCAGAAGGATGTTGGACTTTTGCAGCTCGACTTCGTTGCGGCGCCGGGAGATCTCGTTGCGCTTGTAGTGGTTGTAGACCGCCACGGCGAGCCGCTTCTTGGCCTGCTCTTGACCGATGACGTACTCGTCGAGGAACGACTTGATCTCGACCGGCTTCGGAAGCTTGCGCCCTTCCTGGTCTTCGCTCTCTCTCTCTTCCGCGATGATGTCGAGGCAGATGTCGACGCACTCGTCACAGATGTAGACGGTGGGGCCGGCAATCAGCTTGCGGACGTCGCGCTGGCTCTTGTTACAGAACGAGCACTTCAGGCCTTCGCCCTCGCTCTTCTTCCGTGGCATCCGCCTCTCCTCACGCCTCGGCCGGAGGCCCCGGCCAAGCGATCAGGATCTCTGGTGAATCACCTGATCGACCAGGCCGTATTCCTTGGCCTGGGGCGCCGACATGATGAAGTCCCGGTCCGTATCCTTGGCGATGCGCTCCAAGGTCTGACCCGTGTGCTCCGTCAAGATACCGTTAATCCTGTCACGGAGCCGTAAGATTTCTCGCGCGTGAATGTCGATATCGGTGGCTTGTCCAGACAATCCCGACATCAAAGGCTGGTGGATGATGATCCGGGAGTTCGGCAGGGCGAATCGCTTGCCCTCGGCGCCCGCCGAGAGCAAAACGGCCGCCATGCTCGCCGCCTGGCCGATGCAGATCGTGCTGATGTCCGGCTTCACGAACTGCATGGTGTCGTAGATCGCCATCCCGGCGGTCACCGACCCGCCCGGAGAGTTGATGTAGATGCTGATGTCGCGGTCGGGCTCTTCGGCCTCGAGGAACAGCAACTGGGCGATGACCAGGTTCGAGAGCTGGTCGTCGATCGGCAGCCCGATGAAGACGATGTTGTCCTTGAGGAGCCTCGAATAGATGTCGTAGGCACGCTCTCCGCGACTGGTCTGCTCTACGACCATCGGCACCAGGGGCATCGACTACTCCTCGCCTTGAATATTAGCAACGGAGACCAGGAAGTCAAGCGACTTCTCCCTAACCACCTGAATCTTAAAGGCTTCCAGGCCATCGTGCTTTTCGAGTTGCGCGCGGAGCTTCTGCTCGGTCTCCCCGATTCTCTCGGCTTCCTTGCGGAGGCGCTCGGCGATCTCGTCGTCGCCGACCTCGATGCCCTCGTCCCGGGCGACCGCGTCGAGCACGAGCCTAGCGTGGACCGATTTGCGGGCGGGCTCCTCGTGGCGCTCCCTGAGCGCCTTCCAGTCGACCTCTTCCGAGCGTGGATCGACGCCCTGCTGCACCATCATCCGGACCATGTCTTCGAGGCGGTGGCGGGTCTCGCCCTCGACGAGAACGTCGGGTAGCGGGATCGGGTTTTCGAGCAGGACCTTGTCGATCACCGACTGGCGAATGGCCGAGTCCGACTCTGCCTTCTTGCGCTCCAGGAGATCCTCTCGGATCCTCTCCCTAAGCTCATCGAGGCTGCCGAACTCCCCGAGATCCTTGGCGAACTCGTCGTCGAGCTCGGGCACCTCCCGACGCTTGATCTCGTGGACCTTCAGCCGGTACTCCACGGGCTTTCCGGCGAGCTCCTTGGCGTCGTAGCCTTCGGGATACTGCACCGTGAACTCCAGAACGGCGTCGGCGGTCGCGCCTTCCAGGTTTTCGTTGAATTCCGGGAGGCTGTTGGGCGCACCGACCTCCATCACGATCCTCTCTCTCGTGAACGTCTCGCCGCCCTCCGGTGTTCCCTCCACGTCGGCCACGACGACGTCACCGGTCGCGGCGACCTTGCCCTCCTCGGTGACGAAACGGGTGTGCGCCTGCTGGAGGTCGTCGAGAGCCGACTTGACGTCTTGATCGGTGACCTCGACCGCGGGCCTTCGAACCTCGACGTCGCGGTAGGCCTTCGGTGTGAACTCGGGAACGACCTCGAAGCTGGTCTCGAAGCGAAACGGCTGGCCCTCTTCCAGGGTGATCTCTTTGAGCGTGGGATCCCCGAGCGGGCTGAAGCCCTTGTCACGAATCGCCTCGGTGTACATCCGGGCCACGAGACGCTCTTTGAGATCCTCGTCGACCTCACGACCGAAGCGGGCCCGGATCACCGACAGCGGCGCCTTGCCCTGCCGGAACCCCGGGATCTTCGCCTTGCGGCCGTAGTGCCGGAGCAGCTCTTCTTTCTCGCGGGCAACCTCGTCGGCCGCCGCCTCGATGGCCATCTCTTTTCTCACGGGGCTGACGTCTTTGACCTCGATCTTCATCGCTCGCCCATCCTCCCGCTGACTGGTTTACGGCTGATCACGATCCGGGTTCGAGGGCCTCGGGGAATTGGCGCTGTGCCCACGCAGCTCGGTGATCTCAGTGAATCCGAGGCCTTGGAGAGAGAGTCCGTTTTTATCGCACCGCATTCGAAGCCCGTGAGTATAGCACGCAGGGCCATCGACCTGATGAACCGCGCTGAGCCATGCTTCAACCTCCTCGTTCACGAGAAGTGTCGGGGAGGCGACGCGACAAGGGCGGAGAATTCCGCGGCCAGAGGAAGGTTGGTGAGCCGCCAGGGAATCGAACCCCGAACCCGCAGATTAAGAGTCTGCTGCTCTGCCAATTGAGCTAGCGGCCCGAACCATGTGCCGGCCCCGGAATCGAGGCGCGGTCATCCTAACACACCGGATGCGCTCCGGCGCGCCCTCGACGGCGCGAGCCGCGCGATCGCTTTACGGCCGGGTCGGGGCCGGCGGCGTCGAGCCGATGGCGGACTCGCAATTCCGGTTGACGTTCCAGCCCGCCGCGCTCGCGAAACACTTGTTGAGGTAGAGGCAAGTCCCGCAGCGCCACGGCTGCAGCACGAACTGCGGGCACTTCTCGACCTTCACGGGATCCGGCAACGGGCAGGCGGTCGGCTCGGCCGCGGACAGGGTGGCAATGCCGACCCCGATCGCTGCCAGGATTCCGAAAACGAGGATTACTCGCGAGAGCTTGTGCATGATAGTCCCCCTTCTTTGGAGGTTCTACGCGCGAGACGGTCCGCTGGTTTCATTCGGGGGCAATGCTGACGCTACGGATGGGATGGCGCGCCCAGAGGGATTCGAACCCCCAACCCTCGGATCCGAAGTCCGATGCTCTATCCAGTTGAGCTACGGGCGCGTGCCGTTGTGTCTACGATCGAGAACTGGGGTGAGTGAGGGGATTCGAACCCCCGACAACCAGATCCACAGTCTGGAGCTCTACCAACTGAGCTACACTCACCACACCATCTGCTCTCGGGCAACGGACCTGTTTGGCGCGCCTGGGAGGATTCGAACCTCCGACCCGCGGCTTAGAAGGCCGCTGCTCTATCCCCTGAGCTACAGGCGCGTCGGTGTCATTCCGCGATCACCTGCGCCCGGCTCGACCTCGGTCTCCGATCTCTCGAGCCGGAACGGGGGTCTCCGCGGAGAGCCTCGTCGAGCCCGCCTAGAGTAGCGCGTCGGTGGGAGGGCCTTCAAGTCGGCGCCCTGCGGGTGTCCGGGAGCCCACTACGGTCCCGGCTCGAGCGCCGTGAAGGTCCGCTCGCCGTGGGCACACGGCTCCTCGCCGCATAGAACCTCGACGGTGAAGCGGAAGTGCCCTTCCCCGAGCGTCCGCGCAGGCACCATGTCGGTCAGGACCGCGCATCGGGCGTCCTCGGGCTCGATGTCGACCGGGTCGAACTCGGCCCGTGATGCACCGACGACGCTGCGGCGGACGTGCAGCGTACCCTTTTGCGTCTTGTGGCGGCAGACCAGGGAGACGAATGCCGTCGGGAAATCGAGGCGCACGGCGTCGTTGTCTCCCACGGCGAACGCTCCTGAGGTCCTCGTCTTGTCCCCGCGCACCAGCACCCGCTTCGATGGCTGGATGACCGCGATGGGGCCGACGGCCGCGGGGGCGTGATCGAGGTCGGGCCACGTTCCCTCGATACGCCGCGAGCCGATCTCGTCGGTCTCGTTCTGGCGCACCACCGCAACCAGCTCGAAGGGGCCCGGCGCGAATCTGACCTCTCGCTCGAAGGTCACCGGCACCCCCGCGCCCTCGACGGCGATCCGGCTCGAGACCTCCTCGCCCACCCGGCCGCTCGACACGAGGGACGCGCCAACCTCCCAGGTTGACCGGGGGATCGGGACACCGAAGGCGGACACCTGGACCAGCGCGTGGAAGCGACCCTCGCTGTAGCCCGTGGGAATGACCGCCGCGCCGACGTTGACGCTGCTGCCGGTGACGCCGGGGCCGAGGTAGGCAGCGAGGAGGCGGGCCTGGATCCGCGCTTCCTCACTCTGAACCGTGAGCCGCCCGCCGGTGTGGACTTCGAGTCCCGGGACGCGCGGCCGGACGTAGACGGACAGCGACGTGTCCTCCTTCATATCCGCGGGATCAAAGCTCAGCATGAACAGGGACGACAGGTCCGCCGTGATCTGTTCGGAGATCACCTGGGCGTCCGCGCCTCGCAGGAATGCCTGTCCTCCGGTTTCGAGACCGAAGTAAGTGAGAACGTTCTGTGTGTGGTGATCCGTGGACTCGTCGAGGCCCTCCCCTTCGACGGGGTAGAACCGAACGCCCTGGGCCGTCGCCGCTGCGACCACCTGGTCGAAGAAGTCGCGGACGTCTCGAGGCGGCGCCAACGGGTCGGCGTTGTCTTCTTCTTCCCTCGGCAAGCGGCTGTTCCTCGGGTTGCTGAGGTCGGTGATCTCGGCATACATCGCCCCCGGCTCGAAGCGCAGAATGTCCCCGAAGTACAGCAGGGACTTCGGCCGATCCGTGTCATAGAGTCTCGAGAGAAGCGCCTGCAGCCGGACCAGGCTCTTCTGCGCGTGCCACAGCCCGTCCGTCTCGTACGTCCTGGCCCTGAACCTGATCTGGTTCAAGCGGCTTCTGTAAATCTCGTTGCCTTTGTTCTCCAGGCGCTCTCGATCGCTCTTTAGGGTCGGGTCGAGAGACGCGGGAATCCTGTAGCCTCCCAGGCCGCCCGGAGAGGGACCCTGCGTCTCCCTCATCTGCCCGGGGCGGTTGTCGAGAACCGCGGTCGGGAGCCCCCCGAAGCTCCCTGCACCCTCGAGGTCCCTCATGGCGATGCGAATGTCGTCGATGTACGCCTGCTCCTGCGTGGCCCAAGTCTCCATGTGCTCCGCATCTTCGTCGATCCGGTCCAGAGCGTGGAGCAAGGCCTGGCGATCCGAAGTCGGCTCGGCGAAGATCACGAGCGTCGTGCCGTTCGAGACGATCATCCCGCGATCGTCGTCCGAGACCAGGCTCGGGATCAGCTCACGGCACAAGTCGAGAGACCGGTCCCGACCGAGAGGCGTGAGCATCGACTGGTCGAAGTAGAAGATGTAGGTCGCGGGCAACGGCGGATCCGTGGTGGCTCCCGAGGGGGTCGCCGACGTGCGCAGTCTGTCGACCGCGAAGTCCTCGATCAGTTGGCCGCCGACCACGAGTTCCAGGTCGTCTTTGCTCAAGCCCGCCAGCGTCTCGGGCGGTCCGGTCACGACGACCTGGAACTGGGCGAGCCGGGTCTCGACCTCCTCGACGACTCCCGAATCCCGAGTCCCCTCCGCGACGGGCTCCGTCTCTTCTGCCCCGGCCGACACAGCGCCGGTCATCGCCAGGGCCAGGATCGCGGCCATAGGCCGGTTCATCATGGTTGCCCCACGCGTTATGGGTCCAGAATACGGCGAGTCGGCTTCGAGCTACAAGCTCGGATCCGGATACCGCGGGGGGTTCCCCGCACGCGTATCAGTAACGGGAGGGGTTGGTACGCGTGGCAGGATTCGAACCTGCGACCCCCTGCTCCGGAGGCAGGTGCTCTATCCAGCTGAGCTACACGCGCGTGTGACCCGACCGGGGCATGCTCGCGATCTCCCGGCTCGTCGGGTCCGCATTATTGCACATGAGCCGAGGCCTCGAAGCTCTTCCAGTGCCCTCAGGCGAACCGCAGACAGACAACCTCGGCGCACCGTTCGCTCACCGCGCCGAGGCGATGGTCGGGGCGGTCAGATTCGAACTGACGACCCCCTGCTCCCAAAGCAGGTGCGCTACCAGGCTGCGCCACGCCCCGATCGACCGTGATCCCTGTCGGTTCCCGGCGAATCTAGCACCGCGCGCTCCGGACCGTCAACGCGCCGGGCCGGCCGGTGGCCGTTCGCCGTGCCTTCAGCTATCCTCTCGTGTTTTCCGGGGGATCTTCCGACGATGCGCATCGCCCTGTTCGGCTTCCCGATGACGGGAAAGAGTACGGTCTTCTCACTCCTCACCGGGCTGGAGCCTCCGTCCCGCGCCGCGCGCGGTGAGGTCGTCGTCGGAGTCTCGAAGGTCCCCGACCCGCGGCTCGATCGCCTTTCCGACATCTACCGGCCCAAGAAGTTCACGCCGGCCACCGTCGAGTACATCGATCTCGCCGGCATAGAAAAAGGCGAGGCCGCCACCGGACTGCCCATCGACAAGCTCCGCACTGCCGACGCCCTCGCCCACGTCGTTCGAGGCTTCAGGGACGACGACGTCCACCACGTCGAGGACACGATCGACCCCAGGCGTGACTGGGAGACGATGGAGACGGAGCTGCTGCTGGCGGATCACACCGTGGCCGAGCGGCGGGTGGGCAGGCTCGAGGAGCTCGTCGGCAAGCCGAATCGCGAAGACGAGCGACGCGAGCTCGAGCTCCTGCGCAAGTGTCTCGACGCCCTGGAGCGTGGGGAGCCCCTCCGCAACACCGATCTCTCGGACGAAGAGCGGCGCCGCGTGCGCGGGTTCGCGTTCCTGACGATGAAGCCCCTGCTCGTCATCGTGAACGCCGACGAGGCCGACGGGGCGCTTCTCGACCGCGGCCCCGAAGCCTTCGGACTCGAAGAGGCGGCAGCGCGTCCCGACACCGAGGTCGTCGCGATGTCGGCGAAGATCGAGGCCGAGATCGCGCATCTCGACCGAGAGAATGCCGAGGAGTTTCGCGCCGATCTCGGGATCACGGAACCGGCCCTCGATCGCGTCATCCGGGCGTCGTACCGCCTGCTCGGGAAGATCAGCTTCTTCACCGTCGGAGAGGACGAGTGCAGGGCCTGGACGATACGCCGCGGCTCGAGCGCGCGCGGCGCGGGCGGCGCGGTCCACACCGACATCGAGCGCGGCTTCATCCGGGCGGAGACGGTGGCCTACGATGACCTCGTGACCGTCGGAAGCTGGGCGGCCTGCCGCGACAAGGGCACGGTCCGGATCGAGGGCAAGGACTACATCGTCCGCGACGGCGACGTCATCGACTTCCGATTCAACGTCTAACCGGTTCGCCTCTCCCCTCTCCATAAAGGGGACACTCTCCTTTTCTGCCCGATATGGGATACAGGTGCGTCCCGTCGCCACCACGACCTGGTGCTGCCCCATTTGGGGCAGAAAAGGAGAGTGTCCCCTTTTCATTTGGGGCAGAAAAGGAGAGTGTCCCCTTTTAGATCAGTTCGGTCAGGCGCTGGATCAGGGTTTCGTCCTGGGACGGAAGGACGGTGCGCAGGTCGAGGAGCAAATGTCCTTCGTGGAGACGGCCGACGATCGGGGGGGTGCCGTGGCGTAGGGCCTTCTCGAGGCGGCCCGCGTCACCGTCGGGTCCGCGGATCGCGAGCAGCCGGGTGGGGCGTTCTCCCATGGGCGACGAGCCGCCGCCGGTCTTCGAGACGCCGTCGACGACACGAAGCCTCTCACCTTGACCGCTCCTCCTGGCGACCTCGCGCCGCACCCTTCCCGCCCGTCTTCCGATCTGCGCCGCGGAGAGGGACAGCATCCGTAGCGTCGGAACGTCTTCGAAAGCCGAGCCTCGAACGTAGGCCACCAGCGTCTCGCGAAGAGCGCAGACCAGCAGACGGTCAAGCCTGCAGACCCGGGCCAGCGGATCCTTACGCACGCGCTCGATCAGCTCCCGCTTCCCCACCACGAAACCGACCTGGGGCCCACCCAGCAACTTGTCGCCGCTGAACGTCACGAGATCCGCGCCGCTCTCGAGGACCTTCAGGGCCGGCATCTCGTCGCGAATCCCGAGTGGCGCGAGATCGACGAGGTCACCGCTCCCCCAATCGACCACCAGCGGGATCGAGGCCTTCCGGGCCACCTTGGACAGGGACGGGATGGAGGCCTCCCCCGTGAACCCGACGATCTTGAAGTTGCTGGTATGAACCTTCAGCAAGACGCCGGTCTCCGGCGTGATCGCGTCCCGGTAGTCGGACGGCCGCGTACGGTTGGTGGTTCCGACCTCCTTGAGGCGGGCTCCGGAGGCCGAAAGGATGTCCGGAACGCGGAACGAGCCGCCGATCTCGACGAGCTCTCCCCGGGAGACCACGACCTCCTTGCCGCGGGCCAGCGCCCGAAGGGTCGTCATGATGGCCGCGGCGTTGTTGTTGACGACGGCGAAGTCGAATCCGGGGAACAGCCGTCCCATCAGCGGCGCGAGGTGGTCTAGGCGGCTGCCCCGGCGACCCTCACCGAGGTCGAACTCCAGGTCCATGTAGGCTGCCGCGGCCTCCGACACCCGCCGCGCCGCCGCCTCCGACAGCACCGAGCGCCCCAGGTTGGTGTGAACGACGACCCCTGTCGCATTGATCACCACCCGCGGAGAGGGCCCGGCGAGCTTGGCCGCCGCCCTCTCGACCCGACCGGCCAGGGCGGCCGAGGTGGCCCCGCGACGGAGCTCCGCTCCCTCCATCCGTCCCCCACGGATCTCGGCGCGCAGCCGGTCCAGTTCCTCCCGCAGGAGCGCGGTCGTGAGCCGGGTGCCCAGACGACGCTTCAACCCCCTGAATGGGCGCGAATCCAAGGCCTTTGCCACCGACGGCAGTTCCCGCAACGCCTTGGAGGCATCCGGGCCGCCCGACCTTCCGCTCTTGCTCGATGTGGTTTGCATTTGCCGTTTCCCAACCTTATACTCTGCCCGGTACGGGTCTCAGATTGTCTGGCAGTCCGCAATTATAAGGGCGACGTCCGATGGAAGCGTCCACCGCGAACATCGAGTCCGATATCGCTCGGCTCGAGACCCGCCTGCGGGAGCTCAAGATCCAGTACGACATGTTCTTCAACGGGGCCCTCCCGAGGGAGCCGTTCGAGCTCCGGCACGACGTCGAGCGCCTCATCAAGCGCTATTCCAACGCCCCGATCCGTAAGTACGCACAGCGGTTCCACTTCAACTCGCTCGTCAGCCGATTCAACAGCCTCTCCGAGCTGTGGTCCAAGACGATCCGGACCCTGGAGGAGGGTGAGCGCGCGGCCCCGGGCTCGGTGGGACGGGGCAACGGCGAGAAAATCCTGACCAGCTGCCGGGTCCACGACCCCGTCAAGGAGCAGGAGCTCCTCCGGTTCCTGCATTCGCGCTTTCTCGAAGCTCGGCGTAAAATTGGAGGCGCCAACGGCAAGGTCTCCTTCAGGGAGTTCGTCCGTGGCGTTTCCTCGCAGGCGAAGATCCTGCGCGAGAGGTCGGGCTGTGACGAGGTCGAGCTCCGGATCATCGTCGTCGACCGCAAGGTCCATCTCAGAGCACGCCCCGGTCGCTGAGCGGGGCCGGGGGGTACCCCAATGAGAGATCGCGTTCGGATCACGAGCGTCGCGCTGGCCCTGTGCCTGTGCGCTTCGATGACGGTAGGCCAGGCGACCCCGGCTCCCTCCGCCGAGGCCCCCCTTGAGGTATCGGTCAGCGGCTACAGCTACTCGTCGGCCGTGCTCGACACCCAGGCCAAGCTGCGCAAGACCCAGGCCGCCAAGAACCCGAAGGTGCGCCAGTACATGGATCTCGTCGACGCCGGCCTGGCGGATGCGAACGATCTCCAGTCCTTCGGCAACTTCCTGACCGAGCGGGGCTTTCTCGAGCTCGCCGTGGTCTACTCCAAAGAGGCCCTGCGATTCGATCCCGACAATGCCCAGTTCTGGACGAACCTCGGGACCATCCAGCGACAGATGGGCGACAACTCCGGGGCCATCGATTCCTATCTCAAGGCGATCGAGATCGACCCGGGCATGGCCATCGCGCAGTACAACCTCGGCGTCACCTACAACGCCAAGGGCAAGTACGACAAGGCCCTCGACCAGTACGTCATCGCGTTCACCATCGACCCCTCGCTGGCCGACGCGAGCGTCAATCCGCAGGTGGTCAACAACCACATGCTCCCGGCCGCGAGCCTGCTCCTTTACAAGCGCCGGGCCGGCAATCAGACCCTGCCCCTGATAGACCCGGACCAGATGAACGCCGGCGAGCTGCAGATCACCGTCCCGATCTCGGAATAGGCGTCGAGGGCCCTACCCTTTCGCCGCGCGGCCTCCTATAATCCGCGTCCCATGAGCCGTGCACCTCGCGCCGCGCCCGTGCTGGCGGCCCTGCTCTTCCTGGGGGCGGCCGCGCAGGCCTGGCAGCCCGAAACGCGAGTCCGGATGGTCGATGAGGCGGTCCGCTTCATGCCGGCGTCCCTGCGCCTCGTGCTCGAGACCCGCCGGGAAGCGGTCCTGAGGGGCATGCTGGAGCCGATGGTCACGGAAGACGGTCCCGAGCACCGGCCGCCCTGGCACCAGGGAACCCTCGACAAACAGGTCGGTCTTCGTGCCGAGGCCCTCATCGACGCCGTGGATCAGACGGAGGCCTTCGATCGGGTGGCGAGGAGCTTCGGCGAGCTGGCGCACTTCGTCGCCGACGCGGGGTTCCCACCGGTGGCAGGCGGCAAGGAGGGCGCGGCCCGCTACGGGGACTTCGCCGCCTTCTGCGAGTCACGAAGGGAGAAATTCCCCCTCGTCTTCTACGGTCACGACGACCCGGATCTCGAGCGCGGCGACTTCGAGGCATTCACGCTGCGAATCCTCCGGGAAGCGCGATCCGAGGACGTCGATCTCGCGCGGGCATATCGCGAGGCTGGCGATCCGCCCGCTCCGAGCGCCTTCGACGATCGCTCGATTCCGTTCGCCGTCGGCTCCCTGTCCTACTCGAGGACGGTGACCCATATCGTTCGAGCCTGGCTCGCCGCCTGGGGAGGGGCTCATGGCGACCTCGGCCGCACACCGTACTTGCCCTCCGACCCCGACACCGATAACACCAACGGGAGGCCTTGAATCATGAAACGGTCCATTCGCCGGGCGCTCGTGAGCGTCTATGACAAGCAGGGTCTGGTTTCGCTGTGCCGCGAGCTCCAGGCCGCGGACGTCGAGATCCTCTCGAGCGGCGGCACCGCTCGCCTCCTCGAGTCGGAAGGCGTGCCCGTCGTGCGGGTAGCCGAATACACCGGGTCGCCCGAGATCCTCGGCGGCCGGGTGAAGACCCTGCACCCGAAGATCCACGCGGGCATCCTGGCGGTCCGCTCGAACTCCGACCACATGGACGAGCTGGGCCGACACGAGATCGAGCCGATCGACCTCGTGATCGTCAATCTCTACCCCTTCCGCGAGACCGCGGCGTCGCCCGATGCGAGCCACGACCAGGTCGTGGAGATGATCGATGTCGGTGGACCGACGATGATTCGTGCGGCTGCCAAGAATGTCGGCGACGTCGGCGTCGTGGTGGACCCGTCCGACTACCCCGAGGTCCTCTCCCAGGTCCGGGAGCACGGCGCGCTCTCGGACGAGCTGCGTCAACGCCTCGCCGTCAAGGCCTTCCACCACACGAGCACCTACGACTCGGCCATCCACGAGTACCTCACGAGCCGCATGACCTCCGGGAAGCCCGAGGCACCGTCCGACCCGTTTCCGGACGTCTTCCGGCTCGATCTCCACAAGGCCCAGGACCTCCGCTACGGGGAGAACCCGCATCAACGGGCGGCGTTCTACCGCGACGTCAACGAATCCGCAGAGGCGTTCGCATCGGTGGCGCACGCCCGACAGCTTCAGGGCAAGGAGCTTTCGTTCAACAACCTCCTCGACTTCGACGCGGCGCTCAATCTGGCGACGGACCTGCGCGACGGCGCGTGCGTCGTGGTGAAGCACGGGAATCCGTGCGGGGTCGCCATGGGCCTCGAACCCGCCGTGGCCTTCCGCCGCGCCCTGGAATGCGATCCCCTCAGCGCTTTCGGCGGCGTGATCGCTTTCAACCGGCCCGTCGATGCGGCCACCGCCGGGGCCGTCACCGAGGCGTTCTACGAAGGTGTGATCGCCCCTGACTTCGACGCTGAATCACGGAAGATCCTGGCCAAGAAGAAGAAGCTCCGCGTGCTCGCCACGGGCGACCTCACCGGATACATACGCCGGGGCTTCGACATCAGGCGGATCAACGGCGGGGTGCTGCTGCAGGACTGGGATCCCGGTGGCGAGTCGGTCCGTGAGGCCGAGGTGGCAACGGAGCGCAAGCCCTCGGATGAAGAGTGGAGAGCGCTGGAGTTCGCCTGGACGGTGGTCCGCCACGTGAAGTCCAACGCCATCGTCTTCGGCAACGAAGATCGCCTCCTGGGCGTCGGCGCCGGTCAGATGAGCCGCGTCGATTCGGTCCGGATCGGAATCGAGAAGGCACGCGTTCCGCTCACGGGCGCGGTGATGGCATCGGACGCCTTCTTCCCGTTCCGAGACGGCGTCGATGTCGCAGCCGAGGCCGGAGTCAAGGCGGTCGTCCAGCCCGGAGGGTCGATCCGAGACGCCGAGGTGATCGCCGCGGCGAACGAGCTTGGAATGGCGATGGTCCTGACCGGTCGGCGGCACTTCCGCCACTGAGATCGGGCTACTGGTCGAGAGCCCGGAACTCGAGTTGGTTGACCTCGACGTAATACGAGCGGTCCTTCGCCCGCCCGTCGTACCGCGCGGCCAGGTCGTGAAGCCGGTTCGAGAGCGCGTGCTCGCCGTCGAGGTTGAGAGCCTCGTCCAGATGGTCCAGCGCCTGGCCCGTATCCCCCGCCCTGAGGGCGATGACGCTGAGATTGAACCACCCGTTGAAAATGTAGCGATCGAGGATTGCCTGATCGACGCTGCCTTTCGGGAGGCGATAGAACAGCCGTAACGCCGCCGAGTACTCGCCGTCCTCGAAAGCAATGCTCGCCTTGCGGAGCTGATCGAGGAGCGCTTTCTCCTGCTTGTAGATTTCGCCGGCCTCGAACAGGCCTCTGCGGGCATCCGGGTTATCGGGATCGAGGGAAAGAACCTGGTTGTATTCCAGGATCGCCGCCTCCCAATCACCCAGCCGCCGTTGCTCGAGCGCGCGCACCATGGCGGCGTCGACGCGCTCCGCTCGCTCCACCGCCGACAGATCGGTCGCGACCTCGCCTCGTGCCCCGGTATCGGAGCGCCCGGTCTGGGTCCCACCGACCGCGGCTGCATCGCCTGAATCCGCCGTAGGTCCGCGATCGATTCCCAAGGCACCCATCGACGCCGCATCGACGGCGGCATCACCGATGCCGCGAAGCACGAACCACCCAACCCCGCACACGGCCAGGACCAGGATCAGGATTCCACCCATGAGGATCGGTGGCCGGACCCGCTGCTTCTGGGGTGCGGAGGGCACGGGAACCGTGTGCAGCGCATGAGCGGGCTCCGGCGCGTCCTCGCGCGGAGCCGTGCGAACCAGCGGAACCGTCTCGGGAACGGCCTCCGAAGCGACGGACACTTCCTGGAATCCCGGCGCATCGGCGGGCTCGGCCGTCTCCGGAGCGACCTCGGGAGCCTGGGCCTCGGTGGAGTCACCGTCGGCGGCCAGGCGCTCGTCTACCTGCTCGACGTAGCTGCGCGCTTCCATGTGATCGGGAGATCGATCCAGGACGAGCTGAAACCGCTCCCGCGCGTCCGCAAGCCGGCCTTGCTCCATCCACTGCACGCCCTCGGTCAACCACTGCTCGATTTCTTGCTCGGCCTGGCTCGCCTGCTGTCGCAGCGAGTCCTCGAGCTCTCGGGCCCCCTCGTTGCTTTCGTCGAGGATGGCAATTCGCGAAAGAATGTTCAGCGCCTCGTCGTCGCGACCTTCGTCGGCCGCCGCTCGGGCCTCCGTGAGCAGCTCGCGAACCCGTCGCTTGAGCTGGTCCTCGACAGGGTCCGGCTCGAACGGGTCTCCGCCGGGCGGCATCATCGGTTTCGGCGAGCCGCTGTCGACGGGCTCGAGGCCGGTGGCCTCGGTCCCGTCTTCACCCGCGGCCTGCGCGATGCCGTCCAGCCCGCGCCGCGGTTCGTCCGTGGGGATCTCCTCGCCCAGAGGGATGGCCTCGGTCGCCGACAGGTCGCCGAGATCGAGACCCTCGTTTTGCCGGCTCGGATCGGGACCGACCGCCTCTCCCGGGCCGTTCCCGGAGGGGGCGGAAGAGGGCACCTCCCCCGCGGGGGTCGGTGTGTCCGGTGCCGATAGCGAGTCGAGCACCGACAAGTCGAGGTCGATGTCGGGCACGTCACCCTCGGCCGGAGCCGGGGGATCGGGCGGAGTTTTGGCCGGCGGGACCTCGGTCGGTGTCGAGAGATTCTCGGAGACGACCTCGCCCTCGGTCATCAAGCTGCACAGCCGCATGCCTTCCGCAGCGCGGTCGTCGCCCGGATTGAGCTCGAGCAGGTGACGCCACGCCTGGAGCGCGTCGTCGAATCGACCGTTCAGGTAGTGCTCGGAGGCCTGTTGGTGCAGGTCCTCGATCTGCTGCTGTTCCATTCCCAACCCCGCGGGGCTCGCCCGCCCGACTTCGGCCCGGCACGGAATTTCTCGCATTGCGGGCGAATATCCCGGCCGGCCGCAAATATAGGTTCTGGAACACGGGGCGGCAAACCCCGGCGGCCAGGCGGGTCAGGAAGCGGCGCGTCTGCCTTCGAGGAACCTGGATCGGCAGGTCTCCGAGCAAAAGTGGTGCGTCGCGCCATCTTGCTCCACGGTGAGGGCGCGGTCGCGGGGAAGAAACGTGTTGCACACCCGGTCTCGGACCATCTCGCTGCCCGAGCGGGGGATCTCGTGCCGGACCGACGTTCCATCGGTCGCACCCTTCTGCGAGCCGAACAGGCGCCGGACTCCCCAGACGATCAAGACGATCGCGGCGAGCCACAGGAATCGACGGATCACGACGGATCTCCCGCCATCTCCTCGCGCGCGTGCTGGAGGTTACTCCTGAGCTGGTCGAGTCCGGGAGCCGCGGGGTTGACCTCTTCGAGACGCGCGAGCGCGGCCTCGGCACGATCCACATCGCCGAGGTTGAAGCCGGCGACGATCACGATGTTATAGAGGGACTGCCAGTGCTGCGGGTTGGCCTCGTGCGCCTGAGCGAACATCTCGAGCGCTCGGTCGAACTGTTCCATGCCCTGGTAACACACCCCCAGGTCGGTCATCAGATTGGGATCGCCGGGCACCACCTCCAGGGCGCGTTCGTAGTACTCGACCGCCTGCGGCCACATGCTCACGTCGTGGTAGATGTTCGCGAGACGGGTCAGGATCTGCGGGTTGCGCGGGTCGTCTTTGAGGGCGAGCTTGAGCGCGGTGACCTCTTCCATCATGGGCGCACCTGCGGCGCCGGGACCCGCGCCCCCCTGCGCCGGTGCCCGAGGCCCCGCCGGCGAAGGCGCCGCCGCTGTAGCCGGTGCGGGGTCACCCCCTGGCCGGTGCTCGACGAGATAGAACACACCGAAGCCGATGAGAGCCCCGTAGAACAGTCCGCTGATCAGATAGGCGAGGTTGTCACGTTTCACGATTCGAGTTCCTGTGTGAGAAAAAGCCGCCCCGCTCAGGCTAGCCGCGCCCCCGTGGGGTGTCAAGGATCCCGTCCGGGGGTGCTGTAGACTGGACCTCATGGCACCGGCCGAGGGAAGGGATACGCCGAACCTGTTCGGGCTCGACCGTGACACGCTACGCGAGGCGGTCACCGTGCGCGGAGCTCCCGCGTTTCACGGCACCCAGATTTATCGATGGATGTACGCCCGCCGCGAGCTCGATCCCACGCGCTGGACCGATCTCTCGGTCGCCCTTCGACGGACCCTGGCGGATACCGCTCGCGTGGAGATCGGAACGATCGCCGCCCGAACGGAATCGGAGGACGGCACCGTCAAGTTCCTCATCCACCCGACCGAAGGCGGTGCGGTGGAATCGGTGTTCATGGTTCACGGTGACCGCGTCACCCTGTGCCTCTCGAGCCAGGTCGGGTGCGCTCTCGGGTGCGACTTTTGCCTGACGGCCAAGATGGGCCTCGTGAGGCAGATGAGCGCCGGCGAGATCCTCGGTCAGATCGTGCTGCTGATGCGCGATCGCGACCTGATCGACCAGCGCTTCAATCTCGTCTTCATGGGAATGGGCGAGCCGTTGCACAACTACGAAAACGTCGTCTCCGCCGTTCGCATCCTGACGGATCCCGACGGCTTCGGCATCTCCCGCCGTCGCATCACCCTTTCGACCGCGGGGCTGGCGCCGGCGATCGAGCGACTGGCCGTCGAGGACGTTCGACCCAGGCTTGCCGTCTCCCTCAACGCCACCACCGACGACGTCCGCGACCGACTCATGCCCCTCAACCGCCGATACCCGTTGGGCCGCTTGCTTGAGGCCTGTGACGCTTTCTCCCGCGAGACCGGGGACGAATTCACTTTCGAGTACGTCTTGCTCGGCGGGGTCAATGACTCCACCGACGACATCGATCGCCTTGCCGCGATCGTGAGGTCCCGCCCGGCGAAGCTCAACCTGATCCCGTTCAACCCGGTTCCCGGCGCGCTGGACTACGAGGCGACACCGCACGCGCGCGTGAAGGAGATCCGGGACCGTTTGTTGAGCGCTCGCATCCCCGTCAGCGTACGATGGAGCCGCGGTGCCGAGGCTCGAGCGGCCTGCGGCCAGCTTGCCATCCTGCCCGGGGAGGCAGGGAGAAGGAGGAGGTCGTGATCGACTTGAGTGGAAAGACCGCGCTGGTGACCGGCGGATCCCGCGGGATCGGGCGCGCCTGCTGCGAGCTGCTCGCGCGAGCCCGCGCTAGGCTCGTCGTCAACTACCGCGTCGAGCGGCCGTGGGCCGAGTTGGTGGCCGGGTCGATTCAGGAAGGCGGGGGCGAGGCCTTCGCCCTCGCGGCGGACATCAGCCTCCGCAACGAGGCCGAGATGCTGGTCGACGAGACGGTCGATCGTTTCGGACGGCTCGACATCGTGGTGAACAACGCCGGGATCTGGAAAGGCTCGCCCATCGACGAGATGAGCGACGGCGAGTGGGCCGAGATGCTGTCGGTCAATCTCACCGGCACGTTCAATGTCATCCGTGCCGCGGTTCCGGCGATGAAAGCGCAGGGCTTCGGCCGCATCGTCAATATCTCGAGCACCGCCGGGCAACGGGGAGAGGCGATGCACAGCCACTACGCCGCGACCAAGGGCGGGGTCCATTCCCTCACGAAGTCGCTGGCCGTCGAGCTGGCGCCCCACGGGATCACCGTCAACTGCGTCGCCCCCGGATGGACCGAGACCGACATGACGGCCGAGTCGTTGGCACCCGGGCCCGGCCGCGAGGCGATCCTCTCCACCATCCCGCTCGGACGGGCGGCGAGACCGGAAGAGGTCGCGGCCGCCGTGGTCTTTCTCGCTTCGGACATGGCGTCCTACGTCAACGGCGAGATCCTCAACGTCAACGGCGGCAACGTTCTGTGCGGCTAGGAGCCGGTCCGGGGTCAGTTGTTGGCGCGGCGGGAGGCGCGTGCCAGCAAGGCGCCTGGCCGGGTGTCATCGCCTTCGAACCGACGAATGCGAAGCCCGAGGAACCCCGCTCGCCGCAGACGATACTGTAGCTCCGTCTCGAGGAATCGGAGCGGCTCAGGCCCGTCGTGCGTCTCTCCCAGCACCAGAGGCACGGGCTCGCCAACCCGGTCGGCGGCAGGAAACAACGCCAGCAGCAGCCCCCCCTCCCGCAAGGACCGCCAGACCTGACGGAGAATCCGGTCGACGTCGGCGCGGCGCGGCCCGACGATCGATTGAACCGCGACCGCGACGTCGAAGGCCTCCCGGAACGGCGTGAGGTCTCTCATGTCCCGACGTCGGTACTGCACGTTCTCCCTGGGTTGACGCTTGCGTGCCTCCGCGAGGCTCGCCGGGGCGTAATCGACGGCAATCACCCGTGCGTACCGGTCCGCCAGGAACGGCACCAACCGTCCTTCGCCGCATCCCAGGTCGGCGACGGTCAGCCCTCGGCGGCCCGGGATGCGCTCGGCGGCCGAGCGCAGGGCCTGCTCGGGGAACGACTCCCAGTCATCCTCGGGCGGGGCGTGAAGCCTCCAGGCATCCCAGTTGTTCGGGCCCCAAAGCACGATGCGAACCTCCGAGGACGGCCGTGTCCCGATCTCAATGTAGGTCCGCAGCGCCGTGGAGTCATCCACGTCACCGCGCATGCCGATCCGCGGATGCGGTGGCCGATCAGGAGCCGCCGGAGAGGCCGGAGAGGAAATCCGAGTTGGACTTGGTCTTGGCGAGCCGGCTGACCAGCAGCTGCATCGCCTCCGCCGGGCGGAGTGGCGCGAGCGCTCGCCGCAGCAACACGACCTTCTGGTATTCCGTGGGCGAGTAGAGCTTCTCTTCCTTGCGTGTTCCACTCTGGGAGATGTCGATGGACGGGAAGATACGGCGGTCGAAGAGATCGCGATCCATGACGATTTCGGTATTCCCGGTCCCCTTGAACTCCTGGAAGATCACCTCGTCCATGCGTGATCCGGTGTCGACCAGCGCCGTCCCGATCACGGTCAGCGATCCGCCGTTCTCGACCTTTCGGGCGGCGCCGAAGAAACGCCTCGGCTTCTCCATCGTGCGCGCGTCGATGCCACCGCTGAGCACCCGACCGGAGCCGCGCTGCTCCGTGTTGTAGGCGCGAGAGAGACGGGTGATCGAATCGAGCAACACGACCACGTCCCGCTTCGACTCCACGAGTCGTCGCGCGCGCTCCAGTACGATCTCGGCCACTTGAACGTGGTTGCGAGCCATCTCGTCGGACGACGATGCCACCACCTCGCCGTGGACCGAGCGGCGCATGTCGGTGACCTCCTCGGGGCGTTCGTCGACCAGGAGCACGATGAGGTGGATCTCCGGATGGTTGGCCGAGATCGACGCCGCCATCTTCTGGAGCAGAACCGTCTTGCCTGCTTTCGGCGGCGCGACGATGAGACAACGTTGGCCTTTCCCGATGGGCGTGATGAGATCGACGACCCGGGTCGAGACCTCGTCGGCCTGCAATTCGAGCCGGATTCGCTCGCTGGGATCCTCGGCCACCAGATCCTTGAAGGGAGTCCGGCCACCCCACTCGGTGGGATCGTTGCCGTTGACGGTCCGAACCTGGTCGAGCCAGGGGGCCGCCTGCCCCCGATTCCCCGGGATGGCCATGCCCTGGATCTCGAGCCCGGTATCGAGGGCAAGCTCGGCGAGCGTCTCGCGCGGGACGTAGGGATCGGAGGGCGACGGGTTGTAGTCGTTGTCGGAAGAGCGCAGATAGCCGTGTCCGTCCGAGGCGATCTGGAGCACACCCGTGACCTCGAGCGTGGCCTCCCCTTCGGGACGCGCGCGCCCCGCGGTCCCCCGGCCACGCTGCCGGGACGGTGGGCGCCCCCGAGGGTCTGCGCCCCGGCGGCCGCTACGTCGAGCACCGGCGCCGCGACGCGACCGGCGTTCCTTGCTCCTGCGTGACTGCCCGCCCTGCTCTCCGCTCGAGCCCTGCAGGTTCTTCGAGCTGCCGCCACCGGAAGTCCCCCCGCCGCCATCGTGCGTGGAGATCAATTGATCCTTTGCCAGGCCCCGCTTGCCGCGGCGCGGATTGCGCGGCCCACGGCCTCCTCCGGAGCGGTCTCTGTCGCGTTGTTGTGTCATGGTCTCCCGTTCAACATTTTCTCGTCACGGCGCGGGTCGAGCCCGAGACGCGCGCGTCTCCCCGGTGGCCGGCACGTCAATCCTCAAACGCCCCCTCCGTGGCGATGATCTCGGCTGCGAACAACACCAGGATCGCCTCGCTCCCCCGCAATCGGCGACCCGCGGCGGTCGGGGAAAGCGTCCACTGCGCCCCCTGGCGCGTGGCCGTCCAGTAGGCTCCCCGCACCTCCCAACCATGGAGCTCGTAGCTAGCCTCCGAGCCGTGTCCGGATGCCGCGAAGAAGACCCGCCCGTCGCTGAGGTAGAAGGCCAACGGCTCGAGGCCCGTTCCCGAGCCCCGTTCGCTGCGAGCCACCTCCCGGAAGCCCTCGGGGCCGGCAACCTCGAGCACCACGGCGCTGGCGTTGGGGCCGGACGCCTCACGCAGCGTCCACTCGCGCCGATCCGACGAAGCGACCTCCTGCCGAGCGCCGCCGAGCGCCCCGGTTTCGAGCCACCAGTGGCCCGGAGCCTCCAGGCGGAATCCGCCTTCCGGTCTCGAGCAAAGGCGGAGCTCCGAGCGCCTCGGATCGAACGAATTCTCACCTATCTCCTTCAGGGTGTCAGGCAAAGCACGATGCCTTTCCGGCCAAGTCCCGTATCGTGTTCCCGGAATGTCTCCGCAATCTCGACGGCTCTTCCCGCCGCCGGCTTCGTTGCCTCTCCTCCGATGACTCCCGGTGTTCTGCCGTTGAGGCGTCTTGCCTGCGACGCAATAATCTCGACGGCATTGCGAGGCCATTTCGGGAACACGACACTGGCAACGCGTGGGTCCCGAATCTCCGCCCGACCGATGATGGTCGTCGTCCGGTCGCCCCCCGGTGACCGGCCAGTTGGGGCCGCCCACTATACACCGACAAGCCGGGGCACGTAAGGGCGATATCCGCGGGCTCAGTCCGCCCTCAAGGCGCCGGCGACCGCCGCGCGCACGAACTCGTTGGGGTCGTTGGCAGCTTCTTCGAGGGCCGGGATCACGTCTTCACGACCGATCATGCCCAGAGCCGCGGCCGCCTGGACCCGGATCTCCCATTCCGGATCTTCGAGCACCATGGAGACGAACGTGTCGACCGCGGCCTCCGGTTGACGCTTGACGATCCCTCGGACCGCGGCGAGACGGACCTCCTTGACCGGATCATCGAGGGCCCGCGTGAGCTCGACGACCGCGTCCCCGGTCCCGATGGCCGCCAGTGCCTCGGCCGCCCATTCCCGCACGCGATAGTCTTCGTCCTCGATCACGACCCTCCCCAGTGCGGCGACGGCCGAAGGGTCGGCAAGATCTTCGAGGGCGCGGGCCGCGATCTTGCGCGCGTAGCTGTCCGAATCCGACAGCCCGTCGATGGCCAGCGACGTCGCGTCCGGAACACCGAGCCGGACCAGCGCGTGAAGCGCATAGGCTCGCACCTCACCGTCCTGGTCTTCGAGCCGTGCCCGGATCCGCTGGATGTTCTCCGGGGACGCATCGCTCTTGAGGTCGTAGATCTCCTCGCGGCGCTCCTCCGGTGAGTCGGAGCAGCCCAGCGATGCCGCCAAGATCGCGGCGGCAGCGATCCGGATCAGCCGATTGTGTCGACGCATGGAGTCCCGTCCGACGTCCGGCCCAAGGGGATCTCATTATAGGCCGTCCCACGGTCCGAGCCGACCTGACGCGATTCGGTTGACCGGAAAAACGCGACATCCAATTCAAGGCATAGGCAAAACAAAATTTTTAACCAACATATGCGAAAAAAAAGTTGCATGGGAGTTAGCCTAAACGTATCTATTTCTACGTATAACACACATATAAGCGAGACAGAACATGCCTATACTTGCCGCCGAGAACTGCTACAAGAAAGGCCTGGTGGCGCTAGCGGAGGGCCGGCCGGCGGAGGCGACTGCCATGTTCGAGGCAGCCATGGTGATCGAGCGTGAGCGTTCGGTGAGCCGCCCTCAGATGCGCTACCTCTCGTATTATGGGCTGAGTCTCGCCCAGGCCAAGCGCCCGAATCGGGAGGCGATCCAGGCCGTCGAGACCGCTGCCCAGATCGATTTCTTCGCGCCGGACCTCCTCTTGAATCTCGGGAAGGTCTACCTGCTCGCGGGCAAGACGACCAAGGCCCTCGAAACATTCGAGCGAGGCATCAGGATCGCGCCGAGGTACAAGGCGCTCCAAATCGAGCTGAAGAAGGTCGACCGTCGCCAGCCGCCCCCGATTGCGCGGCTGAGCCGCAACCACCCGATCAACGTGTTGCTGGGAAGGATTCGCTCGTGGATCCTGACGGACCCACCCAGGACCGAACCCAAGGGCGAACGATTCGATCCTTCGACCGTTCGCTAGTCTCCCCTCCTCCTCTCATGGGGGCCGGAAGCGAAACCGAAGGTCCCCGGGGCGGCAAAAAGGCCGCCCCTTTTTTTGCTTGCCCTCAGACGAGGCGCTGGAGTCTGAACCCCACGTAGCGCTGTGCCGCGTCGACCGCCTTCACCAGCGACCTCCCCCTCGCCAGATGGGCGGCCAGTGCCGCCGCGTGGACGCCGGAGAGGCTTGCGACGTGCGGTGCGCTGACCCTCGAGACGTCGAAGAGTGACGTCGTTCCGTCGTCGTCGAGCAGATCGACGACCCGCCCACCCTGCACCGCACCCGCTATGAGAACCCGACGGGCGCCGCGGGACCGGAGCTTCGCGGCCGCGCGGGTCATCCCGTCGACGTCCTCGGCGTTCTCGCTCGTCAGGAGCTCGACGTCCCCGGCCCGAACGACCACCACACCGGCCACGGGATAGAGGGTGCGGGACACGGCCGCGAGCGTGTCGTCGTCGACAACGCGCTCACCGCGTATCCGGAGCACGGGCGCCACGACGGTCGGCTCCAGACCGCATTCATGGAGGATCCCGGCGACCAGCTCGACCTGCCTGCTGCCGACAAGCAATCCGGTCCGGACCGCGGCAGGTCGGCATGTCTTGAGCACCGATTCCATCTGCTGGGCGACGAGTCCCAGCGACAGGGGCTCGAGCGCATCGATGCCGTGGGGTCCCGCGGCGAGTACCGAGGTGACCACACCGGCCCAGCGACACCGAAGCTCTCTGTAAACACCGGCGTCGGCCACCACCCCCTGCTCGCCGACTCCGTCGGCGGCGTGAATCGACAGCACTGCCGGCATCTCCGTCACGACCGCTGTCCACGAGGACGAAGCCCACGCCACAGGGCGCGCGCTTCCCTGGCGGCTGCCACGAGGTCCAGGGCGCCCAGGCCGCTGACGGCTCCCCGTACCCAACCGCTCCGGACCCACGCCCCCAGAGCTTTCGGCAGAAGCGCAATGGCCACCTGGTCCCAGACGGAGGTCCACGGAACGGCGAGAAGAAACAAGCCCAGCGCGCCGAAGACGTAAAGCGTCATCGCCGTCTGGATCCGAGCGATCACGTGGTTTCTCCGCGACTCATCCACAGGTCTGACGATGTTAACCCTTTTCCTCCGTGAACTCTCGTCGGATTGGAGCTAATCTGGTTGTTCATTTGGAGGGCCCTGCCGTGGAGGTTCCGCTACTCGATCTCAAGCCGCAGTTCGAAACCCTCCGCGAGGAGATCTACCTCGCGGTGCACGAGGTCATCGAGTCCCAGCATTTCGTTCTGGGCCCGCAGGTGGAGGGGTTGGAAACCGAGTTGGCCCGCTTCGTGGACGCTGCCTTCGCGATCGGGTGCGCCTCGGGAACCGACGCCCTGATCCTGTCGCTGGCAGCCCTCGACGTGGGTAACGGGGACCACGTACTGACCACGCCGTTCTCATTCTCCTCGACCGCGTCGTGCGCCTATCGAGTGGGTGCCCGACCGGTCTTCGCGGACATCCTTCCCGACACCTTCAGCCTCGACCCCGAGAAGATCGAGGCCGCGTTGACACCACGCACCCGGGTCGTGATCCCGGTTCACCTGTTCGGACAATGCGCCGACATGGACCCGATCCTGGAGATCGCCGAGCGACGCGGGCTCGCCGTGCTCGAGGATGCGGCACAGGCGCTGAGCGCGACCTACGATTCCGAGCGGCTCGGGCGGCGAGTCAAAGCCGGCGCCATCGGGGCGATCGGTGCCTATTCCTTCTTCCCCTCCAAGAACCTCGGGGGGTTCGGGGACGGCGGGATGACCGTCTGCAGTGAGCCGGATCTTGCCGGGAAGCTCCGGAAGCTCAGGACCCACGGAGGGCTTCAGGCCTACGAGCACGAGATGGTCGGCTGGAACAGTCGGCTCGACGCCCTGCAAGCCGCCGTGCTCCGGATCAAGCTCCCGCACCTCGACGCATGGTCCCGCGGGCGGGTCGAGAACGCGGATCGCTACGACCGCTGGTTTCGCGAGTCCGGGCTGACCGACTCCGGGCGGGTGACGCTGCCGCACCGCTCGCCGCGCTCGTCACACATCTTCAACCAGTACACGATTCGCGTGCACGACCGCGACGGCCTGAGACGGCACCTGCAGTCCCGCGGCATCGGGCACTCGGTCTACTACCCGATCCCTCTGCACCTCGAGCCTTGTTTCAGTGACCTCGGCCATCGCGAGGGCGATTTCCCGGAGGCCGAGAAGGCCTCGCGTGAGGTCGTCTCGCTGCCGGTCTTCCCGGAGCTGGACACCGGTCGGCAGGAGAAGGTGGTTCAGGCCGTGGTCGATTTCTACCGCTAGAAGCCTAGGAGTCGCTGGGCGGATCGACGAAGATCTCGGACCTCACGAAGATCGGGTAGAAGGGCCAGCGCGAGAGCTTCTCGCTCCCTCCTTCCTCGCGGTCCACCAGGCAGACCACCGCCACGACCTCGAGCCCGGCCTCATCCGCCGCCTCGATGGCCGCGATCGTGGATCCCCCCGTGGTGACGACGTCGTCCACCACCACGACCCGGGAGCCCGACTCGACGTTGCCCTCCACGCGCCTTCCCGTCCCGTGCTCCTTGGCCTCGCGGCGGACGATGAACCCCCGCAGCGGGGGGCCCTCCGTGAAGCTCAGGGCCGTCACGGCCCCGACGATCGGATCGGCGCCGAGGGTCATGCCCCCGATCGCCCGGGCCCGGACCCCTCGATCCCGCAGGGTCCGGAGGACCTCCCGGGCGGTCAGGTAGGCCCCTTCGGCCAAAAGTGTAGTTTTTTTAGAATCGAAGTAATACCGGCTTTTTTTGCCGGAGGTCAGCGTGAAGTCGCCGAACATGAGGGAGTGTTCCAGGAGTAGGCTCCGCAGCCGTTCGCGCTCGTTGTTCATCGTTCGTCCTCGTTTGACGGGGCCGGGGCCCCGGTGGGTTGGCTCGAAACTCCGCCGACTCCATGAATACGACAAGAGCGGCTGACCCCTAGGGGGAAAAAATCCACTTGACTATGCGGCGGTTCGGTCACTACTATCCATTTCGGGCGGGCGTGCGATACGCGTGCCGCCCGGTGGAGGGGTGCCTGATGAAAAGTCCTGGTGCACTGAACAAAACCCTCGCGGCCGTCCTGATCGTCGGCGTGCAGATGCTCGTCTCGCCGGTCCCTGCCGCGACCCCATCGGCCGCACTGTCCGGCCAGATCCTGTCGGCCGAAGCGAATGCTCCGGTGTCGGGCGTCGTGGTACGGATGGTCGACCCCGGAACGGGCGATCTATACACCTCCGCGCCCACCGATGACAAGGGCGGGTTCGAGATCGACTCGCTTCCGGCCGCCACCTACGCCCTGTCGGTACAGCAAGAGCAGGGGGTTTACGTGGCGGGATCCCACGTCGTCCTGGCACCCGGCCAGCATCGCTCCGTGCAGGTGGCCGTGTATGCCAAGAAAGAAGCCACGGGCCCGGAGACGGTTCAGGATCCCGAGTACAAGACGTCGGCCTGGAGCAACCCGCTGGTCGCCACGCTTCTCGCTCTCGGCATCGCCGTGGTCGTCGGCTACGGCATGCAGGAGTGGTTCGGCACCAGCGAGACGAACAAGGCACCGCCCACCGTCAGCCAGATGAACCCGTAAACCGCGTTGTGCTTTCACCTCCTCATCATGGCCGAGGAGGTGCTCGAACCGACACGTTGGCAATCAGGAGGAGTGCTCCCATGAAATCTAGTGTTTTGTCCCGTGCTGTGGCGGTCACGCTGGTGGTGGCCCTGTCGGTCGTGTTCAACCCGGGTTGGGCCGCGACCGGGCAAGCCGGCCTCGTCGGGCGCGTGCTCGCCGAGGATGCGCGCACCCCGTTCGAGGGTGCCGTGCTCCAACTCACCGGTCCTTCGGATAAGGTGATCAAGTCCGAGCCGACGGGTTCGGACGGACAGTTCGCTTTGACCGACCTGCCGCCCGGGACCTACCGGTGCGTCGTGGCGACGGAGGAAGGTCTGTACCAGATCACCACGTCGCTGGCGCTCGAGGCGGGGCAGACGCGCAGCATCCAGCTCGCCTTGCAGAAGGAGAGCCCGGTGGTGGCCGGCGTCGGTTCGGCCAAGGGCGGTGGAGGCGGCATCAGCCAAGGGGCTCAGGCAGCCCTGATCGGCATCGGCATCATCATCGGGACGCTGGCCCTTGCGGAGGCGCTCGAGTCCGACCCGAAGACCTTCACGACCACGTCGAGCCCGGTCGAGCCCGAATAGGGCATCGATGCCGAGGATGGGTCCTTTGCGGCCTCCGAGCGCGAGGCTGCGCCGCTCGGATTGCACTCTGTGCACGCCTGGATCTTCGAGCACGTCGTTTCCCTGACGGGGGTGTAGGGTGAGCGCTCCAAGCGCGGCGTCCGGTTCGCATCATGGGTCGGCCTCCGGTGAGTCCAGCGACGAGCTGAATCTCCTCGAGTACTGGCAGATCCTTCTCGACCGCAGAAATGTGGTGTTCCTGTGCCTGGGGATCGTCGTGGTGCTCGGGGTGCTGTTCACTTTCCTGAGCACGCCTCAGTTCCGGGCGGTCACCGTCATCCAGATCGAGCGTCAGGGTCCGGACATCCTGACCTTCAAGGACGTGGTCGGGACCGATCCGGCCTGGAACGCCTACCAGGACTTCTACCAGACCCAGTACAAGATCCTGCAGAGCCGGAGTGTCCTGCGCGTCGCCGCGGAGCGGCTCGACCTGATGAACCGCCCCGATCTCGTTTCGCGCACGGGCTCCCCGGTTCGCCGCCTGATCCAGTGGGCCCGGTCGCTCGGCTCCGGGCCTCCCGAGGAGGGCGACGAGGTCGAGGAAGCGATGGCGTTCATCGCCGGCGGCCTGGCGATCGCCCCCGTACGGACCAGCCATCTGGTGGAGATTCGCTTCACCGATCGGGATCCCGAGCTGGCACGTGACATTGCCAACGCGGTCGCCGAAGCGTACCAGCAGTTCAATCTGACCTCGCGCTACGACACGACCCTTCAGGCCAGCGAATTCCTCACCAAGGAAGTCGCGAGGCTGGAGTCGGAGGTCGCCGAGCTCGAGCGTCAGCTCCAGGATCACAGCACCGAGAACGAGCTTCTGGCGTTCAGCGACGGAACCTCCGACATCAGCGAGCAGGCCCTGGCAGACTTGAACTCCCGCCACGTCGAGGCTCGTAGTCGACTGGCGATCACTCAAGCGCGCTACGAGGCGCTACGTGAAGCACCTTCCGACGCTCTCCGCGAGGTCCTGAACAACCCCCTGATCAGCCACCTGAAAGAACAATATGCGGAGGTAGAACGCCGCTACTCCCAGATGGCGGAAAAGTTCAAGCCGGGATGGCCGGCCCTGTCCCAGCTTCGCGAGGAGCTCGATCAAACCCAGAAGCGTCTGGAGATCGAGACCGAGAATATCGCGCGGCAGGTCGTCGGGGTCGCGAAGAGCAACTACGAGCAGGCCGGGGCCGAGATGCGCAATCTCGAGCAACAGGTGGAGCTCCAGAA
>Ga0316194_10000237_pt1 | contig 32752 bp, 27 predicted proteins | sample CroRivsedime1_MG_FD_204936 | JGI IMG/M metagenome (GOLD analysis project Ga0316194, IMG submission 204936) | Coastal sediment microbial communities from Maine, United States - Cross River sediment 1 | ecosystem: Environmental > Aquatic > Marine > Coastal > Sediment | place: USA: Maine...
CAGTGGAGACGCCGGCAACTACAGCGTGACACTGAAAACATCGCCACGCTACGTCAACGAGAACTGCACCAGCTGCGGCGCCTGCGGCGACGCGGTGGAAGCCGAGTTCGACAGCGAATACAACTACGGCCTGGGCAAGCGCAAGGGCGCCTACCTGCCGTTCAATCAGGCTTACCCGGAACGCTACGTGCTGGACCCGGCCATCATCGGCACCGATGATGCTGAAAAGGCAAAGGCCGCGTGCAAATACGACGCCATTGATCTGGATATGGCCGAAGCCGAAAATACCATCACGGTTGGCGCCATCATCTGGGCCACCGGCTGGAAACCTTACGACGCCGGCAAGATCCAGCCCTACGGTTATGATCGCTACAAGAACGTCATCACCTCCGTTGAATTCGAACGCATGCTCGACCCGCACGGTCCGACCGGCGGCAAGATTCTGCGCCCCTCTGATGGCAAGGAAGCGAAAGATGTGGCTTTCATCCAGTGCGCCGGTTCGCGTGACCAGAACCATCTCAAGCATTGTTCGCGCATCTGCTGCATGGCCAGCCTGAAACAGACCACCTACCTGCGCGAACAGTATGGCGACGATGCCAGGGGTACGGTGTACTACATCGACATCCGCGCCATCGACCGCATCGACGATTTCTACCAGAAGGTGCAGAACGACTCGAACATCACCTTCACCAAGTCCAAGGTGGCTTCCATCACCGAAGAAAAGGACACTGGTAACCCGGTACTGCACGGCGTGGATACCGAGGGTTACCACCGTTACAGCAACCCGCACGAACTGGTCGTGCTGGCGATCGGCATGGAGCCCAGCGTTCCTGCCGACGGCTTCCCTGTCGAAGTCGTGCTGAACGAAGAAGGTTTCGTAGAACTGGATGAAGCCAACGGCGCATTTTTCGCCGCCGGTTGCTCGTCTGATGCACTGGATGTGAACCGCGCGGTACAGAGCGCGACGGCCAGTGCACTGCGCGCCATCCAGGTCGTAAACAAAGTCGCCGGTGCGGAGGGTTAAGCCGTGGCAGATATGAAAATCGGAGCATACGTATGCAAGGGTTGCGGCCTGGGCGAACGCCTGGACTGCGACGAACTGGCTACCATCGCACAGCGCGACGGCAAGGCACAGGTGGTGCAGCAGCACGACTTCCTGTGTTCAGCGGAAGGCGTGAAGATGATCCAGAACGACATCGACAACGAAGGTGTCAATCGAGTGGTGATTGGCGCGTGCTCGCGTCGTGCCAAGAGCGAGGCCTTCAACTTCGAAGGCGTGACTATTTCGCGCGCCAACCTGCGTGAAGGTGTCATCTGGATTCGTCCTGACGAAGACGACCTGCGCGAAACTACCCAGGAGATGGCTGCGGACTACATCCGCATGGGTTGTGCCGAAGCGCAGCGCTCCACTCCGCCTGCGTCCGAGCAGGAAAAAGGCAGCAACGACAACCTGCTGGTGGTCGGCGGCGGCATTACCGGTATGACAGCAGCCATCGAGGCGGCCAAGACCGGCTACCCGGTTACCCTGGTCGAGAAAACCGGCGAACTGGGCGGTGCTGTCGCCAGGATGTGGAAGGATGTGCCGATGCACTCACCTTACACCGATCCGGTCGATACCCAGGTGGCCGCGATGATTGCCGAGATCGAGGGTAACGCCAAAATTACGGTACACCTGAACGCAACCATCACCAAGACCTCCGGTGCACCGGGACGTTTCTCTGCTGATATCAGCACCGAGAGCGGTTCGACCAGCACCGAAAACTTCGGCGCTATTATCCAGGCCTCCGGTGCCACACCTTACGATGCCAACCAGTTGCCAGAACTGGGGTACGGCAAGAGCAAGGATGTGGTCGACCGCATGGAACTGGAACAGCTGGCGATCGCCGCCAACGGCGGCCCGATCAAGCGTCCGTCCGACGGCAAGGAAGTGAAGAAAGTCACGTTCGTGCAATGTGCCGGCCAGCGCAGCGACAAGGAAGGCCACCTGAACTACTGCTCCGGTGACTGCTGCCTGACTTCCATCAAGCAGGCCATGTACTTCAAGGACCAGAACCCGGACATCGAAACCGAAATTCTGTACGACGACCTGCGTACCCCGGGCGCCCCGGGCGAAGATTTCTACCGCAGCGGCCAGGAAAAGATGATCACCTTCCGCAAGGGCAAGGTCAGTGAAGTCGTCGCCGGCAGCAACGGCCCGCTGGTCAAGTTCAAGGACCTGATCCTCGACGAAGAGCTGGAAGAGGAAGCCGACCTGGTGGTGCTGGCCACCGGCATGGTTGCAAACTCCGGAGTTGACATCGATGCAACCCCGCAGAACGAACCAGGCGAATGGGAGATCAGCGTTGATTCCATCCTCAACCTTAACTACCGTCAGGGCAAGGACCTGCCCCACCTGAAGTACGGCTTCAACGATTCGCACTTCATCTGCTTCCCATACGAGACGCGCCGCACCGGTATCTACAGCTGTGGCCCGGTGCGTCGGCCGATGGACACCCAGCAGGCAATCGAAGATGCCACCGGCGCTACGCTTAAGGCTATCCAGTCACTGGAGAGTGCCAAGATTGGTCGTGCCGCGCATCCGCGTTCTGGTGATCTCTCTTACCCGATTTTCCGCAAGGAAGGCTGCACCCAGTGTAAACGCTGCACCGTGGAATGCCCGTTCGGCGCCATCGACGAAGACGAAAAGCGCTTCCCGGTGTTCAATGAATCGCGCTGCCGCCGTTGCGGTACCTGCATGGGCGCCTGCCCGGTGCGCGTGATTTCATTCGAGAACTACTCGTGCGACAGCGTGGGCCAGCAGATCAAGAACGTCGATATGCCGGACGAATTCGACGAGAAGCCACGCATCCTGGTGCTGGCCTGCGAAAACGATGCCTACCCGGCACTCGACATGGCCGCACAGCAGGGCAACAGCTACAGCCAGTTTGCCCGCGTGATTCCGGTGCGCTGCCTGGGTTCGGTGAACACCATCTGGGTCACCGATGCGCTGAACTCCGGGTATGACGGCATCGTCCTGATGGGCTGCCAGAAAGGTGATGACTACCAGTGTCACTTCGTCAAGGGCTCGGAAATGGCCAACATTCGTATGAGCAAGGTTGACGACACACTGGAAACCCTGAGTCTTGAAAAAGAACGTGTGGAGACCTACGAGGTTGCCATCACCGATATCGAGCGTGCGCCCAGGCTCATCAACGACATGGCGGAGGCCGTGGAAAAGATGGGCATGAGCCCCTTCAAGTTCTAGGAGCGAGTCATGAGCTACAACAATGAAATGATCGAAAAGTACCGTGGCAACTTCCTCAAGGAAGTCACGGATAACGTCGAAGAAGGCGACTGGGTGAAAATGTGCATGCAGTGCGGCGTGTGCTCGGGCTCCTGCCCGCTGGGCCCGCACTGGGAACACCCGCCACAGGAAATCTTCATGATGATCCGCGCCAACAAGCGCGAGGAAGTGCTTGAGTCCAGCTCCATGTGGATGTGCACTTCCTGCTACAACTGCATCGCCCGCTGCCCGCGCGGCCTGCCGATAACCCACATCATGCATGGTCTTGCGACCTACTCGAAGCGCCTGGGTCTGGCCCCGCAGCAGCAGCCGACCGCCAAGTTCGCGCAACTGTTCTGGAACAACCTGACCAAGACCGGCCGCGTCAACGAGCTGAAACTGGGCCTGTCGCTGTACTTCATGAACGGCTTTGGGGAAGGCATCAAGACTGCCCTGAAGATGAAAGATATCGGACTGGGTATGCTGAAAACCAAACGCATGACACCGATGGAAATGTTCGGCGGCCACGGCTGCAAAGACACAAAAGGTTTACACGCCATGCTGAAAAAAGCGCAGGAACTTGAAGAAGCGCGTATCGGCAAGAGCGGAAGCTGAGGAGAACTGAAATGGCTAAAAAATCTTATTCCTTTTACCCCGGTTGCTCCTCACAGAAAGCCGCGTCTTCTTCCAACTACCAGGTGTCCGTCGACACCATGTGCGAAGAACTGGACATCGAGCTGAACGAGATTCCGGACTGGAACTGCTGCTCCGCCTCCATCGGTTATGCCGGTGGTGGCGAGCTGCCGCGCCTGGCGCTGTCAGCACGTAACATGGCCTTGTCGGAACAGGCCCACCCGGACCAGGACATCGTCGCCACCTGCGCTGCCTGCTGGTTATCCACCAAGGAAACCCAGGAACGCCTGAACGACAACAGCGAACTGATGGCGGAAACCAACACCGCGCTGGCCGAAGCCGGTCTGACGCTGAAGAACGACAAGAACGTCCGCCACATGGTGGAAGTGCTTATCGAAGATATCGGCTACGAGGAACTGGGCAGCCACGTAACGAAACCGCTGGAAGGCCTGAAGATCGCCGGTTACGTCGGCTGTCAGACCAACCGCCCCTTTGGTATCGACGGCGAATCGTTCGAGAACCCGATGTATCTCGACAAACTGATCGAAACGGTGGGTGCCGAAGCCTGCAACACCTACGAGAAGAAAGTGTCCTGCTGCGGCGGCGCGCTGGCCTTCTCGGAACCTGAAAAGAGCCAGGCCCTGATCAAGGACATCGTAGAGTCCGCCTACGACAACGGTGCCGACATGATCGTGACCCCCTGCCCGGTCTGCCAGATGAACACCGAGGTCTACCAGGATCAGATCAATGCCACCTACGGCACCAAGTTCAAGATGCCAGTGGTGTATTACAGCACACTGTTGAGTGTGGCTTATGGCAAATCGGCCAAGCAAGCAGCGCTGGACGGCCAGATCATCAAGGCGAAACAGTTGGAAGATATTGCCGGTAAGTAACGTCTAGGTTTGTGAGCAGGTATTTTTCTGTTCATTCCTTAACATTAAGCCCCTCTTCTGAGGGGCTTTTTTTGCCCGAAGGTTGAAGGGGGCGACCCCCTTCAACCTTGATGACACCAGTAAGTCACTTGTTGGTGGTCGGTGCCGCCTGTTGCTGAGGTGCAACAGCCTGCGGTGGTGCGCCATAGGGGGCACCGTACCCGTAAGGACCATAGCCTCCGTAGTACGGGGGCGGACCACCATAGTAGTACGGTGCATAGCCTCCGTAGTAGCGGTTGTAATAGTCATTGTAACCACGACCATAACCGCGACCATAGCCCCTGCCGGAACCGCGCGCGCTGAAGCCCATGCTGAAATCACCATCGCCGAACATGTCGCCGAGGCCATCGCCCCAGCCGTTATTGTTCCAGCCATTGTTACCCCAGCCATCGTCACCCCACCAGGCCTGTGCTGGTGTCATCGCCAGTGCTGTTGCACCGGCCATTGTCGCCACAATAAACAGTTTTTTGAGTTTCATAGCAAGACTCCTTCCGTATCGAGAATGATAAAAACCGCTAGTTGCACGCAAAGTATTATAGTAATCGCGAATATTCGCAATTACTTTTATTCGAAATCGGGGCTTCCTTTGATCCGGGTCAATTCCCAGAGTCTGGCTGGCAGCAAAAAGCCCTTCCGAAGAGGGGCTCTCTGGTTCGCCGGCACGCATTGTGGCGCTGCCCGGCTCAGGGCGAAATAGCGTTCCGGTCGACAATGGTCTGCGCATCAAAATCCAGCGGCGCCTGGCCGAACGGGGTGACGTGACCGCGCACGGCCAGCGGTGCATCGCCGGCAATAGCCGCAACGTCCAGCGCACCCGTGTTGACTTCGTAGTTGAACGGGTCGGCATCACTGGCGGTATCACTACCGGTGCCCGTGAAGTCGTACAGACCGGCGTTACGCCCGTTGATACTGGTGACATTGACCACCAACGGCAAGGTCTGTTCGGGGAAACCGACCAGATCCACACGCGTGCCCTGCAGACTGGACAGCTCCATACGCAGGTAACCACTGGCGGCATCCAGCACCAGTGCAGTGACGTCCCGGTTGTTCACGGTACCGAACACGGTCACGCGCTGACCGACCGACACGTCGCCGATCGCTGCCGGTTCCATACTCAGCTGTTTGCTGACGCGTGTGCTGTCTGCAAGCTCCACGGTCACGGTGTCGTTGAAGATGATCGTCCCGTCCCTGCGGAACAGCGTCACGCCTTTCACGCGCAGGCTATTGCCGGCACGCGCCACCACACTGCCGCGTACTACATCCACATCGCCACCCGGAACGCTCGGCACACCGGCCGGGTCGAAAGCCACGCTATTGGACGCCTGCAGATCAAAATCAAGGGTCAGGTGCGCGGGCACGCCGGGGACGATGGTCAACTGTTTGCGGTCCTCCAGTTGTACCGAGACTTCCAGCTGTGTCACCGGATTACCATTGCTGTCAATGATGGTATCCACCTTCACCGCCTCGCCGCCGGCATCCTCCACCCAGATATCGGCAGCGCTGTAATCCAGCACCATCGTACCCTTGACATAAACACCGGAAGGCAAGGTCGCCGCCGTCAGGAACTCGGTCAGATCCGTGTAACGGGCAAAGTCGACCCGTGTGCTGAGCGGCAGCGTTTCCACCACTGCACCATTGGCCTTGGTCAGCGTCAATGACAGGACATCAACGGTATAGGACGCAAAATCACCCTCGGCATCGGTGAGGGCCACGATCACTTCGCCAGTATCGCTTACATCGCCCGTGCCACTGCCGCCGCCACCACTCAGGGTCAGCGTCATAATCAGTACCGCCAGGCAGAGCCGCCAGGCGATCTGCCCGTGCATGCGCTGCCTGTCTGAATATAATTTGGTAATCATTGTTATCCCCTTGATAGTTCGAAAGTATTTTTCGTTGCACTAAAGCAGTGCTGCAGATGAATCAATCCGCTTCAAGGCATTAAACGCAGCACAGCGGTTTCGGTTGACAGCTGCGGTCAGCTATCATGCAGTTAATGGATGCAGCGGACGCCCCACACCCTTACGATCAGCTGACACCGGACATGATATTGAGCAGTCTGGAATCGTGCGGTTTCCAATGCGATGGCCGGCTGCTGGCGCTCAACAGCTACGAAAACCGGGTGTACCAGGTCGGCATCGAAGACCAGCAACCGCTGATCGCAAAGTTTTACCGCCCCGGCCGCTGGTCAAAGCAGTCCATCCTGGAAGAACACGCCTTTGCACTGGAACTGGCCGAACATGAAATCCCGGTGGTGGCACCGCTGGCCGACAGCGAAGCCACGACACTGCACCAGCACGGCGGTTATCTGTTCGCCGTTTATCCACGTTGCGGCGGCCGCTGGCCGGACCTCGACACAGCACAACAGCGCCAGCAGATGGGCCGCTTCCTCGGCCGCATGCACGCAGTCGGCGCCACCAAACGCTTCGAACACCGTACCCGGCTCGACATCAAAACCCTGGGAAATGACTCGCGCGAATTCCTGCTCGAACAGAACATCCTGCCCGGCTACCTGATCGAAGCGTACGCCACACTCACCAGCGATCTGCTCAAACAGATACACAACCTGTTCGACGCAGCCGGCCCGGTCGCACAAATTCGGCTGCACGGCGACTGCCACCCCGGCAACATCCTGTGGACTGACAGCGGCCCGCACTTCGTCGACCTCGACGACAGCCGCACCGGCCCCGCCATCCAGGACCTGTGGATGCTGTTGTCCGGTGAACAGGAAGAGATGCGCGGCCAGCTCGAAGACCTGCTGGAAGGCTACCAGACCTTTTACGATTTCGACCGCGGCAGCGCCATCCTCATCGAACCCCTGCGCACCCTGCGCATCATGCACTACGCCGCATGGATCGCCCGCCGCTGGCACGACCCCGCCTTCCCGCTAGCCTTCCCCTGGTTCGACTCGCCGCGCTACTGGGAAGAACACATTCTCAGCCTACGCGAACAGGCCGCAGCTCTCGACAACCCACTGATCCTTTAATACCAGGCACATGAGCGCATATTCCCGATCCTGTCATCAGAACCGACACCGTTCCGCCGTGCACTATGGTAGCTTACCGCACATGAATCGGGTCTAGAGCGGCATATGCTTGCGAAATCGTGCGATTTATAGTTTATAGATCTATATACATAGTTAGTGCATGCATAAACTATAAAGGTATATATAGAAAGTTTTTACAGAGATTATGAAAGAATCCGATTGGAAACATTTCAAAAGGGTAAAAAAGATTGCGCTAGAAAGGTTTTGTGCGGGGGCCATGTCGGATTTTGAGGAGGCCATCCAAAAAGATGACCCATCAAATCACGGAAGGTATTTGTATCTTTATAAGTTGGTAGAGAACGCGGATAAGCGACTGAGCCTGCTATTTGATGGTCATAGTAGATCAAGGGCACAGCTGCAGTTAACGCTTTTTCGCAGCGAGGGCCTAGTGGAAACTCATGAGTTGGAGGGCATGTCCGATGAGTTACTTAAAGCTACGGAGCCAAGTCAGACAAAATGCCTAGCAAGTCATTCGATTACGCCCCTTCGGCGCCGGACGCGCTGACCAGCGCCGCTCAATTCAAACGTTATGGCTAAAGTATGAAATGGATCATTTATTCAATAATACTCGGTATCGCTGAGGTCTGGAGTATTGGCGAGTTACATGGTGTTCGAGGCACTTCCAAATTGGTTGGTCTCTATGTGGCTACAACAGAGGAAATCCAAAAGCTTAAGCCCATGGTATATGTCGGCATTTATTTCCCCGCTCTTGTTTTAATAGCGATTACTGGCATTGTATCCGACATTATTGGAACACTATTAGTATTCCCGGTGCTCAGTAACAGGTTGCTAGTGTATAAAATGAATAAGGCTATAATTAATGCATCGAAGTAAAATTGGCCATAACAAAATGTTTAAGCTGGCCCCAAAATTTCGTGGCCAATACAGCTATCCATATGAAGCGAACCAAGCTTAACTTTATTATCGATGTCGTAGCGTTCGTGGGTTTCGTTGGGCTGACCACCACCGGTGTACTTATGCGCTATATACTGCCCCCCGGCAGTGGTCACTACTCAATAATCTGGAGCCTGGATCGACATGAATGGGGCGGTATCCACTTCTGGATTTCCGTTGTCTTTTTTTTAGTTCTTGCGCTTCACTTGGTACTTCACTGGCGCTGGATTGCGAGTGTCCTTACGGGTCGACCTCGAGAGGGCTCTGGCTTCCGGGTCGGGCTGGGTATCGTTGGGCTTATAGCAGTGGTTGCTTTAGCCATCTCTCCGTTACTAACTCCGGTAGAAAAAGATACCAGCAGCAAAGGAGCATCATCTCTTTCCAGCCATAAATATGAGGACATCTCAATAGATGGCTCAATGACAGTGAAGGAGGTCGAAGAAACAACCGGGGTTCCCGCCAGTTATATCATCAAGTCATTGAACTTACCTGAAACGGTGTCGAAAGAAGAGCGGCTTGGACCTTTAAAGCGACAGTATGGGTTTGAGATTAATGACGTTAGAGAGATTGTCAAAAGATACAAAAACAGGGAATAGTGACGCTAAGTGTATTCACTATAGTGGCTAAAGGCTTTTTTCAAGCTGCTCACAGACCGTCTCAAGCACCTTGATGCGCGCATAAAACTTGTCATTGGCTTCAACCAGGACCCAGGGCGCTTCCGATGTACCGGTATGATCGATCATGTCACACACGGCTTCCGCGTACTCGTCCCATTTTTCCCGGTTTCTCCAGTCTTCGTCGGTGATCTTGTAACGCTTGTAGCCGGTCTCTTCGCGCGCCTTGAAACGCTGCGTTTGCTCGTCCTTATCGATGGCCAGCCAGAATTTGATGACAACACTGCCAGCGCTGGCCAATTCGCTTTCGAAGTCGTTAATTTCACTGTAGGCTCGCCGCCAGTCCGCCTCCGAACAAAAGCCCTCGACGCGTTCCACCAGTACCCGGCCGTACCAGGAGCGATCGAAGATGGCAATGTGGCCGCGGCGCGGCAGGCGGCGCCAGAAACGCCACAGATAGGGCTGTGCTTTCTCTTCATCGGTGGGCGCTGCAAACTGATTGACGCGATAACGCCGCGGATCAAGAAACTCGATGACACGGCGTATCGATCCACCTTTGCCCGCGGCATCATTACCCTCAAAGACAAGTACCAGTGAACGCTTTTTGAACTTCTTGCTCCACACCAGCTCGTTGAGGCGATCCTGGTAATGGCTCAGCTGTTTTTTGTAGTCTTCTTTTTCCAGTTTGAGGGACAGATCCAGGGTGCTCAGCAGCGTCTTCTGGTCTACATCGGGGACGCTGACAGGTGCCGTTACCGCTGCGGCCTCAGCAGGCTGTGCCTGATCGAGGCGTGTCCGAACGGCATTGAGAATGGTTTTTCCTGCCATCAGGCTACGGTAATACCTGTTCGCTGCGTTCACAGGAATCCAGGGCGCCTGGTCTGTGCCGGTGACACGCATCATGTGCTCGGCGGCGCGCTGAACCTGCTTATAGCGCTTGCTGCCACCCCATGGCGATGCCTCAATGCGCCACTTTGTACGGTCATCCTTTTCAAACTTTTTCAGATTCTTCTTCTGATCCTCCTTGCTGAGGTGAAACCAGATTTTGAGGATTAACGCGCCTTCTGCGGCGAGCATCGCTTCGAATCGCTTGATGGTATTCAGCTGTTGCTCAAATTCTTCTTCGTTAATCTCGCCGAGAACCCGATCGGTGAGCGGTGCTGTGTACCAGGATCCCACATAAATTCCCATTTCGCCCTTGGGTGGCAGGACGCGCCAGAAACGCCACATACGCGGGCGCTCCATCTCTTCCTGGGTAGGTTCGTCGAGCGCAAAGGTCTCCACGTATCGGGAATCAAGCACGTTTTGAGCCCTGGTGAGCGTATCGATAACACCCGTGCCTTCCATGCCGGCAACCAGCAGAATGACGGGAAACCGCTTTGATTCAATGAGATCAAACTGGGCATCCAGAAACTTGGTGCGCAGCTTCGGGTATTCCTCCTCGAACCTGGCTTTATCGATCGCATGTTCAAGTTCCACCGATTCAAACATAAGTCACCTTTTCTTTATGCGTCGACCGCTTAGTATAATATCAACCCAGGCGGTAGCCAGCGTTTTTACCTAAACCGGACGATAGAAAAATAATGACAAATTCTACCATGAAGCGCCTGTCGCTAAACCCTTCTCAAGCTGCTGTGCCCGCAATCACACAGGGCCTGCAACAGCTTTTTGAAATAATGAAACATAACGAAAAAGGTATTATCGAGCGAATCGATCCAGAGTTCCTGCATGATTTTCGCATCGCTATTCGTCGCACGCGCACTGTATTGAGCCAGTTCAATGCCGTGTTCCCGGAAAAGATAAATGCTTTTGAGGATCGTTTTTCCTGGCTCGGCGAGCTGACAGGACCCGCCCGGGACAATGATGTGCTGATTCTGGAAATCGAAAAGCTCCGCAAATTGCGGCTAAAGAAACTGCACGATGCACTCCCTGCATTAAATCGATTCCTGCAACACAAGCAGGATGACCTTTATAAACCACTTGTCGATGCCTTGCAGTCGAAAGAATACAGGAACTTTAAAACAAACTGGCGTCGGTTCCTGAAAAAATGTATCGACCAACCTACACAGAACGATAGCAAAGCCTCCACGATCAGTCATGTGGCCCCAAAGAAGATATGGAAACGCTACACCCGCATTCTTCGACAAGGCACCAAAATAAACCCAGGATCGCCAGCGAGCGACTATCATCAACTTCGCAAATCGTGTAAGAAACTACGCTATCTCATGGAGTATTTCCAAAGCCTTTATAACAATAAAGATATCCGGCCGCTGATAAAGGAATTAAAAAAATTGCAGGAAAACCTGGGTGAACATCAGGATCTTGAAGTACATATTGCCAATCTGACCACCTATGCAAAGGAGACAAAAATACACTCCAACGTTTCAGCCGACTTGCTAAATGCCATTGAACGGATTTGCCACAGGTTTGAGGAACGAAAACATCAGCTACGCCACGAGTTTCGAACACGATTCGATGAATTTTCCACTAAAGCGAATAAAAAACGTTTCAAAATGCTCTTTCACCATGAGTGACTCACATCCAGATATAAATCCGGAATTCCGGTCTACAATACCATGGAAACTTATTTGCCATGAAAGAGGCGCGACTTTGATACCGAGCCACCGGTTTTTTATAGATATTGTAAACTGAACTGACTGACGTTCTATAGTCACAACTTATGGAACGCGGGGATACCACTGTGACAGAAATTGTAGTAAGGCAGGTTGATATTACCACCCTGTCGGTTGATGCAATTGTGAATGCAGCCAACAGCTCGCTATGTGGTGGCGGTGGGGTTGACGGCGCAATTCACCGTGCGGCAGGAAAAGAACTTTTACATGAATGCCGAAATCTGGGTGGCTGCAAAACCGGTTGTGCCAAAATAACCAAAGGATACAAGCTGCCTGCAAAATACGTCATCCATACGGTTGGCCCGGTCTGGCATGGAGGGGACAGGAACGAGGATGCTGATCTGGCGTCCTGTTACCGGGAATGCCTGAAGTTAGCGGTCGAAAACGGCGTAACCAGCATAGCCTTTCCGGCAATCAGTTGCGGAGTATTCGGGTTCCCGATTGCGCGGGCCTGCATGATTGCGGTCAGGGAAGTCATGCAGTTTACGAAGAACAACTCAGAGATATCGAAAGTGGTTTTTTCGTGCCATGGCAGTGATGTTGAAAATGAACTCGGCAAGGCATTGACTGAGGCGCAACTTCACGCCAACCCTTCTGACTAACTTCCAGCTGGGGAGAAAATAGTCCCGGCCACCCTGGCCTGTTTTAATTACTTTAGTTTTGGCGACGGGCGTTTTACACTCGGTCAATAGATCATAGGGACACTGCCACATGATACGCTATATCAACTGTTTCAGAAAAGCGCCCGACCTTTCGACCGAAGACTTCCGGGAGTATTGGCAGGGCGCTGAATTCGATGAGCTGATTCAGAAAATCGCCGGGTTGACCAGCGCAGTCCGTTACAGCAAGAGCCTGACACTGCAGGTAAGTATGGGTGAGGACCTGGTCTCGGATCGCGGTCTTGCACAACCCTATGACGGTATACTGGAGTACTACTGGGAGAATGCCCACCATCTACCGGAAGTCTACGCGACAGAGGAAGCCCGCGCTTTGAGTGAGCAGATCACCCGTTACCAGGGTCAGTTTATCGACCTTGCTAATTCAACAGCCTTTTTTACCGAACTCCAGGACTGATCGTTCAGCGTACCAACGCCTGGTGGACGCCCTGTCACCCGGGTTTCCCCGCCGGGTACGGAAGGAAAACCTTCGATCAAACAAATGCTTAGCATCGCCCGGGAAACCCATCCTGGCTGCATTGCGCGTCCGATGCGGGTTTGCTTGACCCACATCAAAGCAAGAAACTCATTGGCCGCTAGAATTAAAAGAAGTGTGCCATTTTCCTGGAGCAAAATAATGTCCACCAAAGAAGCTAATTTTTCCATGCCCAAAGTAGCGGCAGACAGACAGGACCAGCGCCCTGCCAATCTCGAGGAAGTGCAAAAACTTTCCAAGCACAAGATCTTCCCCGACGCTAATTACCCGTACACAGATAAGATGCCATACAAGGAGTACGAAACCCTGAAGCAGGAATTACAGATCGAACTCCTGAAGATGCAAGGATGGGTAAAGGAGACGGGACAGAAAATCGTCATTCTTTTTGAAGGCCGGGATGCTGCCGGCAAGGGTGGCACCATCAAGCGTTTCATGGAGCACATGAACCCTCGCGGCGCCCGGGTCGTGGCACTCGAAAAACCCAGCAACGAAGAAATCGGGCAGTGGTACTTTCAGCGTTACATAAAACATTTGCCCAGTGCGGGCGAAATCACGCTGTTTGATCGCTCCTGGTATAACCGTGCCGGCGTGGAGCGCGTCATGGGTTTCTGCAAATCGGGGGAGTACCTCGAATTCATGCGCCAGGCGCCGGAGTTCGAGCGTATGCTGGTACGCAGCGACATCATATTTTTCAAACTCTGGTTTTCGGTCAGCCGCAACGAACAGTTCCGGCGCTTCCAGCAACGTAAAGGTGACCCCCTGAAACAATGGAAACTCAGCCCGATTGACATGGCTTCACTGGATAAGTGGGAAAGCTACACGGAAGCCAAGGAAGCGATGTTTTTCTATACCGATACCGCTGATGCGCCCTGGACCGTCATCAAGTCCGACTGCAAGAAGCGCGCGCGTATCCATGCCATGCGCTTCATTCTCCAGGCACTCGACTACCCGAACAAGAACGAGGAGATAACCCAGCCACCCGATCCGCTGATTGTCGGTTTGGCAAAAGATATCTATGAAACCGGTGAACACATGCTTGACCGGGAACCTGTAATCAAGGAAGTTGAATCCGTATGAAAAGAACAGATCATGCCCAGAAAATGGCAGCCCGCTTCAGGGAACTGGTCGAGGTCGCCGGCCATACCCTGCCGGAAGAGCACTATGACGAGCTTGCCCTGCTGATCGAGGCAGGCATCGACACTGTGGTTGTAGAACACCTCGAAAAGGTCGCCGATGAACTCGACAGGATGTCACACAACGTAAGGAACAGGGCCGAGTTTTTTGACTGATGTGTACTGCGGTCCTGCAGTGCATGTATGCAATAAAAAAGGCGGCCATGAGGCCGCCTTTTTACCAACCGGTGATCGGCTTTAGTTTACGCGTGCGTCCAGTTCGCCGGAATCATAGCGGGCAACCATGTCGTCCAGGCTGATGATCTTGATTTTGGATGCGTGGCCTGCACAACCGAAGGCTTCGTAACGCGCTTTACAGATATCCTTCATGCCTGCAGTGGAAGCCTTGAGGAACTTGCGCGGGTCGAAGTTGGACTTGTTCTCCGCCAGGTGCTTGCGGATGGCGCCGGTAGAGGCCATGCGCAGGTCGGTATCGATGTTGACCTTGCGTACGCCGTGCTTGATGCCTTCCTGGATCTCTTCAACCGGCACGCCATAGGTCTCGCCCATGTCGCCGCCGAAGTCGTTGATGATTTTCAGCCATTCCTGCGGTACGGAAGACGAACCGTGCATCACCAGGTGGGTGTTGGGCAGGCGCGCGTGGATTTCCTTGATGCGGCTGATAGCGAGAATGTCACCAGTTGGCGGACGTGTGAACTTGTAGGCGCCGTGACTGGTGCCGATGGCGATGGCCAGTGCGTCAACGCCGGTTTCTTTCACGAAGCTGGCAGCTTCTTCGGGATCGGTCAAAAGCTGGTCCATGGACAGCTTGCCTTCCGCGCCGTGGCCGTCTTCCTCGCCCATTTCACCGGTTTCCAGTGAACCGAGGCAACCCAGTTCGCCTTCGACGGACACACCGCCGGCGTGTGCCATCTGCACCACAGTACGCGTGACGTCGACGTTGTATTCGAACGTAGACGGTGTCTTCATATCGGACATCAGCGAGCCGTCCATCATGACCGAGGTAAAACCGGACTGTATGGAACGCAGGCAAACGGCAGGTTCCGAACCGTGGTCCTGGTGCATGACGATCGGAATGTGCGGGTACATTTCGGTGGCCGCCGTAATCAGGTGGCGCAGGAAGGGCTCGCCCGCGTAGGAGCGTGCACCGGCTGAGCCCTGCATAATGACCGGGCTGTCGGTTTCGTCGGCAGCCTGCATGATGGAATGTACCTGCTCCATGTTGTTGACATTGAAAGCAGGCATGCCGAAGTCGTTTTCGGCGGCGTAATCGAGTAGTTGACGCATGGAAATCAGAGCCATGATGGTATCCTCGGAGTTGGTTCAGTAGTTAAACATTTTCGGTGTTCTGACAATCTGCGACCGGGCATCAATCCATATTAATGACGTGTTCGCCGACGCGGATTATTTTCATGGCGTTGGAGCCACCGTGTACACCCATGAGATCACCCTTGGTGATAATCACGAGGTCACCATCACGGACTGCACCGCGCCGCATCAGTTCATCGATCGCTTCACGATTTACCTGCGCATGATCAGTCGTGGTGACGTCGAAACTCACGGGGTAAACGCCGCGATAAAGGGTAACCTTTCTACGCGTCTCCACATGGCGCGTCAAGGCGTAGATTGGAATACCGGAACTGATACGGGACATCCACAAGGGTGTTGCGCCCGACTCGGTTAATGCCGCAATAGCCTTAACACCCGTATGGTTTGCAGTGTACATGGCCGCCTTGGCAATGGCTTCGTCTATGGCCTTGAAGTGCACGGCGCTGCGCCTTTCTACAGCTGAGTCCATGCGCTGGGTTTCGGCGCCCCGGCAGATACGGTCCATGGCTTCGATCACCTTGGCAACGTGTTTACCGGTGGCTGTTTCGGCAGACAGCATGACCGCGTCGGTACCGTCAATGACGGCGTTAGCGACATCAAAAACCTCAGCACGTGTAGGGATGGGGTTTTCAATCATGGACTGCATCATTTGTGTGGCGGTGATAACCACACGGTCCATGGTTCGGGCAACGCGGATAATACGCTTCTGCACCGCGGGCAGTTCGGCGTCGCCAATTTCGACACCCAGGTCACCGCGCGCAATCATAACCACGTCGGCGGCCCCGATGATTTCTTCCAACGTGTTCATGGCCTCGGCGCGTTCGATTTTGGCGACAACGCCGCCGTGGCCACCGGCCTTGCGCAACAGGTCGCGTGCTTCGTTGATATCCTTAGCGTGACGCGGGAAGGATACGGCTATGTAGTCAGCCCGCATCTCCGCCGCTACCTTGATGTCAGCACGGTCCTTGTCGGTAATGGCCTGTGCAGACAGGCCGCCACCCTGTCGGTTGATGCCCTTGTTGTTGGACAGCTTGCCGCCGACCACTACACGGGTTTCAATCTCGGTGCCTTTGACACCTTCGACCCACAACACCACGGCGCCATCGTCAAGCAGCAGCGTGTCACCGCGGTTCACGTCTTCGACCAGCTCCTTGTAGGCAATACCAACGCGCTCAACGCTACCGGCTTCCGCATCCAGCGCAGCATCCAGGATGAAACGCTCGCCTTCCTTGAGCCCGACCACGCCGTCTTTGAAACGGTCGATACGAATCTTCGGTCCCTGCAGGTCTGCAAACAGGCCGACCTGGCGGCCGTGCGCACGGGCCCGGTTTCGGACTGCCTCGGCACGCTGCAGGTGTTCTTCCGCTGAGCCGTGCGAAAAATTGACGCGCACAACGTCCACGCCGGCCTGGATCATGGCATCCAGCACTTTTGGATCATCGGTCGATGGCCCGAGGGTCGCTACAATTTTTGTTCTACGCTGCATGCTCAGCTTTCCAGATTCTCTGTAGTGGCCGGGTGCCCGTCAGGCTATACCGGTTCGCTCTTAACTTGCGCGTTCTTCCAGCATGGCGACAGCCGGCAGGGTCTTGCCTTCGAGGTATTCCAGAAAAGCGCCACCGGCCGTCGAGATGTAGGAGACCTTGTCGTAAATATCGTACTTCTGAATAGCCGCGATGGTGTCACCACCACCCGCCAGACTGAAGCCCTTTGCGTTGGCAATCGCCATCGAGACCGTTTTCGTGCCTGCGCCGAACTGGTCGAATTCAAACACGCCAACCGGGCCGTTCCAGATGATGGTACCGGCCTTGCTGATGATGTCAGCCAGTTCCTGTGCGGATTTCGGACCGATGTCGAAGATCATGTCGTCGTCTTCCACGTCGCCTGCATCTTTCAAAACAGCCGGTTCGTTTTCGTCAAACTGCTTGCCACACACGACATCGACGGCAATCGGAATGCTGGCGCCGCGTGCCTTCATCTTTTCTATAAGCGCATTGGCGGTATCAACCAGGTCGTTCTCGCACAGTGACTTGCCGACATTCTTGCCGGTGGCCTTGAGGAAGGTATTGGCGATACCACCGCCGACGACCAGCTGATCAACCTTCTCCGATAGCGCTTCCAGCACGGTCAGCTTGGTCGACACTTTGGAACCGCCCACGATAGCTACCATCGGGCGGGCAGGCTCGGCCAGGGCCTTGGCCAGGTTGTCCAGCTCGCTGGCCAGCAGCAGGCCGGCGCAGGCCGCGGGTGCGAATTTACCCGCCCCGTGTGTAGAGGCCTGGGCGCGGTGCGCGGTACCGAAGGCGTCCATCACGAAGACATCACACAGGGCCGCATATTTTTTCGCCAGCGCCTCGTCGTCTTTCTTCTCGCCGGCGTTGAAGCGTACGTTTTCCAGCAGCACGACTTCGCCCTCGGCAACGTCGAAACCACCATCGAGGTAATCCTTGACCAGGCGCACGTCTTTACCCAGTTTGGCGGACATGTCCACGGCAATCGGGGCCATGGAATTTTCTTCGTCGGCCTTGCCCTCTTCCGGGCGACCGCGATGCGACATGACCATCACTTTGGCTCCGGCCTTCATGCAGTGTTCGACAGTGGGCATGGACGCCGCGATACGGGCGTCAGAAGTCACCTTGCCGTCCTTGACAGGTACATTGAGGTCGGCACGGATCAACACACGCTTGCCGGCGAGATCAAGATCGGTCAGCTTGTTAAAAGACATTGTAGACACTCCAGTATTTTCAAAAACTTTTGCTAAACATCAGGTTTAGCAAAAGTCTCTGAGACTTGTTTTGCAGGTACAAAAGGGTGGGTCATACGCAATCGCGCACAACCCACCCCTCATACTCAGAGCCGGTTAATTGGCTGCAACGTGCTGCACGAAGCGCAGCATGTTGCAGGTGTAACCGTATTCGTTGTCGTACCAGGAGACGAGCTTGACGAAGGTGCCGTCCAGCGCAATACCCGCTTCGGAATCGAAGATGGAAGACTTGCCACAACCACGGAAATCGGTGGAAACCACCTTCTCGTCGGTGTAACCCAGGGTCTTGCTCATGTCGCCGCTTTCAGAAGCTGCTTTCATGGCTGCACAGATGTCTTTGTAGGAAGCGTCTTTTTCCAGTTCGACGGTCAAGTCAACCACGGATACGTCAGAAGTCGGCACGCGGAAGGCCATACCGGTCAGCTTGCCGTTCAGTTCCGGCAGCACCACGCCCACAGCCTTGGCTGCACCGGTGGAAGATGGAATGATGTTTTCCAGGATGCCGCGGCCGCCGCGCCAGTCTTTCATGGACGGACCGTCAACGGTTTTCTGGGTTGCAGTAGCGGCGTGAACGGTAGTCATCAGACCGCGCTTGATACCCCACTTGTCGTTCAGCACCTTGGCAACCGGTGCCAGGCAGTTGGTGGTACAGGAAGCGGCGGAAACAATCGCCTGGCCGGCGTAGGTTTCGTGGTTAACGCCGTAGACAAACATCGGGGTGCCATCTTTGGAAGGCGCACTCTGCACAACTTTCTTGGCGCCGGCGTCGATGTGCTTCTGGCAGGTCTCTTCAGTCAGGAAGAAACCGGTACACTCTATAATAAGGTCGGCACCGATCTCGTTCCACTTCAGGTTGGCGGGATCACGCTCGGCAGTCAGGCGAATGGTCTTGCCGTTAACCACCAGGTTGTTGCCTTCAACAGCAATATCACCGTCAAAGTTGCCGTGCACCGAGTCATACTTCAGCATGTAGGCCAGGTAATCAGCTTCCAGCAGGTCGTTGATGCCAACGACTTCAATATCGCCGAAGTCCTTGCTGATCGCGCGGAACGCCATTCGGCCAATGCGACCAAAACCGTTGATACCGACTTTAACTGTCATGTTATTTCTCCGTAATAATTTTTAGTGTTAACTTGAAATAAATTAGTTTTGCCCGGCGCTTAAGCGACCGCGTCGACCTTGGCAGCGACGTCATCAATCGCTGCGATGACATTCTCAACCGTAAAGCCAAACTGCTTGAACAGGTCACCCGCCGGGGCTGATTCGCCGAAGGTGTCAATACCGATCACCCGGCCGTTCAGACCAACGTATTTCCTCCAGAAGTCGGTGACCCCGGCTTCGACCGCAACCCGGGCTGTAACAGATGATGGCAAGACCGACTCGCGGTAGGCATCGTCCTGGCTGTCAAACACAGTAGTCGACGGCATGGAGATGACGCGCACTTTGCGGCCGCTCTTGGCCGCCGCCTGCATGGCCAGTTCCACTTCGGAACCAGTCGCGATCACGATTACCTCCGGTGTACCGTCACAATCCTTGAGGATGTAAGCGCCGCGTTCGATGTTGGCGATCTGCTCATCGGTGCGGTTCTGATGGGCAAGGTTCTGGCGCGAGAAAATCAGGCAGCTCGGACCACCGGTGTGTTCCACGGCCACTTTCCAGGACACCGCCGATTCCACAGCATCGCAGGGACGCCATACCGCCATATTCGGAATCATACGCAGCGTTGCGGTCTGCTCCACCGGTTGGTGGGTCGGGCCATCTTCTCCCAGACCGATAGAATCGTGGGTGTACACGAACAGGCTCTGAATTTTCATCAGCGCAGCCATGCGCAGGGCATTTCGCGCATACTCCGAGAACATCAGGAAGGTCGCACCGTAGGGGATGAATCCACCGTGCAGGGTAATACCATTCATGATGGCTGACATTCCGAATTCACGCACGCCGTAGTAAATATAGTTACCGTCGGACACGGTATTGCTGATACCCGTGGAACCAGACCAGATAGTCAGGTTTGAGCCGGCCAGGTCGGCAGAACCACCGATGAACTCCGGCAACAGCGGGCCAAAACCATTGAGTGCATTCTGTGAAGCTTTACGTGAGGCAATGGTCTCTGCCTTGCCATTCACGTCTGCAACAAACTTGGCGGCATCTTTGGCCCAGTTGGCAGGCAGTTCGCCGGCTACACGGCGTTGAAACTCAGCCGCCAGATCAGGATGCGCGGCCTTGTATGCAGCGAACTTCTCGTTCCAGGCCTTCTCGGCACTGGCGCCTTTTTCTTTTGCACTCCAGCCAGAGTAAACCTCTTCCGGCACTTCAAACGGCGGATGGTTCCAGCCGATGTTTTCACGCGTTGCCTTGACTTCGTCTTCACCTAGCGCCGCACCGTGGCAATCGTGGCTGCCACACAGGTTGGGCGCGCCATAACCGATAACGGTCTTGGTGCAAATCAGGGTAGGTTTGTCGTTGACCGACTTGGCTTCATGAATCGCCTTGTCGACAGCTTCCGGGTCGTGGCCGTCAACGTCGCGGATCACATGCCAGCCGTAGGCTTCAAAACGGCCCGGGGTGTCATCGCTGAACCAGCCTTCCACATGGCCATCGATGGAAATACCGTTGTCGTCCCAGAATGCCATCAACTTGCCCAGGCCCAGCGTACCGGCCAGCGAACAGGCTTCGTGGGAGATACCTTCCATCATGCAGCCGTCACCCATGAAGACATAGGTGTAATGGTCGACGATGTGGTGGCCGTCACGGTTGAACTGACCAGCCAGCACTTTTTCTGCGATCGCCATGCCGACGGCATTGGTGATGCCCTGCCCCAATGGGCCGGTGGTAGTCTCTACACCCGGTGCATAACCATATTCAGGGTGGCCCGGGGTCTTGGAATGCAACTGACGAAAATTTTTGATGTCATCTATCGACAGGTCATAACCGGTCAGGTGCAGCAGTGAGTAGATCAGCATGGAACCGTGGCCGTTGGACAGGACAAACCGGTCGCGGTCGGCCCACTTCGGATTGTTGGGATTGTGGTGCATGTGACTGTTCCACAGTACTTCGGCGATATCCGCCATACCCATGGGCGCACCCGGGTGGCCGGAGTTGGCTTTCTGTACCGCGTCCATGCTCAGTGCACGAATCGCATTCGCAAGTTCTTTACGCGAGGCCATTGCTGTCTCCTGTTTGTGTCTTGAATCTGGTTGTGCCGCCATAAATAACGACAGCGATGCGGCACCTCCGGTACTGAAGGTGGACGCATAACGAATTCTTTACTCTGCTTGCCGGGGCCGCCGAACCATCCCGCGCAACCGGCGTCGCTGGATCCGATGAAGCAAGCCCCTGTTCTGGCTTGGCGGCGGGTCAGGCCGGGTCGGATCGAGCGCGACATTCTCCAACAGATGGGGGGCCGGGGCAACCGTTGATTTCTGCTAGCGACGATTCGTTGACGGCTACACCCGTCCATCGCAAAGCCTGCTTTATATAGGTATAAATATTACCCGGTGGTCGTCAGGCGGCGTGCTCCTTCCACTTGATAGAACACCCCATGCTCGGAACCTGCTCCTGCGGCCCCTTGCCGGTGCGGGCGACCTGCGCCATCGCCTCGAACAGGTCGCGGCGTACATCTGGCGACGCCGCCTCTTTGCGGCTGGCGTCCAGCCGGCCCCGGTACTGCAATTCAAGATCCGCGTTGTAACCGAAGAAGTCCGGGGTGCAGACCGCTCCATAGGCCCTGGCGGTCTCCTGTGTTTCATCTATCAGGTAGGGAAAGGGGAACTTCTCTCGCTCCGCCACTATTTTCATATTCTCGAACGAGTCCTCGGCATATTCGGCCGGATCGTTGGACATGATGGCAACGCTGTTGACACCCAGCGCCTTGAGTTCGAGGGTATCCCGCACCAGGCGGTCGCGGATAGCTTTGACGTAAGGACAGTGATTACAGATAAACATGACCAGCAACCCGTTTTCACCACGGCACTGCTCCAGTGTCCAGACCTTTCCGTCGACACCGCGCAGAGAGAAATCGATGGCCGGCGCGCCGAAATCGCAAACCGGTGTTTCCAGTGAAACCATGACTTTTCCGCGCTCCTTTCTCGTTGGGGGCGCACAGTTTACCCTAGTGCAGGGAAAAGGAAATCCAGCACCGATTTATGGTTGACAGGTTTTGAAAGGTCTTTAAAATGACCATCAAGCGCCGATTTGATGTCAGATTGCGGGCGCTATAAAAATACGGCTAAAGCGCGGAAAGAAAACAAATTTTCCAAAACCCGCTTGAGCACCAGCCTGGCGGGTTTTTTATTTTCCGAAGGAATTCAACAATATGAGCGAACACCTCTTTACCTCTGAATCGGTCTCCGAGGGTCATCCGGACAAGATGTCGGATCAGGTCTCCGATGCCGTGCTGGATACCATTCTGGCCGAAGATCCGCACGCGCGCGTGGCCTGCGAGACCTTGTTCAAGACCGGCATGGTCATGATCGCCGGCGAAATCACTACGACCGCCAAGCCCGACTACGAAAAGGTCATGCGCGACACCATCAAGACTATCGGCTACACCAGTTCCGAGATGGGCTTCGATTACGAGACCTGCGCAGTCATGACGGCCCTGGGCGTTCAGTCACCGGACATCAACCAGGGTGTGGACCGGGCGAAGCCGGAGGACCAGGGTGCCGGTGACCAGGGCCTGATGTTCGGCTACGCCACCAATGAGACCGATGTGTTGATGCCGGCGCCGATCACCTACGCGCACCGGCTGGTACACCGCCAGTCCGAAATGCGCCGCAAGGGTATACTCGCCTGGCTGCGCCCCGACGCCAAGAGCCAGGTCACCTTCCACTACAAGGACAACAAGCCGGTTGCCATTGACGCCGTTGTGCTGTCCACCCAGCACGCACCGGATATCGACCACAAGGAACTGGAAGAGGCGGTCATGGAACATATCATCAAACCGGTGCTGCCGAGCGAATGGCTGACGGCCGATACGCAATATCACATTAACCCTACCGGTGCCTTCGTGATTGGCGGACCGATGGGCGACGCTGGACTGACCGGGCGCAAGATCATCGTCGATACCTACGGCGGCGCGGCACGCCACGGTGGCGGCGCCTTCTCGGGCAAGGATCCATCCAAGGTGGACCGTTCTGCGGCCTATGCCGGACGCTACGTCGCCAAGAATATCGTGGCGGCCGGGCTGGCGGATCGTTGCGAAATCCAGGTGTCTTACGCCATCGGTGTAGCAAACCCGACGTCCATCATGGTCGAGACTTTCGGCACTGGCAAAATCAGCGATGACCGCATTACCGAGCTGGTACGCCAGCATTTTGACCTGCGCCCCTACGGTATTCTCACCATGCTCGACCTGCTTAACACCGACAAGATCAAATATCAGAAGACAGCGGCCTACGGGCACTTCGGCCGCGAGCACGAGGGTTTCACCTGGGAGCATACCGACAAGGTGGAAGCCTTGCAGGCGGATGCAGGGATATAATTCACAGGGGACAGATTTTAAATCTGTCCCCGCTAATCTATAATCGCAGGCCTTCAAATTTGGCTGTGTTCCCCGAGGGGCGCTGCAGCGGGCTATGCCCGCCAGGCTCGGGGAAACCAGCATTTCAAAACAACGGCGCTCGACCTTAAGCAACCTTTAAGGGAGATGCACTATGAACGCTGTTCTAGAGACAAGTAACGATTACAAAGTCGCCGATATTTCACTGGCCGACTGGGGCCGTAAGGAAATCAGTATTGCGGAAGTCGAAATGCCCGGCCTGATGGCCCTGCGTGAGGAATTCGGTGCGCAGAAGCCACTCAAGGGAGCGCGCATCACCGGCAGCCTGCACATGACCATCCAGACCGCCGTGCTGATTGAAACGCTGGTCGATCTGGGTGCCGAGGTACGCTGGGCCTCGTGCAATATTTTTTCTACCCAGGATCAGGCCGCCGCTGCAATTGCAGCAACCGGCGTGCCGGTGTTCGCCTGGAAAGGTGAAACCATCGAGGAATACTGGTGGTGCACCGAGCAGGCCCTGGCCTGGCCGAACGGACAAATGCCCAACATGATTCTCGACGACGGTGGCGATGCTACTCTGCTGCTACACAAGGGTGTGGAGTTTGAAAAGGCCGGCGCCGTGCCGGAAACCAAGGCCGACGACAACGAGGAATGGAGAGCTATTCTTGATGTACTGCGCCGCACCCTGGAAAGTAATCCAGGCATGTGGCAGAAGATGGCAGACAGCGTCAGGGGTGTCACAGAGGAAACAACCACCGGTGTACACCGTCTGTACCAGATGCAGGAAGCCGGCGAGCTGCTGTTCCCCGCCATGAACGTCAACGACTCGGTGACCAAGTCCAAGTTCGATAACCTGTATGGCTGTCGTGAGTCGCTGATTGACGGCATCAAGCGTGCTACCGATGTGATGATCGCCGGCAAGATCTGTGTGGTGCTGGGTTATGGAGACGTTGGCAAGGGTTGCGCGCAGGCCTATCGCGGCATGGGCGCTACGGTGCTGGTAACGGAAATCGACCCGATCTGTGCCTTGCAGGCTACAATGGAAGGATATCGCGTAGTCAACATGGAAGACGCTGCCAGCATTGGTGACATCTTTGTTACCACCACCGGCAACCTGAGTGTAATTACCCACGATCACATGGCGGCGATGAAGAATGAAGCCATTGTTTGCAACATTGGTCATTTCGATTCGGAAATTGATATCGCTTCGCTGGAAAAATACCAGTGGGAAGAAATCAAGCCGCAGGTCGATCACGTCATTTTCCCGGATGGCAAAAAGATTATCGTACTGGCCAAGGGTCGCCTGGTGAATCTGGGCTGTGCAACGGGACATCCGAGTTTTGTGATGTCAGCATCCTTCACCAACCAGGTGATGGCGCAGATGGAACTGTTCAGTAACGGCGAAAACTACGAGAACAAGGTTTTCGTGTTGCCCAAGCAACTGGACGAAAAAGTCGCGCGCCTGCACTTGCAGAAAATCGGCGCACACCTGACCGAACTGACCACGGAGCAGGCTGAGTATCTCGGCATTCCGATGGAAGGGCCGTACAAGCCGGATCATTATCGTTACTGAGCGAAAAACCTGCCCCGGTGGGCTACAAACCCACCGGGTCTTTTTATATTCAAACGGTAACGACGATGGACTCGCAGAAAAAACACCCCCGGGTATACAGCTTTGAGTTCTTCCCGCCCAAGACAGAAGAAGGCGTGATCAAACTTCGAAATGCCCGCGACGAACTGGCGAAACTCAAGCCGCGTTTCTTTTCCGTAACCTTCGGCGCCGGAGGTTCTACCCGTGAACGCACTTTTGAAACCGTGTGTGAAATCCAGCGTGACTCGGGCATAGAAGCATCCCCGCATCTGTCATGCGTGGGTTCCACCAAAGACAGTATTCGGGACATCCTGAACCTGTATAAGCAGCAGGACATTCGCCATATAGTGGCTTTGCGCGGCGACCTGCCATCAGGGATGGGGCAACCCGGCCAATTTCGTTACGCTAACGAACTGGTAGAATTCATTCGTGCCGAGACCGGTGATCACTTCCATATCGAGGTCGCTGCCTACCCGGAATTTCACCCCCAGGCGAGCAACGCCGAAGCCGATCTGGACAATTTCAAACGCAAGGTCGAAGCTGGCGCCGATAGCGCTATTACACAGTATTTCTACAACCCCTACGCCTATTATAATTTTGTAGCGCAATGTGAAAAACGCGCTATCGACCTGCCCATTGTGCCCGGCATCATGCCGATCACAAACTACACCCAGCTGGCGCGTTTTTCCGACATGTGTGGTGCCGAAATCCCGCGCTGGATCCGCAAGCGGCTGGAGGCCTACGGTGATGACCGGACCTCGATCCGCGCCTTTGGTGAAGAAGTTATCACGGAGATGTGTCAGGCATTGCTGAATGCCGGTGCACCCGGTCTACATTTCTATACTATGAACCAGGCCGGTCCCACCACAGCCATCTGGAACAATCTGGGACTATGAAGCGCGATTCCTCACAAACCCGCTCTACTGCTGATGCGCATTTCGCGTTTTTATACCCGGCAGCAACTCGCTGACAGGGACTCGGTCGAACTGGATGAAGAATCCAGCCACTACATCTCCCGTGTATTGCGTTTGAGGGCTGGCGCCCCGCTTGTCGTATTCAACGGCGATGGCCTGGATTATCACGCTATTCTGGACAGCGTGGGTAAGAAGCAGGTCAAAATCAGCGCGCTGCGCGCCGAACCAACATCAAGAGAATCAATGCTGCATATTGCATTGGGACAGGGAATTTCTCGCGGTGAACGCATGGACTTCGTTCTGCAAAAATCAGTGGAGCTCGGCGTAAATTCGATAACACCGCTCTGGACTGCTCGCTCACAGGTACAACTAAATGAAAAGCGACTGGAGAAACGCATGTCACACTGGCAGGGTATTATTCAGTCTGCGTGTGAACAATCAGGCCGGTCAGTCCTGCCCGAATTGGGAGATGCCCGTCCGTTACCTGACTGGTGTTCAGAGGAGAATGCACCGCTACAACTTGTGCTTGATCCCGGGGCGGGGATCAGCCTCGGCGAGCTGACACCGACAAGCCATATTCGCATCCTGATCGGACCGGAAGGTGGACTGGACGCCCGGGAAGCAGCACTTGCAGTAGACGCGGGCTTTCAGCGTGTACGGCTCGGACCGAGGGTATTACGCACGGAAACAGCTGCACTGGCTGCCATAAGCGCATTGCAAACTTTGTGGGGAGATCTCGCGAAGTAACCGCAGGATTTATTTTCTGGCAGCTGCCCAGGCTCTCTCAACTATCGTCTGCATGCTATCGAGATCAGGAATCAATGCTTCTTCACTGCCGATCCGGACGCAGTCTGCAACCGTATCCGGCAGCTTCCTGTCGGCCAGCATGGAACTGCCCAGGGCATCTTCATCCGCACTGAACAGGCGCGGGATACCCGCTGTAACAATGGCATAGAATGGCATGTCTGTATCCGGGAGTACCGAGTTAAGCACCGAAATACGCGAGCCGCGTTCCCCCTGAGGCAGATTGAAACCAAACAATCTCTCTGCTGAAACTACCGGCAACTCCTGCTCACGCCAGCGTAAACATCCCAGCAGCCAGTCGGGCCCGTCATGAATCAGGTCCAGTGGCTGGTAATTAATGACTTCGGCAATAGCCACATTGGGCACCAGCATGTTTACCTCTTCCAGAGGTACCCACAGGCTCCTTACAGATTCGACAACAGCATTCATTTTTACCACTCCCTGTACATTTTCTAGTTAATACTCACGGATCCGGATTGACAGCGAGTCGCCAGCGCCTGTGCGAGTTGTTCGGGAGTCCCGCTCAATTCGACATTGCATGAACGCCGGGTTGCTTCCGGCATGCCCGCAATCGCGCAGCTCTCCGGGCTCTGCGTCCATACGAAGCCGCCACGTTCTGCGATGGCCGCACAGCCAAGGCTGCCATCCTGACCAAGGCCGCTGAACATGATAGCTCCACAACGTTGGCCAAAGGTATTTGCGGCATTCTGCAGGACAGCGCTGATATCAGGCCGGTATGCTGAACCCCACTGCCCCCTGCTGCGACGTATTGCCCCGTCTTTGCCCATCTCGATATGGCTCTCGGATGGCACTATCCAGACCTGCCCCGCTTCAAGGGTCTGTTCGTCACCCAGTACGGCCACCGGCCATACGCTGCAACGATCCAGTTGTTCCGCAAGCAGGTCTTGATACGACTCGGAAATATGCTGCGCCAGTAACAAAACCGCATGTAATTCGTCGGGCAATGCCCGCAAAAACTGTGCTACCGCCCTGGGGCCGCCAATCGATGCTCCAAGCACCACCAGCCAGGGAACCTCGGTCTTGCCATTGCTTTGATCATGTACCACACGCAACTCCGGCCGACTATGATGTGCGCAGCGTATCGCATCTGTCACCGACCGGTTGGCCAGCGTCTGCAGCTTGCCTATCAGTCTGCGCAGCCAGTTTGCACTGCTGCCAATACCTCCCTGGTTAAGTAGCACCGGTACCGGTGACTGATCCAGAACATCCTGTACCTGGTAACGATCCGGCCGATCGGCCATATTGACCAACAGAACCTCTGCGCCATTCAGGGCATCCGGAAGTGGCAGGCAAAAGCCGTCATCAAGCACGACCTCCATGCCTTCGCGCTCCAGCAAGCCGCGAAATTCATCACGCTCGTATTTCTCTGCCAGCAACGCAACTCGCAATACATCCTGTCGGGCCTCAGCCATCTACGCGAAGTTCCTCAAGTAACCCCTTGATATTTTCCAGCAGCTCGGATTCCTGGAAGGGCTTGCCCAGGTAACGGTTTACTCCGATTTGCATCGCACGCTGTCGGTGTTTATCGCCAGTTCGCGACGTGATCATAATTATCGGAATATCACGTAAACGGGCTTCGTTGCGAACATGCGTTGCCAGTTCAAAACCATCCATACGCGGCATTTCAATATCGAGCAGCATAACGTCGGGGACATGTTCCTGTAGTTTGGCAACGGCGTCAACACCGTCTTTGGCTGCAATAACCTTCATGTCATTGCGCTCCAGCAGACGGGTTGTGACCTTGCGCACAGTGATCGAGTCATCAACCACCATTACGGTTATGCCTTCGGTCGCCGGCTGCTGGTGAACCATATGCTCATTCGGACCCTGCGTCTCTACCACACCCCCGCGCAACATCGCAGCGATATCCAGGATCATGACTACACGGCCGTCACCCAGAATAGTAGCGCCTGAGACACCACGCACCGTGCTGATCTGCGGACCCACGGATTTGACTACAATTTCACGACTTCCCATCAGGTTCTCAACCTGAAATGCAGCACCATGATCACCTACACGTGACAGCAAGACAGGAACGCGGGAAGGGCCGCTGTCCAGATGCGGACTACCGGTGCCCAGCGCGCTGCCCAGATGGTTGACCTCATAATCGAATCCGCCGTAGGTGAACCGGGCCTCAGGATCAGCGTAATAGGTTTTCAGATCCTCGCGGCGCATGCGCACGATACCTTCGATACTCGACAGTGGAATCGCGTATGGATCCTCTCCGACCTCTATCAGCAGCGCCTGGTTCAGGGCCAGGGTAAAGGGGAGCCTAACGGTAAAAGTGGTGCCTTTGAGGGGCTCTGAGTCGATATGTAGCGATCCACCCAGTTGCTTGACTTCACTATTCACCACATCCATACCGACACCGCGCCCTGCAACCTGCGTCACTTTCTCTGCGGTACTGAACCCTGTTTCCAGGATAAACTGGAGTACCTCATTATCAGTCAGATCGGAGTCCGCCTTCATCAAGCCACGCTCAATGGCTTTGCTGCGTATGGCATCCAACTTGATACCGGCGCCATCGTCGGCAATACGTAAAACCACATCTGAAGATTCACGTTCCAGCGTGATTTTTATGGTGCCGCCTTCCGACTTGCCGGCCTTCTTGCGCTGTGCCGGGGATTCTATTCCGTGTGAAATGGCGTTTCGCAACATATGCTCAATCGGTGCGACGATACGGTCTACTACCGTGCGATCCATCTCACCCTCAGCACCGGATAGCTCCAGTTCTGCTTTCTTGCCGAGTTCCTGGGCGGTCTGGCGGACAATACGCCTCATGCGGGCAGCGAGACTGAGGAACGGCACCATGCGTGTGCGCATCAGCCCTTCCTGCAACTCGGTATTTACGCGAGACTGCTGTAGCAACAAGGTTTCTGATTCGCGCGTAATATTTTCCAGCATGCCCTGGATACTCCCCAGGTCGTTGACACTTTCTGCCAGCGAACGCGAGAGTTGCTGCATATGTGAATAGCGGTCCATTTCCAGCGGATCGAATTCTTCGTCGTCCGCATCAAATTCTTCGTCGACAGGACCTTCTGTGACTTCCGTTTCGTAGCGAAACAGCACTTGAGCCTCGGTCTCAATTTCAAGCTTGCGCAGCTGTTCACTTACCCGCGAAACGGTCTGATCCAGTTCAACCAGGTTAAAACGATAGGCGCCGACCTGCTGCTCCAGTCGAGACCTGTAGATACTGACCTCACCGGCGTAGTTAACCATATTATCGAGCAGTGTTGCCTTGACACGAACGAGCTCGTTACTGGTTCGGGAGTGCGCGCGACGTTCTTCGTTTTCCTTTGCTTCCTGAGCGGCGGCGGATGCAGCAGATTTTTCAGCAGCGGTATCTTCCGGCTTCGCGCTTTGCGCAACAACCTCCCTGCCTTCGGTCAGTGATTCCAGATCCTGAAGAATTGTTGTGGCTTGTTCCAGCGACTGTCGATTGCGCACCTGGTCGACCATACCCGAGAGGCGGTCATGTGCCTGCTGAAGTACCGTAAACATAGATTCGCCGGCAGCGATCTCTCCCTCCGAAGCCTTGACCATAAGGGATTCAACGGCGTGAGCGAGATCACCGATTTCAGTGATATCCGCCATACGCGCGCCACCCTTCAAGGTATGTAATTCGCGCTGCAGTTCCACCATGAGCGACTGTTCCTCAGGTGCGTTCTTCCAGTTCTGCAGGGTCTGCTCGCTGTTCTCCATGATATCGCCGGCTTCTTCAAGGAATACTTCCAGCAGTTCCTGGTCTGTTTCAGCGTACGGGTCATCTGCTGCCTGGGTATCCTCGGCTTTAGCAGCAGGCATCTGCTCTTCCGGCTCCCAATCCTCTACGATGTCATCCGCTGCGTCCACAGCAATGTCCGTTTCGGGAATCCGTTCGCTCAGTTCCTGTAATTGTTGAATCAGTGCATCTGCTGAATCTACCGGTTCGCGGTTGCGCACATTTCCCAGCATTTCAACAAGACGATCCTGGGCATGTTGCACACCATCCAGTGTGTTCTCATCTGCCCCGGCATTACCCTCGGTTATAGCCATAATCAGCGATTCCGCCACGTGGGCGAGATCACCGATCGGGGTAATATCAGCCATGCGCGCGCCGCCTTTAACCGTATGCAAGGCGCGCTGTAATTCAGCCAGCGCTTCGCTGTCCGCCCGGGATTCCCGCCAGCGCGACAACGCCGCGTCACTTGTTTCCAGGTTATCGGAACTTTCTTCAACGAAGACTTCAAGCAACTCTTCGTCACAGGCAGCATAGGGATCTTCGGTTCCGGCCTCTGTACCGGTAGTTGGCTCAGATTCAGGCAGCGATGCAACTTCTTCTGCTACCTCCGCAACTGTATCCGGCTTGATAACATCAGCGAGCGATGCCTCTACACCGTGAGCGGGAGCCGCTTTATACAGTGAGTCGATATGCTGCATCAGCTCAGCGTAACGATCGGGTTCGGAGATCGGGTTGGGGAGGCTGGACAGCATTTGGTCAACAATGGCAACGCTTTCCTTCAGAATCTCACACCCTTCATCCGCCAGTGGTTGTCCTGCACCCATCAGCGCCTTGACCCAACGCTCCAGCGCTCCCGCCAGATCCGCTATGGCTTCTGCCTCTGCCATATGCGCACTGCCGTGCAAGGTATGCAACGCGCGGGCCAGCGATTCATTCACCATTGAGTCACCTGCAGAGGCCTGACTCAGAAATTCCCGAATATCCGCCAGATGACCGTGGGTTTCGGTGTTGAAAATTTCATATAACATCGGGTCCATAACGCCGTTACAGACTACCTCTTCAACTCCCGCATCCTGTTCCTCATGTTCCCCATATTCCTGACCGAGAGTATCTTCCTCAGTAACCTCCTCGATAGGCAGCGTAGTTACATCGAGCCCAAGTTCAGGCTCTATCAACAGATCGTGATCATCTGCAGGCACCTCTTCTGTGGCCTTCTGCTCGCCAGACACGCTGGCAGGCAGTGATTCACCTTTGCATAGTGCATCTGCACAATCCATCAAATAGACAACCGATCCTTGCACAGGGGTTCCATCCTTAACCTGCTGCACTAGCTTCGAAAGCATCTCTGCCGCAGACTGAAGAAGGTCGGTCACAACCGGTGTTACCGGGACCGTACCTTCTATTACGCGATTAAGCAGATTTTCGTATGCCCAGGCAAACTCACCAATGCGCAGCGCACCAACCAGCCGGCCACTGCCTTTGAGGGTATGCCAGGAGCGGCGCATACTGCTCAGTGCTTCCGCGTTCTCCGAGTCGCTTATCCAGGCCGGAAGCAGCTCGTTAATACTTGCCAGCTCTTCTTCGGCTTCTTCGATAAATATTTCCAGGATCTCTTCATCAACTTCTTCGCCGATTACAGACAGCCCATCATCCTGGTCTTCCACCTGATGTGATACGGCATCCTCTGCTGTTTCTTCTGCTGTTTCTTCTGCTGTTTCTTCTGCTGTTTCTTCTGCTGTTTCAGCTACTGTTTCAGCTACTGTTTCAGCTACTGTTTCAGCTACTGTTTCAGCTACTGTTTCAGCTACTGTT
>Ga0316194_10000238_pt1 | contig 32731 bp, 28 predicted proteins | sample CroRivsedime1_MG_FD_204936 | JGI IMG/M metagenome (GOLD analysis project Ga0316194, IMG submission 204936) | Coastal sediment microbial communities from Maine, United States - Cross River sediment 1 | ecosystem: Environmental > Aquatic > Marine > Coastal > Sediment | place: USA: Maine...
AGGCGAATATTCGCATTCTCGCGCGGCAAAATGGCTCGAAGATATTGACCAAGAAGCGGCCACGTTGCTGGTCCTTGATCGCACAACAAGGAATCCCATTGGGCTGATGATTCTGTTCGAGAGCGTCGAAAAGCGATCAGGCCACACCGTTCGGATCGGCTATATGCTGGCAGAATCCGCGTGGGGCAATGGATATGCCACTGAGCTGCTGCAGGGATTTGTCAACTGGTGTAAGAATACGGAGATCGCATCGGTTATTGGCGGAGTCGAGAAGGACAATGTCGCGTCACAACGAGTCATGGTGAAGAATGGCTTTACAGTATTGGCGAACTCACAGATTCATAGCGAAATACTTTACGAGCTTCGGTTCCGATGACCGCTTATGGCCGTGAGCAGCCACGTAGCAGTCGACACGACGGACGAGGCCGAGGAAGCTGTCAAGGCCGCGCGAGAGCTTGCGGATGAGAATGACGTGCCACGCGATTGCTTGCTCACCGTCGATGAATCTGGATCAAAATCTCCTACCACTCTATTGAGGATAAGAAACAAATGACAACCCAATCTACTGTTCGACGCCTGTTCCCGTGCTTGACGATCTTGGCGTTTTCTGTCGCTTGCACTTCAGACAATGTTGCCTCTGACCGTGAGGAATTAATGGAAGGCGTGAGTGACGCGGCGAAACCGGTCGGCGCAATGCTCAAAGGCGAGGAGGAATTCGATGCCGACACGCTTCAGAAATCACTCACAGTTTTCGCTGAAGCGGCCGATAAACTCGGTGGCCTGGTGCCAGAAGGCAGCGAAGGTGGGGAAGCCTCGCATGCAATTTGGGACGATCCTGATGGTTTTGCTGCCGCCATTAAGGAGTGGCAAGAGACCACTGCTGCCGCCATCGACGCCGCTCCGCAGTCTCTGGATGCAGCCGGGCCTGTGATGAAACCGGTCATGAGCAACTGCAAAAATTGTCATGAGGACTATCGAATAGAGGATTAGTAGTCGGGTCCTTCTGGCCGTAAGCAGTCGCCCGCTGGGGCGGCTCCCACTGAACCACGCTCTGCGAAAAACAAAATGGCCCCACATGGGGGCCATTTTGTTTCTTGGCGGAGAGGGTGGGATTCACTTGCGCCTGCGGCGCTGCGTGTTCAACTTGCCGCTACGCGGCTGCGTTGGTCGAACAGGGTTCTCATCCTCAACCACACTCGGCAAAAATGCAAAAGGCCCCAGAAGGGGCCTTTGACATTTTGGCGGAGAGGGTGGGATTCGAACCCACGAAAGGCTACAAACCTTTGCTGGTTTTCAAGACCAGTGCATTCGACCACTCTGCCACCTCTCCGGTGTTCAGAATTGCGCCGCGCATTGTGCTTGCAATCGAACCGAAACACAATATATCAGTCTGATCGAGTAAGTGACGCTGTTGCGTTATAATATGAATTCGAGAAAAAGAATTTAACTTATTGTTTTGAAGGAAATTTGTGCGCCAATCATCTTTAAAGAACGATTTCCCCGCGGGCAACCCGATTGCCAATGTACTTGTCGTAATCGCAGGAGCTTTGGTTATTGGCGCTTCTATTGTGCTTGGGTTTTTCGCGTTCATCGCCCTGAGTGGCATTGTGCTGGTGTCTGCAGCGATCATCGGTATTCGAGTATGGTGGTTGAAGCGCAAAATGGAGCGTGCGATGGGAGATGCAGGCGCCCAGAGGACGCCCGGCGCACCCGGCGGAGTCATAGAGGGCGAGTTCAAGGTAGTCGACAAGGACCGCGACGAACCGTAGTCAAAGCCGCCAAAACCTCGTAAAGTCGCATTCCATGCGCACGAGCACCGAAAAAGACCGCAAACAACTACGCCGACGGCGACGTATCCAGGTGATTGTCATCTATACGGCGATCGCGATCGGGCTCGCCTGGTTTTTCGAATCGCAGGCGACCACGACGATCATTTTCGTACGCCATGCCGAAAAAGCGACGGAGCCTGCGGACGATCCCGGGCTCAGTGAAGCAGGGCAACGCCGGGTCGCTGAACTGACTCGTCAACTGGTCGATGCGGACGTGATTGCGGGAATCGATGCGGTCTACGCGACGGATTACAACCGCACACAGGAAACCGCACGTCCGATAGCCGATGCCCTGGACCTGCCCATCAATACCTACGATGCGCAGGACACGGAAACGGTGCTGGAAACCATACTCAAGCAACACAAGGGTAAGATCATTCTTGTCGTGGGCCACAGCAACACCGTGCCGGTGCTGATCGCCAATCTCGGTGCGAGCAAGAAAGTACCGCCGATCGATGAGAACGAGTACGACAACATCTACATTATTTCGATTCCGTGGTTCGGGAAGACCAAGACGATACGACTGAGATTTGGCGAGGCCTATGTCGCCAGTCTGATCGAGTGACCACGCAGCACGAAATCCATGTGTCGACACAAGGTCGCGGCACGTATGACCTGACCGCCGACGTCCAGTCAGCGGTTCGCGATTCCGGTACCAGTATTGGCCTGTGCAATATCTTCATTCGGCACACGAGTGCTTCGCTGATGCTCTGTGAGAATGCAGATCCGGCTGTCATGCGAGACCTCGAGACCTTCATGTCGCGCATCGCCCCCGACGGCGATCCGGCGCACACGCATACACAGGAAGGACCTGACGATATGCCATCGCATATTCGCAGCGTTATCACGCATGCCGACCTGAATCTCCCGGTACGCGATGGGCGCTGCGACCTGGGCACATGGCAGGGCGTGTACCTGTGGGAACATCGCCACGCACCTCACGAGCGCAAGGTAACCGTTACCGTTACGGGATAAGCGGAGAGCAGCGGTGCAAGACGCTATCATCTACCTCGACCCAAGCAGCGCGATGAATCTGCAGAACCAGATTCGCCAGAAACTCGTCGAGGGCATTCTTAATGGCTCTTTTGCTCCCGGCATGAAGCTGCCGTCCAGTCGCAAGCTGGCACAGCAGCTCGACGTTGCCAGGAATACCGTCGTTGCGGCTTACCATGCACTGATTGCCGACGGTTACCTCGTAAGTCGACAGCGCAGCGGCATCTTTGTTAACGAGGAGATCCTCGAGACCCGAGTCGGGCACAGCGGGCAAGGATCAGTTGCTGCGCAAGCTGAAGGTGAAGCCTGGGCACGGCGAGTGAAGTCATTGCCTGCTCACTGGCGCGAGGTGCATGACCAACCCAACTGGCGGCACTATCCATACCCGTTTATCGACGGCAAGTTTGACGCCACACTGTTTCCGCTGACCGAATGGCGCGAAGCCACTCGCCTTGCGCTCGGTGTTGCCGACGTTAACGAATGGTCTACCGGTAGTGGCGATACGGATGATCCCAAGCTCATCGATGAAATTCGTACCAAGATCCTGACGCGCCGAGGGATCCAGGCAGGATCTGACGAGATTCTGATAACGATGGGCACGCAGAACAGTCTGTACATAGTCAGCCAGATGCTCGCGGACTCATCGACGACAGTGGCCGTCGAGGAGCCCGGCAACTTCGAGATGCGCAACTTGCTGCAGATGTGTGGCGCAGATGTGACGGCCCAGGCGGTCGACGAGGATGGCATCGTTGTTGATGAAGGGCTGAAGAACATCAACGCGGTCTACGTGACGCCCAGCCACCAGATTCCGACCGCTGTCTCTATGCCGTTGAATCGTCGCCAGGAGTTAATACAGGCGGCCGTCGAGAACGACTTCCTGATCGTCGAAGACGATTACGAATGTGAAACCAACTACATGGACCACCCGTTGCCCGCGTTACGCAGCATGGAAACCGAAGGCCGCGTTATCTATGTCGCCAGCTTGTCAAAAGCGCTGGCACCCGGGATTCGCCTTGGCTTTATCGTCGCCAATCCGGATTTCATACGACGCGCCAGGCAGCTGCGACGCAAGGTCCTGAATCACCCGCCGCTGAATAACCAGAGAGCGGTGGCCTATTTCCTGTCGCTCGGTCACTACGACTCCCTGATGTTACGGCTCGGCCGGATTTTCCGTGAACGCCGCGTCGCTTTGCAGCGTGCGCTGAATAACGTGCGCGGTGTACCGATGGAGATCTCGCCGGAGGTCGGTGGAACCACGTACTGGGTGCGTACGCCGAAGGACTTCGATGTTGCAAACCTGACACGCGAGGCGGAACAGCACGGCATCCTGATCGAACCCGTCGAGCACTATTACGCTAACCGTGACAATGCTGAGAATTGTTTCCGCATGGGCGTCACAAGCCTGGCCGTCGACAAGATCCGGCCTGGCGTCGAACGGCTGGTGGGTATTATTCGCGAACTGGTGAAGGGGCAGGTCGAACACCTCGCTTCGTCAAGGGGGCACTGGCTGATCGGTGACGAGCTCCGGAAGGCCATGGCGGGTGCCACGGTTCTGTATCGCGAAGTTCACGGTGCGCCTTGCACGATCGAGCACCTGGCCGACGGCACGATGCTGGGCAAGCGTGGATATGCGAACGAAGACAACGATACCGGCCACTGGCGGGTTGATGGTGAAATCCTATACCGAAAATGGGATCGCTGGGTATACGGTGAGGAGAAGGGCTATTTCATTGTCTTCGAAGGAGACAAGATCAAGTATTTCAACAGCGACAAGCAGATTGTGGATTCCGCATTCATCCGCTTTCCGGACGGTGTCCAGGCTGAAAAACTGGCCCATTAGGCACCATCTGGATCAATAGCCAATGTGAAACTGGACCTATGTGTCCGCCCTGATCACGGTTAGTGTGACGTGAATAGGGGGACTACATGACGACATTTGCCATCGCCGGGCTGCAGGTGGAAACGCCGCTCGCAGACAACACGGACGCACTACTGGCCGAGATCGACAAGGTCATGGGCCGTTTTCCGTGGCTCGAGATGGTCATCTTGCCGGAAATGGCGTGCGGAGTGGATCGTAGCTGCGCAGCACCGCTGCCCAGCCCAACCGAGGAACGCTTTTGCGATATGGCGCGTTCGCACGGTATCTGGTTGATTCCGGGTTCCTTCTACGAATCCGACGGCGACAAGTTGTACAACACAGCCCCGGTGATCAATCCCGATGGTGAGGTCATTTCGCGCTACCGTAAACAGTTTCCCTGGACGCCCTACGAAGAGGGTATGACGCCAGGTAGCGAGTTCACGGTCTTTGATATCCCAAATGTCGGGCGTTTTGGTGTTTCCAATTGTTACGACATGTGGTTCCCGGAAACCATTCGAACGATGGCCTGGATGGGGGCAGAGGTCATTCTGCATCCCAGCCTGACGAGCACCATCGACCGTGGCGCCGAGATCGCAATGATCCGGGCCCATGGTGCCCAGAACCAGGTGTATTTCTTCGACGTCAACCTGGCAGGGCCGTTGGGCGTCGGTCAATCCTGTATCGCAGGGCCGGGTGGCGAGGTCATTCATCAGGCCGGGAAAGGTAGAGAAATCATACCTTTGAAGCTTGATCTTAATTATTTACATGATGTACGTGAGAACGGCTGGCATAACCTGGCGCAACCGCTGAAGAGTTTTCGCGACAGCAAGGTGGCGTTTCCGCCCTATGCCGACGGCTACGACTCGGCGGCGCTGCGGTCGTTGGGCGAATTACGAAAACCGGGCCGCGGAATCGGTGGGTAGAAATGTCATCTGGACCAGTATTTTTCGTCTGACTGGCTCTACGGCGTGTTGGCCAGCCAAGTAAGCTCCATTCATAGAAATTGCTGCATTTCGCAGGGGGAAAGAGAGAAACATGAAAACGAAGACGACGTTTAGCAAAAAGCCGCTCGTAATCGCTATTGGAACCGCGATTGCGGGTACCTCACCGCTTGCACTGGCGCAGTCACCCGGTGCTGATAGTGGAATGATGGAAGAGATCCTCGTCACCGCGACACGTCGTGCAACGAGTGTGCAGGACATTCCGTACAACATATCGGCTATTTCGGGAGATGCCCTGGAATTGCACAACGTGGTGAACCAGAACGACGTTCTGCGGGCCATGCATGGAATTACGGTCATTGATCGTGGTTACCGCAACGCCGGAACGGTAAACAGTATCGTCATTCGCGGCCTGAATGTTGATAACGGCGCCAACGGCGACATCATGTTGAATGCCGTACCGACAGTCGCAACGTACTACGACAACACGCCCTTGTTTGCGAATTTCCTGATCAAGGATATTGAGCGTGTCGAAGTCCTGCGCGGGCCTCAGGGCACGCTGTATGGCTCCGGTTCGCTCGGCGGCACAGTGCGATACATCGGTAACCGGCCGAATCCTGAAGGATTTGAGGCGGATCTCGAAGCCGATTATAGCCAGACGTCAGGATCTGGCGGCGACAACCTCGCCTTCGATGCGATGGTCAATATTCCACTCGGCGACAAGGCCGCTATACGTGCGAACTACAGTCGGATCGATAACGACGGCGTCATCGACTACGTTAATGCATACCAGCTAAACGGATTTCGCGAGCCGTTAATCGACGTCAATGGCACATGCACGGACCCGAGGGCAGCAGGCGATACGGAGGTTCTCAGCGGCGTGGGTTGTTTCGAGACTGTTGAAGATGCCGATTTTGTCGAAATCGACTACGTGAGGGTGTCACTGCGCGCGGAGCCTACAGACTCATTCAGCCTGCAGCTCAGCTATCAAATGCAGGATGACGTGATTGGCGCGCGTCGCTCGACGACGCTCGGTGACAATGCACAGCCTGACGGCGATCCACTGTTTTTCTCTTACAGCAGTGACGATAGCGGCCAGGTTCTGCTTGAGCCATCCTCCAGGGATGCGGAACTCGCCAGTCTGGATCTCGAATGGGACCTGGGTTTCGCGACGTTTACATCCACAACGTCAATCTATGACCACGAAGGCGTGGGTGAAAGCGACAACGGTGGCCTTTGGGCCAGTGGTGGCCGCGACTGGAATGCAGCCTTTTACGGTGGCGGTTGGCCGCGTCCAGCGCAGCGTGCAGAGCGCGGCTACGACGACGAAGCCTTTATTCAGGAACTGCGCCTGGTTTCCAATGACAACGACGGTAGCATCGATTGGCTGGTCGGCGCGTTCTACATGGATCAGGACAACAGCGTTTATCAGCTAAGTCACAATCCGGGCATGAACCTGTTCCATAATGCCTGTATCAATACCGGTATTCCGGGTGCAGATCCGGCATGTGATGGATTTTGGCCGGCGATTTTCTATCCTGGCGATCAATTGTCAGAGATCGACTTCGAGTACATTCGTGATACGACGTACGAAGAGCTGGCTGTCTATGGTGAGATGACATTCCATATCTCTGACACATTCCGACTGACGGGTGGCTTGCGTTGGTTCGATAACGAAACCGTCAATGACGTAGTTCTTGGCTTCCCGCTTGTAGAGGGTTGGACATCACCCATGGCGCCGCAATCCAAGGATGCCGACGATGATGTGCTGGTGAAGATTAACGCGTCGTGGGACCTGAGCGATTCGACAATGATGTATGCCACGTATTCAGAGGGCTATCGTCATGGAGGAGCGCAGTCGCTGCCAAGTGTGGATGACGGCGATCCGTTTGGAGAGCCCAATGCGGCGAGCCTGCGTACGTTTGAGTCTGACTCTGTCGAAAACTACGAACTGGGTGTGAAAGGCGGCAGCGACAACCTGCAGTACACCGCCTCGTTGTTCCATGTGGATTGGGATAATCCGCAGCTGAATACAACATCGGCTTGGTACGGATTCTATGTCGCGGCCAATGGCGACAAGGCCTCGACGCAGGGTGTCGAACTCGAACTTGAAGGTCGTTTTGCAGAAAACGCCCATTACCGTGTCGGATACACCTATGTCAACGCGGAACTGGATAAGGACTTTATCAGCCCGCAGACCGGTGATGTCGTAGCGCCGAAAGGCTCGACATTGCCTGGCGCACCAAGCAACACGCTGAGCCTGAGCCTGGACAATCGCTGGGATATCAGTTCAACGATGGATCTCGTAGCAGGACTCAATGCCTACTACCAGAGCAGCACGGAGAATTTCATTGATCAGGATAGCCAGATCAACGAGACATTCCCTTCGTTCACGCTACTAGGTGCAACGGCAACGCTTGGTACCGATACATGGAGTGCCACGCTGTACGTCAGGAACCTGACCGATGAAGAAGGCGCATCCGGTGGATTCGCACAGACAGACTGGAGCTATGACACCGGCACCTTTGAGAACTGGTACGGCAACAGCAATCGGCAGTTTATCGTTCAGCCACGCACCATTGGCCTGAAATTTGGTTACCGGTTCTAGTCGTAGTTAGCGCGTTAATTTCATCGTGTGAAATAAAGCCCGGCACATTGTGTCGGGCTTTTTTGTCTGCACAGTGCGTCTTCTAGTATGTTAGCCACCATGAAAACCGACCAAGCAGGAAGCCCCGATTACGCTGAAGCACAGTCGCTGGAGGGTCGCGTATGGAAGTTGTTCGGACAGGGCGACGCCAAGCAGGCTGTTGTCGAATGCGAGAATCTCAATCGCAAGTACCCGAAATACGGATCCGGGTGGCACACGGCCAGCCACCTGATGATGCGACTGGGGAATGCGGCGGCGGCTCTGGTTGCCATTGAACAGGCGTTGTCGGTCGACCCCGAAAGGATCGAATGGTATTTACAAAGGGCGATGTGTCTTGCTCGCCTCGGGCGTATCGATGAGCTCGAGCCCGCGGTACAGGCATTGTCCAGGCGCAAAATGAAAACGGCCTACCAGATGTCTTCGCTAGGCATGCTGCATACACAGCTGGGATCCCGCGAGGCGGCAGTTGATCTCTACAAACAGGCAGTGGAAGTGGAGCCCAACGATGCGCGGCATTACTACAATCTTGCGTGCCTGCAACGATCTCTTGGCGAATTGTCAGCCGCCGAGGAAAACTATGACGCGGCCGTCCGGCTGAACCCCGCTGATTACGAGTCCTACAAAATTCGCTCTGATCTTCGACCACAGACGCCGGAGCGTAATCATGTTGACGAGCTCGAGCAGCTACTGGCGGGAGACCTCGAGGACGAGCGTGGCGGGATTCAGATCAGTTATGCCCTGGCAAAGGAACTGGAAGACCTTGGCGAGGCAGAGCGATCGTTCAAGCATCTGAAGGCCGGGTCCGATCGTCGACGCAAGTTAATGAAATACGAAGTCGACAGGGACCTGGAAACGATTGAGGCGATAAAGCGCACCTTCGAACGCGGCGTATTTGAGAATGACAAACCGGGCTGCGATAACTCAGAGCCGATTTTCATTTTGGGCATGCCACGGACTGGCACGACCCTGGTGGAGCGCATCCTGGCCAGCCATACCGATGTGTTCGCGGCTGGCGAGTTGAACAACTTCGCCGCACAGCTGATGACGATGATGCGGGCGCAAAACGTCGATAAGAAAGTGACGCGTGATCAAATGGTGGAATCATCGGCGCAGCTCGACTTTCAGCGCCTTGGAGAATCGTATCTCGCCAGCACGCGGCCGTTTACGGGGCATACCAAACGATTTATCGACAAGATGCCGCTGAACTATTTGTACGTTGGCCTGATTCACCTCGCGTTGCCGAATGCGACAATTATTAATCTGCAGCGTGACCCGATGGACACCTGCTACGCGATCTACAAACAGCTATTTGTTGATGCGTACCCGTTCTCCTACGACCTCGAGGAGCTGGCCAGGTATTTCGTGGCTTACCATGGGCTGATTCAACACTGGAACACGGTATTGCCGGGCGTGATTCACACGATTCACTACGAAGAGCTTGTGGATGACATCGAGGGAGAAACGCGACAGATGTTGACTGCGTGCGACCTCGATTGGCAGCCACAATGCCTGAAGTTCTACGAGAACAAAGAAGCGTCCACGACCGCGAGCACAGCGCAGATTCGACGGCCTGTGTACAGAAGTTCGGTCGGTAAGTGGAAAGACTACGAAGAATACTTGCAGCCTGCCGTTGAGATTCTGCAACGAGCAGGTGTTCTGGACAATCTACAGACATAAATACGAAAGGCACTGTCATGACAAGAAAGGCATTTCCGGTTGCAGCGCCAAATGGCGAGATTGCCCGCGTGTTGCTCGCATTTCTGGCAACAGCAGGTTTGTTCTACGTGAACATCATGCCCGCGCTCGTGGATGGGCTGATAGAGGGTCTCGGTTTTAGCAATCGTGATGCTGGCCTGGTTGGCTCGGCCAACATGTACGGTGCGGCAGTTGGTGCACTGACTGCGGTTTTCCTGGTGAAGCACATCAACTGGCGATACGCGGCAGTTGCTCTTTTGTTCGGCCTAATGGCAATCGACTTCACTTCGATGATGTTAACCAGTCCGAACGCACTGATTGGTACCCGATTCGCACATGGCTGTGTCGGCGGAATGCTGGTCGGCATCGGCTTTGCCGTGATGTCGCGCACCACCGAAGTTGATCGCACGTTCGGCTACCTGCTTACCATTCAGTTCGGACTCGGTGGCCTGGGGATAATGTATTTGCCGTCCCTGGTGCCTGAGTACGGTACTAAGGCTCTGTTCATGTCCCTTATTGCATTCAGCATCGTCACGATGATGATGTTGCCTTTCCTTTCGGACTATCCGCCAAGAGAGCAGAAGGTTGCAGGGAGTACCCGAAACGGCAGCATCAAATTGATCGCGCTCGCACTGCTGGCGACGTTTCTTTTCCAGGCCGCCAACATGGGTATTTTCGCCTACGCGATCGGAATCGGCAGAAATGCGATGCTTGAAATGGACTTTATTAGCAACGCATTGGGCGTGGCGGCGTGGATCGCTATCGTGGGTTCGGTGCTGGTGATACTTATGTCGACCCGGTTCGGGCGAACGGTACCGGTTGGAATTGCCATTGTGCTTACGGCATTGAGTCTTTGGCTGCTGCATTTCAGCGACATCAAGGCCGGTGGCTGGGAGACATCGATTTACTGGTGGACGAATGTACTCTGGGGAATTTGCTGGGCATTCGTTATTTCCTACCTGCTCGGCATGTGTTCCGAATTCGATGCGACCGGGCAGATGGCTGCGATGGGTGGATTCGCGTCCAAGATGGGGCTGGCGTCAGGTCCGGCAATTGCTGCATTGGTGGTGGGGGATAACAACTACTCGCTTTTGATTAACATGTCAGTCGTCGCACTCATTCTATGTCTTGTCGTAATGATAATTCCTGCCCGAATACTCGATCGCAGATGACTTCAGGCCGTTGGCTTATCGCGTGCTGTTGCGCAGCGTTAGTTGCGTGCGGGGAGGCTGACAGTGAAAGAGCGCTCTCCTTTGATGTTCTGACGAACGGGACTTCCCTGGATGAGCCGCTGCAACTGGCCGAGTTCGCGCCGGTCGGCACGCCCTTGTCAGCGACCAATACGTTCTCCGGGCGCCTGCGACTCCACACTGATGAGCAATCCAATCAATTTGATCTGTTACTCGATGAGTTCGGTCTGATTACGCCGTCTCGACCCGGCATCGACGAGTTGCCGCTATTCGATATCCAACTCGTACAAGACGGGGGCTATCTCGTGCCGATGGTGCAGGGGCCCATCATCAATGAACACGGTTGGTGGGAATTCGTTCTCCGGCCAGGGCGCGTTTGGGATGAAGGGGGTGACAATGGATTCACTCGTGCGGTGATTCCGTTCGCGCTGAAGGAAATCCGCGAAGACTGCATTCACAACGGCTTGATGAGCTTTCTTTTCAATGATGCAGGCCAGGTCTCGCAGGTTGCCTTTCAAATCAGCAACCAGACCTGTCGTTACCTGCAGTTCGAAATGCGCGGTCTGCTATCGGCAAGTTACACGCCTGGAGCAGTGGAAAGCGCGGAACATGTAACCCAATCTGTGCGCGACAATCGGCTGGGTCGCATACCGCAAAAACCGATCGAATTCCTGGCGCAGGATTACGAAGGTGCGAGCGCTGCCGAGTTCGGCTCCCACGAGGAGATCGATCCTGCGGACATGACGGCCTTTGGTTTCGTCATTGACAGTACTCACTATGTTGGTGGCTGCGATACACCGTACGGAATTTATCCGGACTGTGACGAAATGGCGTTGCCGTCGTACTCAACAGCGAAGTCGGTTGTTGGTGGCTTGGGATTGATGCTAATGGAGGTCGCATACCCGGGAACAGCAGGCGTTGCGATCTCTGATTACGTGCCCGAATGTGCCGAAGGCTGGAATGATGTAACGATCGAGCACGCACTCGACATGACGACCGGACATTTCGGTTCATACGATCTGTACGGTGACGAGAATTCGTCGGAAAACAGTCGCTTTTTCGCTGGCGATCACGACATCAAAATTGACGTCGCCTGCAACGAGTATCCGCGCAAGGCAGACCCGGGGGCGCACCTGAGTTACCACACGTGGGACACATACCTGGCGGGCGTCGCGATGAACGGGTTATTGAGGTCGCACAATGGCCCGGCCGCGGACTTTTTTGACGACCTGCTTGTGGAAAAAATCTGGAAGCCGCTTGGACTAAGCCAGCTCGCTGCAGCCACAAGGCGGACTTACGACGACGTCGCGCAACCATACACAGGCTTTGGTCTGACACTGTTGCGTGACGACGTCGCGAAGCTTGCACGCTTCATCGGTGAGGCAGATGGACATATCGGTACCGAGGAGGTGCTTGACCGCCGGCTGTTCGATGCGATAAAGCAACGCGTTCCTGGAGATCCGGGTCTCGTCACAGAGCTCGAGACCATTCGCTACAACAACGGATTCCGAAGTTTTGATGTGTCAGGCTACCTCGAGTGCGATGAACCGGTCTGGGTTGTAGTCTTGTCGGGATTTGGCGGAATCATCGTTGCGATCATGCCGAACGACACTGTGTACTACTATTTCAGTGACGGAAACGTGCACCGCTACCTGCATGCGGTGCGTGAATCACACAAGATTCGATCGATGTGCACACCATGACATTTAGATCGGCACTGCTGGGAATGCTGCTGCTTGCATCGGCCAGTGCATCGAGCCAGTCACTGCAGGAGTGGGTAGCGAAGGATTGCCCGGAGTGTCCAGCGCTCATGGTCGAGAAGACCGGTGCGTTTATTCTGGAGAAGGGCGAAGAAGCACTGATAGGCCGCGCCTGGCTAACACAACATGCGCAAGACTCGATCGATATTCAGTACTTCATCTGGAGTAACGACAACATCGGCATTCTTGCTGCGGAGATGTTGCTCAGGTCGGCGGACCGTGGTGTAGCAGTCAGGGTACTGGTCGACGATTTCCTTATTAATGCTCAGGACAAGACTCTGTTGCTACTTGCTGCGCATCCGAATGTGCAGATCCGAATTTACAATCCGAAGTATTCCGTGGGCACATCCACCTGGCGCATGATCACGAACGCAATACTGGATTTTCGCGGCAGCAATCAGCGCATGCATGACAAGACCGCCATTTTTGATAGTGTCGCCGGCATCACGGGCGGGCGGAATATGGCGGACGAGTATTTCGATTTCGACCATGAGTACAACTTTCGTGACCGCGATATCCTGATTCTCGGCCCTGCCGTACGCGACATGCGGGCCAACTTTGACGAGTTCTGGGTCAGTGCGCTGGCCGTTCCCGTTGAGGAGCTTGTAAGAGATTCGGACCTGCAGGTAACACCACAAGAAGTGCAGGAGAAGTACGCGCAGCTGCATGAATATGCAAATGACCCTGTGAATTTCGAACTGGCAATGAAAGAAGCGATCGAAAATCTGCCGACCAGTTTTCCTGGCATGCTGGCGGCAATGTCATGGCACGACGTGCATTTCATCAGCGATGATCCGGGCAAGAACGAGGGCGACCAAGGGCTAAGCGGCGGAGGTGCTTCGACGAGTGACCTCGTTGAGGCCGTAAGTCGGGCGGAACATTCCGTTCTGATTCAGTCCCCTTACCTGGTACTGCCAAAAGGTGGTATCGAACTCTTGTCCGAACTCCATGACCGTGGTGTGAAAATCAGGATTTCTACAAATTCGCTGGCGTCGACCGATAACCTCGCTGCGTTCGTCGGCTACTTCAGGCAACGGAAAAGACTGCTCAATGCTGGAGTTGAGTTGTATGAATACATGCCGCACCCGCAGATTCAGGCGGACCTCGTGGAGCGCTACCCGCGCCTGGCCGACAAGAATCCTGTTTTCGCGATTCACGCCAAGAGCATGGTCATCGACGATCGTAAAATCTTTATCGGCACCTTTAACCTGGACCCACGTTCTGCGAATCTCAATACCGAAGTCGGTGTGTTGATTGAGAGTGAGTCGCTGGCGCAGGAGTTGACCGGAAGTATCGAGCGCGACATGCGGCCGGAGAACAGCTGGCACACAACGCACGAATTCAATCCGGATCGCGAAGTGAGCCGGAGCAAGCGTCTCAAGCTCGGGTTCATAAACCTGTTCCCGATCGAGTCAATACTGTAGGTGGTACTTGTTACCCGGATTTGAAGCCGTGCAGCAAGCCGCTTAGCCAGGACCCGGCGATCACCGTAAAAAACCCGATGATGTCGAGAAACGGCAATGGCGCACTGCCAAAACCAAACAGGGCAAGGTAAGCAACACCTACGCAGATCAAGAGCGCGCCACCCACCTGGCGTGCAGCAGTCGGTATCGGTTTGTCTGCCGGTCGTGCCCGGCGTTCCAAAGGCGACAAGGCCAGTGTGAGCGGCAACAGGATCACGTACAGAAGTCCAATCCAGACCGGGCGAGTAATCCACCATTCAGATGTCCCGGGTTCGACGCCGAGCCCAAAGCCATCCGCCATGTACGAGAGGGAGACGACGACGATCAGGACCGTGATGTGCCATAAGTAGAGCGTCATGATCATGCTGTTGATCAGTACCGTCGCGGCCCAGACGCGAACACTGGACAGAAATTTGCGCATGGGTGATTCGATAGCGAGTAGCAACCCGAACTGGAAGGTGCCGAGGGCAAACAGTGTCATTTTTGGCGGCAGCGTGTTGCTCAGCGCTTCGTCGGGCGAGCCAACCATGGCAAATGGATACGGTCCTTCAAATATGAGTAGCCAGAGCGCGCCAAACCCCAATGCTGAATAGACAAGCAGCCGGGCAGGGCTGCCGAGGCGACCGTCGCGCCAGGCATAGCCCAGATGATGAACAGATAGCCAGACCCAGAAATAGTTCGTCCAGCCCAGCCACTCCATATCGGCCATGAAAAATGCGGCATCGACCAGGGCACCAGCTGCAACGAAGCTAATCAACGATACAAATCCCCAGCGTTGCCAGGCTTTGTAGGTCAACGGCGCGAGCAGGACGATGGCGATGTAGATCGCGAGGAACCAGATCGGGATTAGGGCACCACGAGAGGCGAGGCGTGTGATATCGCCACTGACGCCAAAGAAATACAGCAAAGTGGCGAGCACGCCCCAACCCAGGAGCAATGCGAGCAGTGGCGTAACGAGTCGGTGAAGGCGGGTCGCGAGCCAACCGGCGTAACCCACGCCGCGTCGTTTCGCACTCTCAAGAGATACAGCATTCGCGTAGCCACCGACGATGAAGAAAATAGGCATCACCTGGAAAAGCCAGGTTAGCCACTGAGTGCGGGGTCGGAGTTCGAGCAAGTCGCCCGGAATCAGTGTGCCATCCTGGTACCAGGCTGCAGCCACCAGCCAGTGTCCGGTGACAACCATGAGAATCGATACGGCACGAAGAAAATCGACGTACCGATTACGTTCCGGGGGAGTCGCTCCCGCCATCTCTACTGCGCGCGCCCAAATGCTATTCATTCATGCTCCGTGGCTTGAGAGGTTGTCTAGGGCGTAGAATAGCATTCGAGCACTCGTATGCTGGCACGTTTGTTTTCTCATGCCGCAGCCCGAGATCTGATTGAACTGTCGCCGGATGAGTAGCATGACTAACATTTCAATATTCCTCGTGCGTTGCACGCTGGTCTTTTGTCTATCGGCGCCCTTGGCGCTGGCCGACGAATGGCATTTCTCAGACGTCGAGAGAATCGTCGCGATTGGTGATATTCACGGAGCCTATGAGGCGCTGATTGAGACGCTTCAGGCAGCGGACGTCATTGACGAAGATCTTGCCTGGAGTGGTGGCAAGACACATTTCGTGTCAACCGGCGATCTGCTTGATCGTGGGCCCCATTCAAGGCTCGTGATGGACCTCATTATGCGGCTGGAGAAAGAGGCGGCCATAGCCGGTGGCCGCGTGCACCAGCTGATTGGCAATCATGAGGTCATGAACCTAACTGGCGATCTGCGCTACGTGGCGGACGAGGAATACGCTGCTTTTCTCGACATGGAGTCGGAAGACGAGCGCGAGTACTGGTACAAACGATATCGCCGTGACTACCCGGCGGACAGCGATGAGGCTGCGGTACGTTGGCAATTCGATGAGCAAGCGCCACCCGGGTTTTTCGGACATCGCAAAGCATTCCGCTACGACGGACCCTATGGCAAGTGGCTCCTGAAAAAGCCTTTGATGGTCGTCATCAACGATACGGTGTTCGTGCACGGCGGGATTCCGCCGTTTGTGGCTGAGCACGGACTCGAAGGCGTAAATGGTGAACTCAAACAGGAGCTTCACGACTTCGTTACCACTCGAGCGGCGCTTGAGGACAAGGCCGTCCTCAGTCCGATAACCAGGTTCAAGGAGATCCCGGAGTTACTGACCAGAATGGCGAAGGCGGGGCAGCTGCGCGAGATTGATTTACGAATGGCTCAGATGGCCATCGATCTGGGAGGTTCTCGATTACACGATTCTGAAGGCCCGACCTGGTATCGCGGCACGGCCAGTTGCAACAGCCTCATCGAGGGCGATTCGCTGAACGCCGCTCTTGACGTCGTCGGCGCAGAACGTGTTGTCATCGGTCATACGACGACCATTACCCGCCGCGTGCAACAGCGCATGAACGGACGCATTGTCGAGATCGACACTGGCATGCTCAAGAAGAGTTACGACGGCAGCGGGCACGCACTAATTATCGAGGATGGCGAGCTTAGCGTGGTCAATCAGGATGGCTCCCAGGGCCTGGTTCCGCTGGTTCACCCGGTGCGCGTTGGTCATGAGTCAATAGCGATTACCGATGACGAGTTGGCCGAAATCCTTGTGAGCGGCGAGGTCAAAGAAATAGATGCAGGCTTCTCATCGTGGAAGCTCGTGCAGGTCGCAGGCGAAGACGAAGACATGCAATTGCATGCGTACTTTCGTGAGCTGGTGCAGGAGGAAGGATTCATACCTGAGCTTGCGGCTTACAAACTCGATCGTATGTTGGGACTTGGCATGGTTCCCGTCACTGTGCGACGGAATATCGCAGGCAAAGAGGGAACGCTGCAGTTCGTCCCGGCGGCCACTATGACTGAGCGCGAACGCGTCGCAGTGGGCCGGAGCTGGAGCACCCCCTGTCCGCTGCAAAAGCAAATGAAAGCAATGTTGGTATTTGATGCGCTCATTCACAATACGGCAAGAACGCCGTCGACGATGGTGTACAGCCCCGATGACTGGTTGCTGATGCTCGTTGATCACGGGAACGCGTTCGGTACGCAACTGGAAAACTCAGCCAACCTGGAAGGCGTCGAACTTTCCATTGGGGACCAGTGGCGAACGGTATTGCAGGCACTGGATAATGAAACGCTTCGTAAGGGGCTTGCCGACGTGCTCGACGAGCGTCGCCTCTCAGCACTTGCCAGTCGTCGCGATGCCCTGATAAGAGGTTCTTCAGACTGAAGTATCGAGTTTTCGGCGAGTTCGTGGCAACGTCAGTCGACGACGTCGCCGCTAAAAAGCTTCCCCAACCAAAAAATGTATGGCCTCACTATCCGTCGAGCGCGCGTAGTCCAGCCGCAGATTGATACCTTTGGCCGGTAGTACGGAAAAGCGCAGCCCGACTCCGTAGCTGGGAATAGGTTCGCCCTCGCGGATCCCGTTAAAGGAACGGTCAACGTAACCAGCGCCCGCAAATCCAGCGATGCCCCATCGTTTGCTTAATTGCCAGCGCGCTTCCGCTTGTCCGGAGGCCGAGACCTTGCCTAAGTAGTCGGTAGCCGAGAATCCGCGCAACTTCACTGTACATGCGTCCCAAAGTGGCGTCGTGCTGCTGCGTTGACAGCCCTGCAGCTCCCATGCCAGAACGACAGCGTCTGTCAGTCGGTGATACGACCGGAACGCAGCGCCATATGACTGGTACGTCGAGAAGCTACCGATGGCTTCGTCATTGAACAGGGCATCAAGCTTGAAATACCGGCCGGCAGTGCTGTTGAACGGATTGTCACGGGAATCGTATTCAGCGTAAGCGCCCAAACCGACGGAGCGCAAGCCTGACGCGGTATCGAAATTAGACTCGGCCGTCGGGATTTCAATGCTCTGATTAGCATCGACCACGCGTGTAAGTAGGCCGCCGTACCAGTTGCCCTTTACCTTTCGGGCGATCTTCGCAAACAGGAAGGTACCGTTGATGCGCCAGTCAACGCTCGTGCCGCTATTGGTCTCATCTGCCGTGAGCAGGGAGAGTCGCAGGTCCGCCCCGCCGATCGCGCCGGTGAATCGCCAGTTACCTCTGTTCCAGTAATTTTGTTGCACGAGAGCGAATGCACGGCTGTCGTTAGTTGTGTACATTCCAGCAGCCGCGGTCATGGAGGCCGGTTCCAGCTTCTTTTCCTCTTCTGATTGCGGGTAGAAATAGGCTCCACCAACAACAAGGCCTTCATTCAGTGTTGGGTTCGAAATTGGAATTGGCACGACTACAAAGTTGCCTTTTTGCGCCTTCAACTTAATATCGTCATCACGAATATCCGGTGCGATTCCCGGACGCGTATCTTTACTGTTGTCCTGTGCAATTGCAGCAGAGCTGAGAAAAGACAGCAGGCAAATAAGCATCATGGTGTTTTTCAAAATGACCACCCGATCGATGTCACGACTCCATAGTCATTGGTCGACAGACTGCCCGATGGGGGCGCACTGTCGTAGGTATTGTAGTAGCTCAGATCCCAGTACAGGTCTTTAATCATTTCCCATCTCAAATTAACGTCAAATTGCGCGCGTGTCCGGCCGCTGTCAGTGATGCTTGGGTAGACGGTGAGCCTGGTAGACAGGTCGACAGTTGGATCGTCGAAGACATAGCGCGAATAGTCGACACCCAGCATACCTTCAATGTTTTCCTGAGACGGTTGATCAAAAATGATATCGCCTGTGTCAGGGTCCAGTTCAGGGGAGAGATTCTCAGCAGTGCCAATCAGGCCACCCAACACTGCGAGTTCCGAGGTGTTTGTCTGAATTAAAAATCGTCCGAGGCTGGCCCCGACACTCGAACGCATGTCCAATCCGAGTTCATCATTGCTCTCAAAACCGAGAATGTAAGAATTGAACCAACGATTATTCCTGTATCGAGTCATGTTGAGGCCGAGATCCGAGCGTTGCGTACCTTCACCGGCCTGATCATTCGTAATAATCGTACTGCCGTTAAGAGTCCATGAACGTATTTCCGTGCGGTGCGAAGCACGGAATCCAAGATTACCTTGCGCCACGTCACTGGCCTTGGTGAAGCTGTAGCCGAATGATAACGAGCCGTTCAGGCGCTCCCAGAAACTGTCTTCAATCTGCGAAATGCGAACAACGTTTTCGTGTGCGAAGTCGATCGATGTTTCGCCGCTTTTCAGGGTGATCGTTTTCTGATCGGGCGTCGGAGCGATAGTGCCGGTTATGCGTTTGCCATCCGTACGCTCAAACTGGAACTCGTAGTCGCTTTGGATTCGTTCAATATCGTCCCACTCGATACTAATATCGCCAATTGAATCGGTGCCAAGTCGCAGCTTTCCATGCTCGAGTTGACTAATCTCACCGGTGATGCGATCGCCGTTGATGAGCCAGACCACATCGGTCTTGTCTCGTGCAAGGGCAGGGCTGCTCACGATCGAGGCGGTTATGAGTATCAAAAAAATACTGCTTTTCATCGGTTCAAAGATTCCGTCTGAGAAGTGTGGTCACAGGTAACAAAGCGGCGGCGGCGCTTTCCATGTCGCCTGCCGCCTTTGAACTACCGGCGTAAGCCGATCGCTATTTTTTTGTGTTCACAGGGAGTGGGTCCCCGGCACGAAATGGATAATATTCGAAGTACTTCGTAACACCGTTGTTGACAGATTCTTCCAGGTTGTCAAACGCCTTATCCGACACACGTCCAACGCCGACAGCTTCCCAGATAAGCTGCTTTCTCCTTGCATCCACGATATCAATATTGAACGTGCCCTCTGTGTACTCAGATACATGGGTTTCGGTTCCGTATCCGTAACCACCCCATGCGCCGTAATACCCCCTCCGGTATCCATAATAGCCACCCATCGGAGGAGCGCTTGAGGTTGTTACCTTGGTCTTATCCTGAAAGTTGGCAGCGAAGTTCAATAACAAGTCAGGATTATCCGACTTACTGTAGCCGCGCTTTTCCATTTCGATTTCGATGGCCGCAACCATGTATTGTGAGAAAAAGCCCTGGTATCTTTTGCTATTCGCAGCAACGCCTTCCATGAAGTTGTACGTCGTGTATGAACCGAAGTCCGCGTCGTGATCGTAATCCGACCGGATCTTTGCGCCGCTGGAGCAACCACCCAACACGAACACTACGAGTAACAGGAAACAAGAGTTTAATAGTTGCGGTCGTTTTTGAATTTTCATCAGTTCGCGCCCTTACTCGCCGACAGTGTCAGCAACTGCTTTCTTGCAGCTGTCGCCGACTTCTTCGTCATGTTCAGCGAGACAAGCGAGAATCTTGCCATCACCCATCTCAACGTCAGCGCAGTGTGTCTCAATATCGGTTCTGCATTCCTGCGCGATATAGTTGATCGCGACGGAAAGCTGCTCAAGCAGTGATGCGGCCTGATAAAACGCATATTCGCACTGGCCGGATATCTTGTCCTCATGTGCCGCCATGCAGTGCAACAATCGGCCGTTTCCCGGCGTGACCTGGCTGCAATAATTCTCCAGGTCGCTTTCGCAAGCAGCTACCAGATGATCGACCAGAGTGTCCTGCGCCAAAGCGTTGGAACCCAGCAGCACCGCGATCACGGCAGTCATCCCCATCATAGTTCTTCTCATTCTTCCTCTCCTGTTGGCAAATTGGCTGAACCGGGCTGATTGTAACCATAGCGGCACCGTCAGACAGCGCCCATGTGGGTGCAATTTAGGCGGTAAGGACGGATAATCGCAGGAATTCTCCGAAGTCGCTCAAAGAAGGCTGAGAATGTGCGCGCCGTGAGCGCAAGCGTCCACAAGCTGAAGAAAAGCCGCCCAATGCTTGAAAATTCACCAATTTCGATAATTCGCGCGAAGCTGCATCAACCAGACAGCCCGCCGGATCTTGACTGCCAGGGCAGGACTTTGACAGCTACAAGTAAACAGAAATACTGGGGAGATCCAATGAAAAAAATGTTTTTACTACTTGGTCTTGTAGCGCTGCCGATCATGGCAAGTGCGCAAACTCAATCGCTGGGTTCTACGATGGACGTTTACGTTTTTCCGGCCGAGGGCCAGGATAGTTCACAGCAATCGAAAGATGAGGCCGCTTGCTACGAATGGGCTGTCGGCAACACCGGCACTGACCCTTTCGATCTGGCAAAGCAGGAACAAGCCGATGATCAGCAGGCGCAAGCTGATCAGCAGGCGGCACAACAGGCAGGGCAGGGATCCGGCGCGCGTGGTGCCGTTCGGGGCGCCGCTGCTGGTGCTTTGATTGGCGAGATTGCCAATGATGATGCCAGCGAAGGCGCGGCTTGGGGCGCTGCAGCAGGCGCGGTCCGTGGTCGCCGCCAGGGCAAGCAGGCGCAGCAGCAAGCGCAGCAGCAGGCAGCCGCGCAGGCGGAAAATCGAGAAGAGGCAACAGAAGAGCAGCTTACCAATTTCAAGAACGCGTTCAGTGTCTGCCTCGAAGCCAAGGAGTACATGGTCAAATACTAGGGCCATGTATCGTACTCATGAAAGTTGACGACCCGGCCGCGCGCGTCGCCGATATTGCCTCTCAGTATGACGTCGACTAGCGAATATCAATTTTGGAGTGGGAGAGAAATGAGATGAAGAAACTGGCGATCGCCATTGCCGGGGTGCTGGCTGGCGGAGTAGTTCTTGCGGATAATCTTGAGGGTGTCGAAGAAATGATCTGTGCTGCGGCGCAGGTGCAAGTCTGTATTGAGAATGACACATGTTATTTGGCATCGCCCGACGATCTGGATATGCCTGACTTCGTTGTTATCGATATCGATAAGAAAACGATTTCGACCACCAGGGCAAGTAATGAAAATCGCTCTACGCCGTTCAGTAGCGTTTCGAAAAGTGATGGGTTGATCTATCTTCAGGGTGTCGAGGGCGGACGCGCATTCAGTTTCGTGATTGACGAAGCGACAGGCCGCATGACGGTCGCGGTATCGCGCGATGGGCTATCGGTCAGCGTATTCGGTGCGTGTACGGATACCGATATTTAAGTCACGCTATTCTCCCGATGTTCCGAAAAGCGTTTAGCCAGCTGATCATATTCTCCGTCCTGCTGAACTTGCCGTATTCTCGGGTAGACATCGAAGGTCTGGTTGGCGATGGTGGTTGAATGTTAAAAATCTACCTTATTGGCATAGGTATTGTTGCAATTACCGTTGTGCTGCACGCACTGGGTACGATCGCATGGGTCCGCCATTTGTCCCGGCAATATCCTGAAGGTCGAGGCTTGGGGCAGATGAGTAGTGCTATACATGCACTGCTGACTACGGTTGTTGTGGCGTCCGTTTTGCATGCACTACAGGTCGCTATTTGGGCGATAGCGTATATCATGATGTTGCCGGCAGGCGAGTTGCAGACGATGGAAGAGGCACTTTATTTCTCGTTTGTTACGTTTACGACATTGGGCTACGGTGATATCACGCTCAGTGAAGGATGGCGGATACTGAGCGGCATGGAAGCCTTGAACGGCATTCTCCTTGTCGGATGGACTACGGCATTGCTATTTGCCGTCGTGCAGCGAACCTGGCAAGCCATGTTTGCGAAACAGACAACTAACTAAAACAAAATACTAAGAAAACAGACATACGTGGGAGATCATCATGAGCAGCGCTGACAGTTCGCAAGTTGACGACAAGTTCCTTGCCAACGCAATGGCATCATTTATTCAGATTGGAGCAGTGCTACTACTATTGATCTGGTGCTTCACGATAGTGTCGCCGTTTTTGAACATCGTTATCTGGGCTGTAATTATCAGCGTGGCAATATATCCAGTTCATCAAAGCCTGAGTGCCAGGCTGGGAGGCCGCGCGAAACTTTCGGCAACGATTCTGGTGCTAATTGGTCTGTCGATCATCATTATTCCGACATGGCTGCTCGCGGATTCGAGCATTAGTGGACTTCGGCATGCAGCAACTGCCCTGCAAAGTGGTGAAGTTGCAATTTCGCCGCCTAATGAAAGCGTTGCGGACTGGCCATTGATTGGCACGCAGACGTTTGAAATCTGGAGCGATGCTGCGCAGAACCTCGAAAGCACTCTCAATAAGTACGAATCCCAGCTCAAAAACCTGGGCAGGGGGATTGCAGGATTCGCGGGCGGTGCGTTGGCCGGCATATTGGGGTTCATTGTCTCTACAATTATTGCGGGGGTGCTGCTCATGAGCGCAGCTGGAGGCCATCAGGCTTCACGCAATCTTGCAGCGAGTCTCGTCGGTACTGACGGTGGAGATAATCTTGTTGATCTGTCCATCCTGACCGTTCGAAGCGTCGTCAAAGGCGTACTTGGTGTCGCCGTTGCCCAGGCCATTCTTTCGGCAATTGGCCTGGTCCTTATCGGGGTTCCCGCGCCAGGTTTGTGGGCGGGTGCAATACTGGTACTTGCCATCATTCAGTTGCCGCCGCTCCTTATTCTGGGCCCAATTGCAGTCTGGGTGTTCTCGACGGCAGACGCCGTTCCGGCGACTATTTTTCTGGTGTATGCGTTAATTGTCAGCGCCAGCGATGCTTTCCTGAAGCCAATGTTGCTGGGTCGCGGCCTGTCCACGCCAATGCTGGTCATACTGATTGGCGCGATCGGCGGGGCCATGGCGCAGGGTGTTATGGGCCTGTTCATTGGCGCCGTAGTTCTGGCGCTTGGCTATGAGCTTCTGATCGCCTGGATGGCGCCCGATGAAGATGCGGCGGAGACGGCCGAGGCCTGAGCAAGAATACGGCTCTAACTGAACATGCGTAATGGCGTCGTCATCGTTGCGTTTGTGCTCGCCGGCTGCGCGCCGGTCGGGCCCGATTTCATACGCCCTGAACCACAAGCCAATCCGGCGTGGCTGGAGGCCGAGCTCGATCAATTCGCCACCGAAACACCGGACCTCGCCGACTGGTGGAAGGTTCTTGGTGATCCGGCGCTCAATAATTTGATCGCTGTTGCCCACAAGCAGAATAACGGCCTGAGGATAGCGGGCTTGCGAGTCATCGAAGCGCAGGCGAATCTGCAAGTCGTCACAGGCAATAAGTATCCGCAGTCTCAGGCGATGGCCGGGTCGGCAGTGGCTGTCGGCAAGAGTAAGCGCGATTCCGATTCGGTATTTTCGGACCTGGAGTTTTCGCAGTACACACTTGGTGCGTCCGTTTCCTGGGAAATCGATTTCTGGGGCAAGTTCCGACGTGGTATTGAGGCGGCCGACGCGGGCCTGCTTGCATCTGTCGCGAGCTATGACGAGGCGATGGTGTTACTTACGGCGTCGGTGGCGGACGTGTACGTGCTGATTCGATCAATAGAGGAGCAGTTACGCCTCGCACGGGACAGCCTGAGTATTCAACAACGTAGTTACGATATTGTCCAGGTGCTGTATCGCAATGGCTCCAGTTCCGAATTGGATGCGCTTCAAGCACATACCCTGCTACTCGCGACCCAGGCCGTTGTTCCTCAGTTGGAGACCAATTTACAGCAAGCAAAGAATGCATTGAGCGGATTGCTTGGAATGGCGCCGACCGACATGTCTTCTTTGCTTGCGGGTCCCAGCATGTTGCCGGACATACCTTCGTCGATCGCAGTCGGCATTCCTGCGGACATGCTGCGACAGCGTCCTGATGTTCGCCGCGCCGAATTGCAGGCACGGGCTCAAAACGCACTCGTGGGTGTCGCCACGGCAAACCTTTACCCGAGTTTCAGTTTGAGCGGCTCCCTGGGCCTGACCTCAACGTCAGGCAGCAGTACTTCAGATTCACCTGACGGCGGTATTTCGAACTTGTTCGGATCAGATAGCCTGGCCTATTCGGTTGGGCCGTCATTTGTATGGCCGTTTTTTAATTACGGCAGAATTCGCAACAACATTCGCGTGCAGGATGCGCGCCTTCAGCAGTCGCTGCTTGGTTACCAAGAGACCGTTTTGCAGGCGGCGCGTGAGGCTGAGGACGCGATGGCGGCTCTTACAGGAACACAGAAGCAAGACGAAATTCTCGCGAAAGGCGTCGCTACCGCACAGCGCAGCGCGGATCTTTCATTGTTGCGCTACCGGGAGGGGTTTGCTGACTACCAGCGTGTGCTGAATGCACAACAATCCCTGTTCACACAGCAACAACGATATGCGACCAACAAAGGTGCAGTCATCAGTAGCTTGATAGCGCTTTATCGGAGTCTCGGCGGTGGCTGGCAGAACAGTGGGCAAAGAGAATTCGTCGACGGCGAGACGCAGCAACAAATGAAGGATCGCAGCAATTGGGGCGATCTGCTCGAAAACCCTCCGCAACAACCCAGAGAACAACCATGAGTGAAGACAACAAATCGGATCCTGTTCGCAAATGGACCCTTATTCTGCTCGGGCTCTGTTTTGTCTTGTTCCTTTATTACGTCGTAGCTGACCGCCTCACACCCTTTACGACACAGGCTCGTGTGCACGCGCTCGTGGTTCCGATTGCCGCAGAAGTGTCCGGGACCGTAACCGACGTGATGGTCACGAGTAACCAGGTCGTGGGCGTCGGCGATCTGCTGTTCCGACTTGATGAAGAGCGCTATCAGCTTGCCGTAGAGACTGCTGAAGCGAGTCTTCAATCGGCCAGACAGGCAACCGGTGCGTCAGCGGCTAATGTCGCTGCTGCTGAAGCCCAGCTGGTATCGGCCCGCGCGGGTCTTGTACAGGCTGAGCAGGACGCCACGCGCCTGCGGCGCATCAAGCAGGAGGACCCCGGAGCTATTTCGGAACGCCGGATCGAAATTGCGGAAGCCTCTTATACCGTCTCGCAAGGCCAGTTGCAGGCGGCGCGAGCAAACCTTGAGCGTGCGCGGCAGGATCTCGGAGAAGAAGGTGAGGCGAATTCACGAATTCTGCAGGCGCAGGCGGCACTTGACCAGGCGGTCATTGATTTGCAGCGCACGTCAGTTCGGGCACCTGATGTCGGAGTCGTCACGGATGTACGCGTCAATCGCGGCAACTTTGCGCAAGCTGGCGCGCCACTGATGACCTTTCTTGCGAGTAACGACATCTGGCTGCAGGCCGATTTTACGGAGAATAATCTCGGTAACATTAGCGCGGGCGATCCCGTGGAAATCGTATTTGATGCCTTACCTGGCAGTGTCATTGATGGCCGCATTCGAACAACCGGGTTTGGCGTCAATGTTGATTCGGCCCCGCTCGGAAGCCTGCCGACTATCGAGAACGATCGGCAATGGCTGCGCGACGCGCAACGATTCTCAGTGGTCGTCGATTTCGAGCTGCCAAAGGCGGATGATCGGCTGGCAATTCGTGTCGGTGCGCAGGCGTCCGTAGTCGTTTATGCGGACAGGGGGTGGCTCTTCAACACCATCGCAAAGATCAAGATCCGCGTGAATAGCATCCTCAGCTACGCCTACTAGCAGATGAGTATTGAGAGCCTCCGAATTTTGAGACTTGCCGGCGGAACGGCACTCTCTCTTTGGTTCTCACAGTTTGTCGCGTGGGACATGTCGTTTATTGCGCCCGTCATAACTTTGCTCGTCCTGGCTTTGCCGCTGCCAGCTCCGGGCCTGAAAGGCGGCCTCGTTTTCGTCGCGGCGTTAACCCTGTCGATGTATGCCGGTGTTGTGCTGCTTCCCATGCTGCTCGAACAGCCGCTTGCCGGTGTCATCCTGCTGGTGCTCGCGTTGTTCTGGAGCTTCTATTTCACGGCGAAAGGCGGATCCATGCTGATCGGTACTTTTGCGACCGTCGGCATCGCGGTGAGCGCCGCTGTCGGTACGGTGAGTATCGATGCCGTTTTCGGAGTTATCAGTGGCGTGAGCTTCGGTACGTTGGTGGGTGTGGTGTTTGTCTGGATTGCACACGCTCTTCTTCCTGATTCGCTCGCTGCTGATGTAGCTGCCCGGCCAGCCGCGAAGGAGACCCCACCCCCCAAGTCGCCCACGTACCTCGCCGATGCCCGCTGGAGCGCGTATCGGTCGACGCTCATCGTTTTACCGATCGCTTTATGGTTCTTGTTCTCGAGCGCAAGCACGGCGTACGTTCCTGTCATGATCAAGGTCGCATCGATGGGTCAGCAGGTAAGTCGTGAGGGCACCAATCTTGCTGGTCGATCACTGATAATGTCGACGCTTATTGGTGGCATTTCTGCAATGCTTGGTTGGCACGTCCTGCGCGCGGTACCGACACTTTCGATGTACACGCTGATCGTTGCGCTGGCGGCCCTGATCATGGGCCCGAGAATTTTTCAGGGTTCCGGCATGCGGCCGAACGGCGGAACCTGGTCTTACGGCTTCCTTACCATGCTCGTGATACTGGCACCCGCAGTAATGGACAGTGCCGGGGGCGCTGCCGCGGGCATCAAATTCTGGGAGCGCCTGGTCATGTTCGGGTTCACAACACTGTATGCGGTTGTCGCGGTGCATGTGTTCGATGCTTTTCGACCGATGCAGGAGCCCGCAACAAGCCGCTAAGCCCCGCCTATTGGCGCGCCCGACAGGATTCGAACCTGTGACCCCCAGATTAGGAATCTGGTGCTCTATCCGACTGAGCTACGGGCGCTCGCAGACCGCGATTCTAGCAAAGTGGCGGGCTTAGCAGCATAATTAGTCCATGGCTGGAATATTACTTCGCACCCTCATCATCATGCTCGGCTTGTACCTTGCATCGGCTCTGATACCTGGCGTTCATATTGCCGGAACCGGGAGCATGATCATCGCAGCTTTGTTGCTGTGTTTGGTTAATGCGATTATCAGGCCGATCGCTTTTGTCCTGACCTTGCCAATCACCGTCGTTACTCTGGGCTTGTTTTTGCTCGTATTGAACGCCGCAATGTTTGGATTGGTTGCGGCGATGCTCGATGGTTTCGTCGTTGCCGGATTCTGGTCCGCCGTTTTTGGCGCGATTATTGTCAGTATTACCAGCACCATCGCATCGTGGTACATCGGTCCGTCGGGCCGCTACGAGGTTTTCGTCGTTCGTCGCGATTGAACAAACCACCCGCCGGATCAAACGTCTTGCATTCAACAATGACAGTGAGAGGAACTGACGTGGACAAACGAATTTTAATACCTGCTTTTATGGTGCTTTCAGCCTGTTCGAGCGAGGAGCCCGCGACAGCGCCGATGGAAACGACCGAGTTTTCACAGGTAATCGTTGAGGCGACGGGTGGCAATCCGGCGGCAGAACATGCTGCGAACCAGATTACCGATCCGTACATGCGCGAGATCATTGAAGAGATATCCAGTGATGCCTACGAGGGCAGGGGTCCGGGCGCTGCCGGAGACGAAAGGGCGCGGGCCTATCTCATCCAGCGCATGCAGGATCTCGGCCTCGAACCGGGCGCAGCAGATGGCACTTACGAGCAACCGTTCGACCTGGTTGGCGTTAACACGGTGCAGCCGGAAAGCTGGACGTTTGAGGGTGGGGACAAGACCCTGACCCTGAAGCAGTGGGATCAGTACATGATCAACAGTTACGTGCAGGAGCCCCGCGCCGAAGTCAGCAACGCCGAGGTCGTTTTCGCCGGTTATGGCATTCAGGCGCCCGAGTACGGCTGGGACGACTACAAGAATATCGACGTCACCGGAAAGGTTGTATTGCTAATGAACAACGACCCGGACTGGGACCCGGAGCTGTTTGGTGGTGAGACCCGTCTTTGGTACGGACGCTGGGACTACAAATACATGACGGCCGCGAAAAATGGCGCGGCTGGAGCAATTATCATCCATACGACACCTTCGGCAGGTTATCCGTACCAGGTTCTGCAGACGTCGAATATCGGACCGCAATTTGAACTACCGGTGAGGGCCGATGAGCCGCGCAACCAGTTCAAAGCGTGGATGGTCGAGGACTCGGCACGCGACCTCGTGGCATTGGCGGGCATGGATCTCGATGAACTCCGCGAACGGGCCTACAACAGCGATTTCGAACCCGTACCGTTGGGCGTGACGACTTCAATCAGCATGGATGTCGAGATCGAACGTGTGCAGTCTGCAAACGTGCTTGGGTTGATTCCAGGCAGCGACCCGGAGCTCAGGGACGAAGTCGTGATCTACTCAGCTCATCATGATCACCTCGGCATCGGTCCTGCCAACGAAGAGGGCGACACGATCTACAATGGTGCGTTTGACAACGCGTCGGGTGTTGCCCTGGTTATGGGCATTGCGAAAGCACTGACCGCGTTGCCTGAGGCACCGCGCCGTTCGGTGTTGATCGCGCTCGTTGGTGCCGAAGAGCAAGGGCTGCTCGGGTCCCTGTACTACGCACAAAACCCGACATTTCCGCCTGGCAAGATCGCCACGAACATCAACTATGATGGCGGCAACGTCTGGGGGCACTCACACGATGTCACGTTCGTGGGGCTGGGCAAGTCGACGGTTGATCAACTTGTTGAGCTGATCGCGGCGGAGCAGGGACGTGTTATCAAACCGGATCAGTTTCCGTCAAAGGGGTCGTTCTACCGATCCGACCAGTTCAGTTTTGCGCGTATTGGCGTGCCTGCCGCCTACCTTGACCCCGGCACGGATTTTGTTGATCGACCACCGGGCTGGGGTAAGGAGCAAGTCGACCATTTCACCGACGTCAACTATCACCAGCCCTCGGACGAATATGATCCGAGCTGGAATCTCGATGGCATGATCACCGATGCACAACTCGGATTCTGGGTGGGTCTGGCCGTTGCGAATGCTGACGAAATGCCGTCGTGGAACGAAGGCGACGAATTCGAAGCAACGCGACTCGAGGCACTCGCTGCCGAAGAAGAATAGGCGCGCGGCAGCTAGCTACTCCGCGCCACCAGGATGTCGCAGGGTACGTGATCCAGTACGTGCTCTGCGGTACTGCCAATGATGCGTCTTTGCAGGCCATTTCGTGCAACGGCGCCCATCACGACCACGTCGGCATCTTGTGTTCGAGCAAACGCCGGCAGAATGTGCCGGGTGCGCCCGGGCAGTAAATGAATTGCTCTGGCATCGATGTCGTTCTTTGCTGCGAGTGAATCCAGGTAGCGGCGATGCTCGTTGCGCATTTTCTTCTCAAGCTCCTTGACGGGCACTTTCATCGGTTTGAATTCAAGTTTTGCGAATGAACTGATCTCTTCCAGTCGTTCGTAGGTGTGCAACAACAGCAATTTTCCGTCACACTTTTCGGCAAGAGATTTTGCGATGTCAACGATCGTCTGAGTAAGCTGGCCTTTCTCTTCACTCGGATGCATCGGATCAACTGCAGCGATAATGACCGGCTTTTTACTCCACGGCCGCGGCTTAACCAGCCACAGTGGATAATCGAGTTTACGAATCAACTGCCAGTCGTTAAACGTGAACGTCGCCCGTTCTGCGGGACTGTGATACACCGTGCCCTTGACCACGAGCAGCGGCTCACAGTCCAGCGCCTTTGCGACCATCGCATCACAGGCCGGGCGCTCCTGGATGATGGAGGCCGAGATCTTCAGGCCCGTGTTTGCGATCGCCGCAACAATTCGTTCGAGTTCTTCTTCCTGCGCCTGTCGGACCGTATCGGCGATCTGCTTCGAGTCCGCGGAGATCATGAAACTGCTGCGCAGGAAACTGACTGTGGGATCGCTCAATACCAGTTCGAGGTCGGCATCAAAGAGTTTGGCAATCCACGCGGCCCGTGTTGCTACCTCGAGCGGGAAGCGTTCCATCTCAACGATGGCGAGAATCGTATTGGGCATTTCTGTCTCCGGCCATGGCATGTGTGATCCAAGAAATAGACTAGCGATCGGCCAAAACCCTGACAATTCGTATTTGACGTATATCAAGCGCGGAATAGCTGGCGATTGATTGGGTTTCCTCTACACTGTGGGAATTGCACAGTCGTGCAAGAATCAATTGGGGTTACAAAAAATGAAAATAATTAAAATTTTAGCAGCAACAATGGGCCTGACAGCGCTAACACTTGCGTGCGTCGCCCAGGAAGAAGAAGACGAAGGACCGATGGCATTCACCTACGCGACCTATTTCTACTGTGGTGGGGGGCCATTGAGTCGTGTTGACGAGATAATGGCGGAAGATGCAGACCGCATGAATGGTTTCGTTGAGGACGGCACGATCATGGGCTGGGGATGGCTGAAGCATCACACCGGTGGTCAATGGCAGCGTGCACAGTATTATCAGGCGGAGTCGATGGAGGCACTTCTTGATGCCTACGACGCGATGAATGAGGATGACGACGACGATGCCGCCGATGAAGATGACGGGCTCAGTTTCGCCGAAGTCTGCCCACGCCATGATGACTACATCTGGCAGCTCGACAGCGGTTCCAACAGCGAAACACGCGGAGCGGCCGGTTTCTCGGTCTACTATGTTTGCGATATCAACAAGGAAGCCCGTGCGGGTGAAATCGTTGACGAGCACATGACTCCGATTCTCAACGGTTTTGTTGAGGATGGTACGCTTTCGTCATGGGGTTATTCGACGCACGTTGTCGGCGGAAGATTCCGTGCCCTGCAAACGATGACGGCGCCGGACATGCAAACCCTGATGGCAGGTCGCGCCAAGGTGATCGAGGCGGTCTACGCTGAAGACAGCGAGGCTGGCACCGAGTTTTCCCAGATTTGTGGTCCGCACGTAGATTACATGTGGGAAATCGGACTCGAAAAGTAAGACAGCACCGTTCATAGAAAGTAAAAGAGCCGGGCATTGCCCGGCTCTTTTTTTTGTTCCGTCTGTTGCGTTTACGAGCGCTTGAAGCGACTGAAGAATCCGCCCTTGTCGTCATCGTCGTCATCATCCTCATAAACGCTGGGCGGTCGTACGTTCAGCGCCTTGAGTGTTTGCGTCATCGACGTGTTGATCTGGTCCTCAATGGACTCCGGATGCTCAAACGCCGGTGCTGGTTCGACGCTTGCCGTGGGCATCGCCGCGGGCTCGGACGCATGAGCAGAGGGAGCTGCGTTCAATGCTCGAACGGTGCGGAGTCGCTGCGAAGCCGATAGGTCCATATGGCCTGTAATTCCGTTGGGCATCGTGTGGAGTTCGACATTGAGTTCGGGAGTGCCTTCGAATTCGTCGAAGAATGCCGGGGGTTCTGCCTCGACCTCAACTTCGACCTCAGCCTCGACCTCAGCCTCGACCTCGGCCTCGGCGTCGAACTCTATCTCTAGTTCGAGCCCAGCTTCGTCCGCGTCGTCATTGTCGAAGAGTTCAGGCGGTGCGTTTGCGGCCACCGCGGCTGCCATCATGCTGAATTCTTCGCCGAACAGCGTCTCGGCCATCTTGTCGTCACAGTCGTCAATGGTTTTGGCCTGGGCCAGGTTCGCTGCAATCTGCTCGAGTTCCGCATCTGCCTTGCGAGCATTTTCCTCTTCTTCAGGGCTGATCAGAACTTCGGGTTCAGGCTCAGGTTCCGGCATGGGTTCCGGTTCTGGTATTGCGACTGCAACCGGTTCAGGCTCAGGCACGGGTTCAGGTACTGCGACTGCAA
>Ga0316194_10000239_pt1 | contig 32722 bp, 27 predicted proteins | sample CroRivsedime1_MG_FD_204936 | JGI IMG/M metagenome (GOLD analysis project Ga0316194, IMG submission 204936) | Coastal sediment microbial communities from Maine, United States - Cross River sediment 1 | ecosystem: Environmental > Aquatic > Marine > Coastal > Sediment | place: USA: Maine...
CGAACAGGGAATACTGCAGCTCCAGCACGTGATTCGCGAGTATCCGCGGACGGACGAGGCCAATCTCGCTCGTCAGCGTCTCGCCGCTCTCGGAGTTGACTCGGGCTAGGTATCGGGCTACACTGCCTCGCCGTCGTGCAAGGAGCGCACGGCAACCGCAAAGCAATCACGCGTAGACTTGAAGAGGAACCGTGTAGATGGCGAACATCAAATCGGCCGAGAAAAGAATCGGCCAGACAGAGCGCGATAGGGAACGCAATCGCTCACAGCGCTCTCGCATGCGGCGTGCCGTTCGACAACTGCGAGAGGCCGTCAGTGCAGGAGATCTCAGCCAGGCTCAGGAGCTCTTGCCCGACACCCTCAAACTGATCGATTCGACGGCCAAGAAGAAGGTCATCCATCGAAACGCTGCAGCACGTACCAAGTCCCGACTGTCGCAGGCGGTGGCGAAGCTCGAGACGAGCTAAGTCGGACTGCCTGCCTCTAGAAGCCCTCGAGAAGATCGATGACCAAGGATTGGGCGAACCGCCGTCCAACGATCTCGATGGTCGCGTCTTCGAAATCAAAGACCGTGTTCTCCCCCAGCTCCAGGGCGTAGTCCCCTTTGAATACGTAGTCATCCTGGCCCCAGAGCACTTCGTCTGAGCCGGTCCTGACCAGATCCATGTCGGCTCGAATCGTAATCTCGTATTCCGTGGCCCGCCCGTCCGGCCCGAACTGCACGGGCCTGACGATAAACGAGGTCAGCGCTCCGCTCAGCACGGCATCAGCCTGGGCTTTGCTCTTGACGATCGTGTAGCTTCGTCGGGTCACGAGCTCGTCGATGATGGACTGAGTCAGCTGTAACTCGATGCGAGACCGGGTGGTCCTGTTTTGCAGTGTCTCGACGAAGATGTCGTTGACATCGTCTGGCAGATTGCTGGTTCGGCCGATGAGTCCGTAGCCGCAGCCCAAGGAGCCGAGAAGCACCGGTGCCAAGAGCATCAGAAGGATCTTTTGTTTCAACTCCACCTCCGAAATCTCGAGATCGAGAAACTCCGTTGAGACTGGTCAGGTAAGGCTCCCTGGCAGACTGTGACTCTTGAGAATTCCGTCGAGAACTCCATTCACGAACCGCCCCGACTGCTCGGTCCCGAATTCCTTGGCGAGCTCGATCGCCTCATCCAGGATGACCAGCTTCGGAACGTCGGTTTCGAAGAGAAACTCATAGACCGCCAGTCTCAAGATATTGCGGTCGACAGGCGGCATGCGTTCGAGCCTCCAATGCTCGGCCTGCTGGCGAATCAGCGCATCGATCTGATCCAGATGGTCGAGGGTCCCCCGTACCAGGGTCTTGGCATATTCGAGGGCATTCTCGAGCTCCGCCGCGGTGCGTGCCGAAAGATCGGTTGTAGCAGCTCTCCGGGGCACTGTAGACGACGTCTCCTCTCTCTCTTCGCTCAGGTAGTCACCCGGCCTGAAGTCCCCTACGACCCTGTCGCACGACTCCTGCCCCAGGTCGCTCTGGTAGAGCATCTGGATCGCCATCTCTCGCGCTCGTCGCCGCTTGCTCACCCCATTCTCCCGAGTCAAAGAACCTTCTAACCCTGAAAACTCCACGGCAGTTGCCCGAGACTGATGCGCCAAGTCCGGGCTCTGCACCTGAGTGAGACCGTACCCGCTCTAGCCTGATGCTGTCAACGGGAATCCAGCGTGTAGTCTTTCAATCTGCAGTATCCCGGAAGATGCGAATCAGCTCGTCGGCTGCCATCGTTGCGGTCAGTCGCCCCGCCGCCACTCCTGTTTCAAGAGAGCGAAGCCGCTCTTCGACACCTGCGGTCGACCGGAAGGTCCGCAAAAGACGTTCCTCGATCACAGTCCAGATCCAGTTCCGCAGCTGCAGCTGCCGCTTCACTTCGAGCTCACCGGTACCTTCCAGAGCCGCTCGATGCGAATGCAGGCTGTTCCAGAGCTCCGGCAGGCCGGCTCCCGTCTTTGCGCTCACGGTCAAGACCGGAGGTGACCACTCCTGGTCTCTGCCCGGCAGGAAGTGCAGAGCCGCCATGTACTCCCTCTGGGCGATCCGAGCTCGCTCCAGGTTGTCCTCGTCCGCCTTGTTGACCGCGATCACGTCAGCGAGCTCTACGATGCCCTTCTTGAGCCCTTGCAGCTCATCTCCCGCGCCTGGGAGCATGAGGAGAAGGAAGGTGTCCACCAGATCTGCGACCATGGTCTCGGACTGTCCGACCCCGACGGTCTCGACCAGGACGACGTCGTAACCTGCAGCTTCGCAGAGCAACATGCTCTCTCGGGTTCGCATCGTAACTCCACCCAGGCTGAGCGCGTTCGGCGAAGGTCGGATGAAAGCATCGTCGTTGCTTGCAAGACGGGGCATTCTGCTCTTGTCTCCGAGGATGCTGCCCCCAGACAGTGAGCTCGAGGGATCGACAGCTAGTACAGCCACCCTGTGTTCCGAGTCGATGAGCTGGATACCCAGAGCATCGATCAACGTACTCTTGCCGACACCGGGGATGCCACTGATACCGATGCGATGCGCCTGTCCCGTATAGGGCATCAAGCGCCTGAGAACTTCTTGTGCCCGATCACCGTCAGTGGATTGCTGGCTCTCCACCAGGGTAATCGCCTGCGCCAGAACCCGTCGGCTTCCCTGCCGAATCCCTTCAACGTAGTCGTCGATGGACAACGCCTGCCGATTCGTTTTGCCTGCAGATGTCACGCTTCAGACCCTTGGGCCAAGGGGATTTCGACCGTCGATTCGATCGTCAGGAGCTCTCTCTCTTTCGCGTCGTGCCCTCGAGATCGTCGAGTAGCTCCAGGGCCGCGGCAGGGATAGGTGTCCCGGGTCCGAACACCGCACTGGCGCCCGCTGCGAACAGGGCCTGATGGTCCTTTTCGGGAACAACTCCGCCGACCACGACCAGAATGTCGCCCCGGTTCAGGCTCTTCAGCTCCTCGCACAGAGTGGGAACGAGGCTCGAATGGCCTGCTGCCAAAGAGCTCACGCCGACGATGTGGACGTCGTTCTCCACCGCTTGCCTGGCGACCTCTTCAGGGGTCTGGAAAAGCGGCCCGATGTCGACGTCGAAACCGAGATCGGAAAAGCCACTCGCGATGACCTTTTGACCTCTGTCGTGCCCATCCTGGCCGACTTTGGCCACTAGAATGCGGGGGCGCCGCCCTTCCCGAGTCAGGAATCGAGCCACCCTGCTGCGGACAGCTTCGACGTCGGCTCTGCCTTCACCCATCTCTCTACTGTATACCCCACCAACCGCACGAGTCATGGGCTGGTGCCTACCGAAGACTTGCTCGAGAGCCGCGGAGATCTCTCCCACAGTGGCCCAAGATCGCGCCGCACCGACAGCGAGCTCTAGAAGGTTGGACTCATCCGATTTGGCGCCCTCTACCAGTCTATTCAGGGCTCCCTGGACTTTGGCCGGATCTCGCTCGGAACGGAGCCGCGCCAGCCTTTCGATCTGAGTCCGTCTGACGATCTCGTTGTCGACGCTCAAGACCTCTACCTGATCGGAATCCTCCGACGGGTATTTGTTGACACCGATGATCGATTGACGACCGGAGTCGATCCGTGCCTGGGTGCGGGCCGCGGCCTCTTCGATACGCAGCTTGGGCAAGCCGGCCTCGATGGCTTTGACCATCCCTCCCATCTCCTCCACCTCCGCGATCAGCTCACGAGCCCTCTCGGCTAGCTCGTGGGTCAGTCTCTCGACATAGAAGCTGCCGCCCCAGGGGTCGATCACACGGCAAGTCCCGGACTCGTCCTGCAGCAGGATCTGGGTCTCACGGGCGATTCCAGCCGAGAAATCTGTCGGCAGTGCCAGAGCCTCGTCGAACGAGTTCGTATGCAGCGATTGGGTCTGGCCGTGGACTGCGGCCATCGCTTCGATGCAGGTCCGAACCACATTGTTGAACACGTCTTTGGCGCTCAGTGACCAACCCGACGTCTGACAATGCGTGCGTAGCATCAGAGATCGGGGGTCGTGTGGCTCGAAGCCCTGTACGAGCTCGGCCCAGAGCAAGCGAGCGGCTCGAAGCTTCGCTACCTCCATGAAGTAGTCCATCCCGATCCCGAAGAAGAAGGAAAGCCGGGGCGCAAACTCATCGATACCGAGGCCAGTGCCGAGTCCGGCACGTATGTATTCGAGCCCATCGGCCAGGGTGTAAGCCAGCTCGAGGTCGGCCGAGGCACCGGCTTCCTGCATGTGATAGCCAGAGATGGAAACGCTGTTGAACCTCGGCATATGCTCGGCGCAGAAAGCGATGATGTCGCGGACGATGCGCATGGAGGCCATGGGCGGATAGATGTAGGTGTTGCGGACCATGAACTCCTTGAGGATGTCGTTCTGGATCGTCCCCGAGAGCTCGTGGACTGCGACGCCCTGTTCCTCGGCAGCGACGATGTAGAGGGCCATGATCGGCAACACGGCGCCGTTCATGGTCATCGAGACGCTCATCTGGTCCAGAGGAATGCCTTCGAAGAGGACCCGCATGTCCAGAATCGAGTCGATCGCGACACCAGCCATACCGACATCGCCGGCCACCCGAGGGTGATCCGAGTCGTAGCCGCGGTGGGTCGGTAGATCGAAGGCGATGGACAGGCCTTTCTGCCCACCGGCCAGGTTCCGGCGGTAGAAGGCATTCGACTCTTCAGCCGTCGAGAAACCGGCGTACTGTCGGATCGTCCAGGGCCGACGAACATACATCGTGGTGTAAGGCCCCCTGACGAAAGGTGGAAAGCCGGGCATCGTATCCGTAGCCCGGATGTCTGCCAGATCTCTCGATGAATAGAACGGAAGTCGACGGATCCCCTCGGGAGTAGGAGCTCCACCTTCCATGCCGCTCTCTCTGCGATGGTCCTGTACCTGCGTCGGATCGTTCTCCATACCGAATCGTGCCTCGAGCTCTTCCCTACTCTCTCGAGCAGCTGAGGGCTCTTGCAGACTCTTGCCCGCGCGCGACATGGGAACGATTCCGCCGTGATTCTCTATCTCCAGATAGACAGCCCAGGCCCTCTGGGCCAGCTCCGCGGTGAGCCATTCGAGATAGTAGGAGCCTCCCCCAGGGTCCTGAACCTCCTCGAGAAAACTCTCGTCGGCGAGAATCAGTGGTGTGTTTCGAGCCCATCGGCTCTGGTTTGATTCCCCGGCGCTGCCCAACGGCATGGTACTGATGGCATCCGCGCCGCCGGCCATAGCGGCGAATACCGATGTCGTCCCGCGCAGAAGATGCGTCCAGGGTTCAGGCTGAGGAAACGCCACCTCTGGAGCGCAGACTGCGTGCAACCAGGGTCTAGGTGGAGATGCAAGGCCTTGGGCTTGAAGCAGCCGGCACCAGAGCAGGCGGGCTGCGCGCAGCTTGGCAATCTCCGGGAAGATCTCCCGACCCACTGCGAAGCAAAGACCGATCTGCTGTGCGATCTCGGGCTTTGCCAGGCCATGGGCGACCAGTCGCCGCAGATAGTGGGCGACCGCAGCGACGGCGAATCCGAGCTCCTCGACCAGGCTGGAACCCGTCGCGTGACGCTCCAGAGTCGACACGACGATCGATCTCGAGCTCGAGAACCGACCCCCGAACTGGGCAACAACGTGCGCGAGCTCGTCCTCCGCTGACTCCATGTTCGAAGAGGATGCTTCCACATCGAGCCAGTCCCCAAGAGGATCTGCCCTCAAGACAACGCTGGACTCACCTCGTTCGCCCTGTCTTTCCGCCATCGCTTCCAGCGCTAGGGTTGCAACCGGGCCGAGGTCGCCTTCGACGGAGAACATCCAGAGATTCGGCTCGACTGGCAGCTCGGCCGTAGCTGCCCTGAATTCTTGGAGATTGGAGATCGTAGAATCGGAGCTACCGAGACTCAGCCAGGCGGCCGTTGCTCCACCAGCCAGATCCTCCTGAAGTGTTCGGTTGAGCTCGATCGGATTGTCGTTGCTGTACAGCTGGCAGATCTCCCGCTTGCGAGATTCTCCACCTCCGGATTCGGCTCCACGGGTATACGGCAACTCACCCGGGAACCCGGAAGGGTCGCCCTTGCCGCTTCCTGGCCATTCAGGATGCTCAGAGGTGAAAAGGGGCTCGACGGAGAACCCCTCAGAGCCCGTCGACGTCAGGGCCGTCACGAAGTCCGATTCGCCGGTGAGCTCGGATTCGACCCGCCGGCGCCATTCGGCATAGGAGACTGGAGGGAATCGTTCCCCTGGCGCCCCCATCAGAGTTTTCTTTCCACTCGGGTCACATATTCCGCCGATACTGACCGCCGACCTCGTAGAGAGCTTTGGAGATCTCACCGAGGCTGCAGATCTTTCCCACTTCCATGAGGGCTTCGAAGATGTTGCCCTTCTCCACAGCCACCTCCTGGAGGCGCTTCAGTGCTGTACCACCCTCAGGCTTGTTTCGCTCATTGAAGGCCAGGCAAGAGAGAATCGCGTAGTCCTTCTCCTCTTCCGTCGATCGCCTCACCTCATGGGGGACCCGAGTGGCCGAGTCCTCTGGATTGAGGAAGGTGTTCACTCCGATGATGGGCAGCTCGCCGCTGTGTTTCAAAGACTCGTAAACCAGCGACTCTTCCTGAATCTTCGTTCGCTGATACATCCGCTCCATGGCTCCGAGAACACCCCCACGATCTGACAGGCTTCGAAACTCGTTGAGGACGGCCTCTTCGACCAGATCCGTCAGCTCCTCGATCACGAACGAGCCCTGGAGTGGATTCTCGTTCGTGGCCAGGCCCAACTCCTTGTTGATGATCAGCTGGATGGCCACCGCCCGCCTGACGCTCTCCTCTGTGGGGGTCGTGATGGCCTCGTCGTAGGCGTTCGTGTGCAGGGAGTTGCAGTTATCGTAGATGGCATAGAGAGCCTGCAGCGTGGTGCGGATGTCGTTGAATGCGATCTCCTGCGCATGCAGGCTCCGACCGGAAGTTTGAATGTGATACTTGAGCTTTTGCGAGCGCTCGTTGGCACCGTACTTCAGTCGCATCGCCTTGGCCCAGATGCGGCGAGCCACTCGACCAATGACTGGGTATTCCGGATCCATCCCATTGGAAAAGAAGAACGAGAGGTTGGGCGCAAAGTCGTCGATGTCCATACCCCTGGAAAGGTAGTACTCCACCAGAGTGAAGCCGTTGGCGAGGGTGAAGGCCAGTTGGGTCACCGGATTCGCTCCTGCCTCGGCGATGTGATAGCCCGAAATGGAGACGGAATAGAAGTTGCGAACGCCATGCTCGATGAAGTACTCCTGGATGTCCCCCATCATCCGCAGTGCGAACTCGGTCGAGAAGATGCAGGTGTTTTGCGCCTGATCCTCTTTCAGGATGTCTGCCTGGACCGTGCCACGCACCCGCTTCAGCGTGTCAGCCTGGATGCGCTCGTACACCTCTGGCTCCAGAACCTGGTCGCCGCTGACTCCGAGTAGCAGGAGGCCCAGGCCATCATTGCCACTGGGCAGGGTCCCCTGGTACCGCGGGCGAGGAAGGGACTTGAGGGAATAGATCGATTCGATCTTGGCTTCGACCGCCTGCTCGAGACCCTGCTCGCGAATATGCCGTTCGCACTGCTGATCGATCGCCGCATTCATGAAGAATGCCAAAATCATCGGGGCAGGCCCGTTGATGGTCATGGAGACCGAGGTATTGGGATCGACGAGATCGAAGCCTGAATAGAGCTTCTTGGCGTCGTCCACCGTCGCGATGCTCACTCCGGAGTTGCCGATCTTGCCGTAGATATCGGGCCGTCGCTCCGGGTCCTCACCGTAGAGAGTCACCGAGTCGAAGGCAGTCGACAGACGCTTGGCAGGCATCTCCTTCGAGAGGTAGTGGAATCGCCGGTTGGTGGCCTCTGGCCCCCCTTCTCCAGCGAACATCCGGGTCGGATCCTCACCCATCCGCTTCAGGGGAAAAACACCCGCTGCGAAAGGGAACATCCCCGGCGTGTTCTCGGTCAAGAGCCACTTCAGGAGATCACCCCAGTCTTCGTATCGTGGAAGGCTGACTTTGGGCACCCTTGTCCCGGACAGGCTTTCGGTGAAGAGATCCTGCTCGACTACCCTGTCGCGAACCTGGAAGCGATAGCGATCGGCTCGGTACCGTCTAACGGTCGCCGGCCAGTCTCTGAGCAGCTTCCTGCACTCCTCATCCAGGCTGGTCTCGAGAGTGTTATAGCGATCAATGAGATCCCTCAAGTAGTCCGGCTCCGCCTCCTCGTGCTCGATGACCTGTACCACTCGGTCGGCACCGGGCTCGACGATCTCGAGCGTCTGTTTGCCGACCTCCGATCTCAGGAGCTCGATCGTTCCGTTGAGTTGGTACATGCGGCGCGCGATCGCTGTCTGCTCCTGGACGAAGTGATCCCGGGACTCGCTGCTCTCTACGATCTCCGCCAGGTATCGAACGCGCTCCGGGGGTATGACCTGGAGCTTGGGCGCTTCGTCGGAGGGCACCGAGCTGCGACTGGAAAAGTGTCCCTTGTCCTTGCTTTCAAGGCATTCCAACAAAGCCTCGTAGAGCCGATTGACGCCCGCATCATTGAACTGGGACGCGACAGTGCCGTAGATGGGAAGATCCTCGTCGTCGCCCTCGAAAACCTGGTGATTCCTGCGATACTGACGCCGCACGTCCCGCAGTGCGTCCAGCGAGCCCCCCTTGTCGAACTTGTTGATGACAACGAGGTCGGCAAAGTCCAACATATCGATTTTCTCGAGCTGTGTGGCGGCACCGTACTCGGCGGTCATGACATACATAGAGACGTCGGAGTGCTCGACGATCTCGGTGTCCGATTGCCCGATCCCCGAGGTCTCGACGATGACCAGATCGAAGCCGGCGGCCTTGCAGATCTCGATCGACTCCCGGACGTATTTGCTGAGGGCCAGGTTGGACTGCCGAGTCGCCAGCGACCTCATGTACACCCGCGGGTGATAGACCGCGTTCATTCGGATGCGATCTCCCAACAGGGCTCCCCCACTCTTGCGCTTCGAAGGATCCACGGAGATGACCGCTATCTCCTTATCGTGGAAGTCGGCGAGAAATCGGCGAACCAGCTCATCGACCAGAGAAGACTTGCCGGACCCCCCGGTTCCCGTGATTCCGAGAACTGGCGTGAGTGAGTCCATGTTCAGGGCCTGCAAACCCTCGTCGATCTCCGGCGACAGCTCCGGGTAGTTCTCCGCCAGGGAGATCATCTGCCCAACGGCTTTGGGATCTCTGCCCCGCAGCCCGCCGAGATATCCGTCGATGGGCGGCACCACGGTCGGAAAATCACAGCCCTCGAGGACTTCGTTGATCATTCCCTGCAGACCCAGGGAGCGACCATCATCAGGCGAGAAAATGCGCTCGATTCCATAGGTATGGAGCTCTTCGATCTCGTCAGGCAGGATCGTGCCGCCGCCGCCACCGTAGATGCGGATGTTGGCACCGGCCTTTTCAAGCAGGTCGTGCAGGTATTTGAAGAACTCCAGATGACCGCCCTGGTAGGAGGTGATGGCGACTCCCTGCACGTCCTCTTCGATGGCGCATTCGGCGATCTCCGCGGCCGATCGATTGTGGCCGAGGTGGATGACTTCGGCTCCCGAGGCCTGCAACAGGCGCCGCATGATGTTGATTGCCGCGTCGTGGCCGTCGAAGAGCGAACCGGCGGTGACGATTCTGACGTGATGCTTGGGACGGTAGATCTCGGTTTCTTGCGTCATCGCGGCAATTCTATCGCGGACCGAGGTGCTTGCCGTCGCCCTCGACCACTTCACAATCGGCCATCGACTCGCATTGCGCACTCGATTCGATCGCCAGATAGCCCCATCCTCTTGTGGTAGATTCGTGCTCGCCATTTCGAGGTCAGGCAATCGCTCGGGCAACGGCCTCGACCTGCGCAGTCGAGCGCCCCATCTGCAGTCCGGAGTCTTGAACTATGCTGCCCAAGAAAGCCAGTCGCGAAGAGGTTCTCGAGAAACTCGAAGAGGCTGGAGGAAAGCGCCCTGGCGTCGCGACGACCGTTCAGCGCCAAACGCTGGTACCCGAGGCCGACATCTACGGTGTCGCCACCTTCTACTCTCTCCTAGCAGAACCAGGGGCAGGAATTCGGGTCTGTCAGGGGCTGACCTGCAATCTCGACGACTCCGCGGCTCTCATGGAGGAGCTGAAAGCTGCGGGGCAGGAAGCTGTCTTCGCGTCCTGTCTGGGACGTTGCGATCAGGCTCCGGCATTCTGGGACCCCGACGATGAGAGTCAGATCGACAGGGCCCACTGCTCACCGAGCAGCCCTGATTTGGCTATCGACCTCGAGGCGTCTGATTCACCCGACTACGAGGTGCTTCACAAGGCGGCCGAGAAGGGGCCAGCATGGGTGCTGGGAGAGCTCGAAGCCTCGGGTCTGACCGGGCGAGGAGGCGCCGGCTTCCCTGCTCATATCAAGTGGCAAGCCATTCGCAACCAGGCGGAGGCCGACCGTTACGTGGTGCTCAACGCCGACGAAGGCGAGCCCGGGACTTTCAAGGACCGCGAGGTAATCCTCAGACGCCCTCATCTCGTCATCGAGGGTCTGGCCATCGCCGCCCAGTGCCTCGAAGCGATGAACATCTACGCCTATGTTCGGGGTGAGTTTGGTCGTGTTCGCACCGCGCTCGAAGATGCGCTCCAGGCCGCACGCAGCGGCGGCCACATCGACGAGGCGGTCACCTGGCACTTCGTCGACGGCCACGGAGCCTACATCTGCGGCGAAGAGACGGCCCTTCTGGAGGCCCTGGAAGGCAAGCGGGGCATGCCGCGAATGAAACCTCCCTTCCCAGTCGAGAAGGGTTTCCGCGGCAAGCCCACCCTGATCCAGAATGTCGAATCGATCGCCTGTGTGCCTGGAATCCTCCGTCGAGGCGGTGACTGGTTCCGAGACCTCGGCCTGACCGAACCCGGTACCAAGCTGTATTGCCTGTCAGGCCACGTGGAAAAGCCGGGGGTCTACGAGGCTCCCATGGGCACAACCATGCGGCAGCTTCTTGCCATGGCGGGAGGCGTATCAGGAACTCTCAAGGCCTTTTCACCTGGCGGAGCATCGAGCGGCTTCCTGCCGGCGTCCAGCATCGACATCCCCATGGATTTCGGCTCCCTTCGAACTGCTGGCAGCATGCTCGGCTCAGCTGGGGTCGTGGTGCTCAACGACACTGTCGACATGGTTCACGCGGCGCTCACTCAGGCAGTCTTCTTCGAAGACGAATCCTGCGGCCAGTGCTCTCCGTGCCGCATCGGAACCCAGATCTTGCGTCAGGCGCTCGAGCGCTACGACAGCGGTGTGCCCGACGCCCTCTCCTATGTCCAAGATGTCGCCTGGGGAATGGGAGAGGCCAGCATCTGCGGGCTGGGGCAGGCAGCGGCCCTGCCCCTGACGAGTGCTATGAAGTACTTCCCGAGCGAGTTCGGGCTCGTATCGGAGACAGGAGGTAGCACGGCATCATGACTGAGAGTGGCTTTGTGATCATCGATGGCAACGAGCTCACCTGCGAAGAGGGCGAAACGATTCTTGCGGCAGCTCGTCGTGCCGAGATCGAGATACCGACACTGTGTCACGACGATCGCGTGACACCGGCAGGCGCTTGTCGAATCTGCCTCGTAGAGGTCGAGGGCTCCAACCTCATGCAACCAGCTTGCGCCACTCGGGTGTCTCCGGGAATGGTCGTTCGGACGGCGACACCGAGAGTCGCCCGCAACCGACAGTTCATCCTGTCGCTGCACCTGGCCGACACCATTCAAGACCGAGATGTAGCCGAGGACAACAATCCATCACGCCTCCATGATCTCGCCGAGCTCTATGGGACGTCTGGCCAGTGGACTCCGGTGGACTCTCCGAGACAGGGTCGACCGTCGGATGACAATCCCTACATCCAGTTTCGGCCTGATCGCTGTATCGCCTGCTCGCTTTGCACCCGGTACTGCGACGAGGTCGAAGCCGTCAGCGCCATTACCCTGGCCTTCAAAGGCGCCAGGACGACGATCTCCACGGCCGACGAGCGCCCCCTCACCGATACGACCTGCGAGCTCTGTGGCGGTTGTATCGACGTCTGTCCAACGGGCGCTATGACCGAAAAGGCCGCCTTGACCTGGGGCAAACCTGAAAGGGACCTCGACAAGGTCCGCACAACCTGCAACTTCTGCGGGGTGGGCTGCCAGGTAGACCTCAATGTCGACCGGTCAGCCAATCGGGTGGTCAAGGTGACCAGTCCGCCACCGGGCACGACCGTCAATGACGGCAATCTTTGCGTCAAAGGGCGCTTTGCCAATGACTTCATTCACCACCCCGATCGACTACAGGAGCCTCTGATCCGCAGCGAATCCGGCGAGTTGGTACCGGCTAGCTGGAACGAGGCCCTCGATCGGGTCAGCAAGGGTCTGCTCGGTGTTGCCGATGAGCACGGTAGCGACGCGCTGGCCTTCATCAGCTCGAGCCGATGCACAGGCGAGGAGAACTACCTGATGCAGAAGCTGGCTCGGGCGGGGTTTCGAACGCACAATGTCCATCAGTGCGCCGCAACGTGACACGCTCCCACGGTCGCCGGTCTGGTGACCACCTACGGAGCGGGCGCCATGACCAACTCGATCCCCGAGATCCGCGATGCGGACTTCTTGTTTGTGACCGGTTCGAACACCACCGAGGCACACCCGATCATCGCCATGGAGATGAAGCTCGCCGTGCAGCGCGGTGCCAAGCTGGCGGTCGCCGATCCGCGCGCCATCTGGCTGACCGAGATCGCCGACTGGCATCTGCAGCTCAAACCGGGCTCGGACGTCTGGCTGCTGAACGCCATGGCCAACGTGATCGTCACCGAGGGTCTCGAGAATCGGCAGTGGCTCGAAGCCAACACCGAGAACTTCGACGCAGTCCGTGAGACCGTCCTTCGGTACTCTCCGGAAGAGGCGGAGGAGTTTACAGGTGTCCCCGCCCAGGCCATCCGAGAAGTCGCCAGGGCCTATGCCTCCACCGAGAAGGCCGGCATCTATTACACGCTGGGGATCACAGAGCACACCTGCGGGACCGACAACGTCTACGCCCTTTCGAACCTGGTGCTCATGACCGGCCACCTGGGTCTCCGCTCCTCCGGGATGAATCCCCTGCGGGGACAGAACAACGTCCAAGGTGCCAACGATTCGGGGGCCTCTCCGGTATTTTATCCGGGCTACCAGCGTGCTGCGGACCGTGAGGTGCGAGAGAAGTTCGCCGCTGCCTGGGGAGTCGAGCAAAGCTCCACCACCGGCTTGAATCTCAACGAGATGATGAAGGCCATGGGAGACGGCAGGCTTCGTGGCCTCTACCTGATGGGCGAAGACATCGTTATTTCCGAGCCGAATGTGGGACGCGTCGAGGCCGCACTCAACGAGCTGGACTTCGTCGTGGTGCAGGACATCTTCTTCAACGAGAGCTGCCGTTTTGCCGATGTCGTGCTACCGGCCGCCTGCTTTGCCGAGAAGGACGGAGTCTTCACCAACTCCGATCGGCGTGTGCAACTCGTAAGCCGAGCCGTAGAGCCTCCAGGGCAAGCGAGAGCCGATTGGGAAATCCTGATGGACTTGATGAAGCGAGTGGGGCTGAGGCAGCCGGACTACTCCGGCCCGTCCGAGATCTACGCCGAGATGGCCTCACTGGCGCCGAAATTCGCCGGCATATCGCACCAGCGAATCGACAAGGAGGGAGGTCTCCAATGGCCGGTTACGAGTGCGGAAGACTCCAGCACCGAGTACCTGCACAAGGGCGGTGTGCTGCGTGGAAAGGGCCTCTTTCAGCCCGTTGAATACTCCCCTCCCTTCGAAGAGACGGATCCCGAGTACCCATTGGTGCTTTCGACTGGACGAACCCTCTACCACTACAACGCCGCAACCCAGACGCGCCGCTCGGAGGGTCTGACCAAGAAGCAGCCCGAGGCATTCGTAGAGATTCATCCCTCCAACGCTCGCAAGCTCGGAATCGAAGATGGCCAACTCGTCGACGTGGTGAGCCGGAGGGGTCGCGTTCGCTGCCGAGCCATGATCAGCCGGCAGGTCCGCCGCCACGCCATCTGGATGCCATTCCACTTCCCGGAGGCGCGTACGAACTACCTGACGACCGATGCCGGCGACAAAGTCACCGGCACGGGCGAATACAAGGTCTGCGCTGCGAGAGTCGAGCCGGTCGATCAGGATGGAGCGGCTCCAGCCATCTTCCCAGGTGCCTACGCCGCCACCGCCGAAGGCTAGGCTGGTTGGCCCTGGCGCACAGCCTGGGAGGCATCGACCCCTCGAAGCTAGTCGATGGAGATCAGCTCGACGTCGAAGACCAGAGTGCCGGCTGGCTTTCCAGTCTCTCCGCCATAGGCCAACTTCTCCGGAATCCAAAAGCGCCGCTTCTCTCCCACCACCATCAGCTGCACTCCCTCGGTCCAGCCGGTAATGACTTGGTTGAGGCCGAAAGTCGCAGGCCGGCCGCGGACCACAGAGCTATCGAACAATTCGCCGTCGGTCGACCAACCCGAGTAGTGCACGGTGACTTTGCTGTTCTTCTTTGGATGCTCCGTGCCGTTGCCGGTCGCTAGAACCTTGCTAGCCAAACCCGACTTGGTCACCTCGGCATCGGCTGGGGGGGCGGCGACGTCCGGCGGTGCGGCAGGGAGCTCCGGAGCCTTCTGCATCGACAGCAGCTCGACATCGAAAACCAACATGCCAGCCGGCCGGCCAGGCTGTCCACCATAGGCCAGCTCCTCGGGGATCCAAAACCGCCGCTTCTCTCCCACCACCATCAGCTGCACGCCTTCGGTCCAGCCCGCGATGACACGGTTCAATGGCAAACCGATGGGCTCACCGCGCGCCACAGAACTGTCGAACATCGCCCCGTCCGTGGTCCATCCGGTGTAGTGAACCTTGACGATGTCGGCAGCCCCCGGGTGTTCGGTGCCAGTGCCAGGCTCCAGGACCTTGCTGGCAAGTCCCGAGTCGGTGACGTCGGCGTCGGCTGGTGGGCTCGCAACATCCGGAGGCGCCGGGATGGCGTCTTGACTCCAGGTGGGCGCGCCAGAGACTAGGCTCAGAACTACGACGAGAACGACGGATACTCCGTTCAGATTTCGCATAATGCGCTGTAACTTATCGCTTCAAGTCGGTAGGTGCAAACACCCGATCTCAGCTGATGGCCAGACCAATCCCCGCATGACCTGGGAAGCGCCTGGTCAGACGGTGGCCTGGATGAGCTGATTGTCGGGATCTCTGGTCTCGCCGGCTCTCGAAATTCGAATCGCGGCACTCTCGCCGACCGGGCACCTGTTCTCACAAAGGCCGCAGCCGGTGCACATGGACGGCTCGATATTCGGCCTCTGCAGAACAACGAGACTGCCGTCTCTTCGTCTCTTCTCGACCGTCTCCAGCCAGATCGCTTTGGGGGAAGTCGGACACATCTCCTCACACACGATGCACGGTATGTCCATGGCCCAGGGCAGGCAACGCCCCCGATCCATGAAAGCAGTACCGATCTTGAACTCGGGAGCCCCCCCGATGGCTTGCTTGGCGTCGGCATCGACCTGCTCGAGAGCACCCGTCGGGCAGACCTCCATGCACCGCACACAGGAAGGCTCACACCATCCTCTCCGCATCGCGAGCACCGGGGTGAACAGCCCCTCGATACCTGTCTTTCCCAGGTCCGAGACGATGACACCGGTGGGACAAGCTGCCATGCAAGCACTGCAGGTGATACACCTTGCGATAAAGGCCTCCTCTTGGAGGGCGCCTGGAGGTCGGACAGCATCGTGAGCCCGACTTTCGAAACCCGAGCCAGAGATGCGCAGCACCGGGGCGATCGCAGCCGAGCCAATTGCGGTGGTGAGGAATCGACGACGCCCGACATCCAGCGGCATCGACTCGGTGGCAGTTGGGTCGAGACCGTATCCGTAACTCAGGCTTTGTTCCCCACAGGCATCCAGGCAATTGAGACAGACGTGGCACTCGCTGACCCGGTGCCTCCCGAGTGGCTCGTCGGCACCTTGACAAGCCATGAGACACAGCTGGCAGTCGGTGCATGAGGTGCCCTCTCTCCGGATGCGAAATGGAGCGAGCCGGGCAAACAGGCCCATCAGGGCACCCGATGGGCACAAGGCCCTGCAGAAGACTCGCGGCATCCATGCGGAAGCGGCAAGAATCAGGGCCAACAGACCGAACGCCACCCAGCCTCCTGGCACCACCCCTCCGTGCCAGAGAGGGCGAAGACCTGCAGCCACACCTCTGTGCAGCAAAGGAAGCGGATCGAGCCACCCGGCGTGATTGGCGCCCAGGGCAGCCCACACCAGGAGTGCGGTCAGTAGCAGGTACTTGAGGCTGAACCAGGACCGATATCGATTCCGCTCCACCGACTTTCGCTTGCGCGGTCCAGCCACCCACGAGACCAGTTGTTGGAGTGTGCCCAGCGGGCAGATCCAACCACAAAAGAACCGGCCGAATACCGCTGTCATCGCCAGGACCGCCAGACCCACCCAGGTCCACTTCGGTAGGGTCCAATCGGCCAGACCGGTCGTCACGGCTGGCAAGGGGTCCAGGACGAGCAAGAACGAAGCCTGCTCACCCCGAATCGGGGTCCAGGCCAGACCCAGGAAGAGACCGCAGAAAACAACGAGAAAGAGGGCTTGAACGACCGTTCGCAGGTGGCGAGGGCGCAGGCTTGTGCGTTGGCGAGGTTGAGGCACTGCTCAGGTTTCGATCGAGATGGACCGCCAGTCTGGCGTTCCGAGGTCCAATCGTCGGGCGATGTCGAGATGAGGCATCTCTCGAGCTCCCAGATCCAACAGCGTCCCACCCCAGGCGTCCGCCGCCACCGGGTCGGTCGACACGGCAATCTGATCCAACTCTCGCACAAGGGATAGGGATCCGCCGGTCGGACCCCCTCCTACCAGAATCCTCGTCGCATCGACGACTGTGAGAGTAGGCCGAAAAGCGTCGCCAAGCTCCGCCGAGACCTGGGCCAGGCGTTGATGGAGTCGCGAGCGTTGGCCCACGAGGGCACCGAACCAGTTCTTCATTCCCAGGGTTCCACGGGCAAGTGAGTGGTGCTTGACTACTGGAACGTTGATGACCCGGTCCGCCTCGACTATCGACTGCAGCACGTTCCATGACCCCAACTGACTGCCACCGAGGTCCACGGAGACCGTTCCCCCTTTGGTTTGGTGGGCAATTCGGGCACCTGCCTCGCGCGCGGCAGCAGCGATACCCGAGCGATCGAAAGCCCTATCCGGATCGTGGCAGGTACTGTCGGCCACGATCACCGAAGCAGCACCGGCCGCCACGCACAACCGCACGAGCTCCGCCACCACCTCAGGATTCGTGTTGGCGGCCTGTTCCGGGCTGCGATCCCAGGCACAGTTCGGTTTGATCACCACCCGCTGGCCCGGCTTGATGAAAGCGTCGATGCCACCTAGAGCACCGATGGCCCTTTGCAGGTTCGTCGCTGGCCCCGATCCGGCCGCCAGGGCGATCGCACCAGGGGAATCTGAAACCGCCCGCCAATCTCTCCTGCCCGGTAGGCTGGTCGAACTGGCAGGCTGGTGTCTTCCCGGACGATCACGAAGCAGTCTGCCGGCACCGCCCAGGAGCAACCCGGTGAGCGCCACTGGTCCCCACTCGAGCAAGAGCTGCCGACGCCCAACCTGCCTCCAGGTCACTTCTCCACCCGGCTGGCTCTGAGCCGTCGTCGGTCGATCAGAATATGAAGGCTTATCGAGGGGTTTTCTCATTCGAGGACCTCATCCAATCAAGGAGCTCTCCTGCCAACCGAGTCGGACCAGGTCGATTCTGTCGGGACTACTGTTGCCGAGCCCGTATCGGGTATCCGCGATCTCGATGTGGTGGGGTGGCGGACTGATCGGTCTGTCCTCGCCAAAGAATTCATTCCGCTTCGCCTGGATGATCCGAGCTCCGGTCGCGTCTACCGCCACGGGATCGATCCCCACCAACAACCCACCGTATGGCCAGGTGAATCGGGATGAGTAGCTGTGTGGGCCGACTCCATGGAATTGCGGTGTGAGAAGTACCAGAATGTTCAATCTCACTTTGCCGACCAGCTCGGGTAGTTGCCAAATGGCGCCGAGGGAAGCGCATGTGTCGCCGTGATAGTCCGCCGGCCGCGGTACGAACATGATCATGTTCTTCAAGCAAGTACCAAGACCGGACCAGTGGTGAGTGCGCATGGGCCGTACGTTGATCATGGCATTCGCCCGGCGAAAGATCTCGCTGGTCCGTACACCACGATCGTCAACCGCGATGTTGGATTTGGACACTCCCGCACCGACGAGCTCAGCTTGGATGGCCTCTTCCAGGGACTCGGGGGTGCGCAGGTTGTTCCACACATTGGTCTTGATGCCGACGGTGTCTTCGGCACCAAACAACTGCCCCCAGGCCTCATCCGGAGCCGAGGCGCGAAACAGGGCGGTCATGGCCTGATTGAGCATGTCGTGCAGCAGATCCGGGTCGACCTCGTCCGCCGCGCGAGCCGCATCCGGATTCCTGACCAGCGCGACCCGACTCTTCTCGGCTCGCGGCGGCAAGGTCGACCCTTCGGAGCTCGCGCCACCGCTTCGGCCAAACCCCACCATTCCACCCGCCGCCACACCTGAGGTGGCGCGAAGAAATCCTCGACGCGTGAGTCCTGTTCTGCTCTTCTTCATGGCTATCGCCCTCCATCGAAAACCCCCTGCAGCAGGCTCCCCGCCCACTCCTCAGACCGCGTCTCCAATACCACTGCCAGACGGTTGCCTTCACGCCGGCAGCCGCCGAAGGCCTCCTCGGCAGGCGACATGCCTCCCTCGCCTGATGTTGTGACAAGGCGTTCGAGGACCGAGCTCTCGGCCCGCTTCGCGCGGCGCTCATCGGGATAGTCGACGACCAGGAGGTAGGTCCGGTCGGAGTCTCGCTGATAGAGCCCCAGGACCGCCTCGGCATCCATCCCGAGACCGAGGAGATTCTCGGGGTCGATCGGCAGGTGCGTGTTCAGGATCTGCGGATGATGGAGGTAGCGCACGCTGCGAACCTCGAGGCCGGCTTCCGGCAGTGCCTCGAGAATCGATGGCGCCACCCCTTCGCTTGGCAGCACAGCGGCTACCTGACGTCCCAATTCGAGAGTCGCCTCTTCGGCAATCGTGGTCTCACCTTCGGCCACGATGGAGACGAAGTGGGAGCCCTGCCAGAACGATAGCCAACCGTACCGGAATCGCGAATCACGGCCGATCCCAACGGTTGCGCCCTCGGTGTCGTGAGTGAACACCCCGAAAGCGTCGGCAGGCGAGGCCATCTCGAAGATGTCCAGGATCAGGTCGGGTTCGCCAACAGGACCGGAGTACCGCTCCGCGGTACAGCCCCGCAAACCATAGGCGAGATAGACCTCGGCATGCCCGTCGATGTAGGAGAAGATTGTCTCGGGATCGTAGTGCTGCCCGTCAGGTGCCCGCTGCCACCCCATCACCGAGCTCGGCAGGCTTACTCGAGCACCCGCTTCAGGCTCTTGCTGCCTGTTGAACAGCCAGAACGCGACTCCGATCGCGCCAAAAAGAACCGCGACCAGAGCACCCCAAATGACCGCAGGCTGCTGCACGGCACCTCCCTCCAACTACGTCTGCCCCATTATAGAGAAATCCCCTCGAGGGGATTTCCAAGACAGGGACGCCGAGGCGGCTGGGGCCTATCCCTACTGTTGTTTCAGGTGAACGGTCCCACTACGAGCCGAGAGGCTCACCGAGGCAGAAGGTCGATCCGATCCAACCTGTCCGCGCGCGGTCTTCCGGGATCCCTTGTCTTCGACGATGGCTGGAAAATCCGTCAGTATCTTGCCGTAGCTCGACTCCAATGTGAACGACATGCTGGAGGCCTGCAACGGCCAGCTGAACACCAGGTCTCCGTAGGAGGTCTCGACCCGGTGGGCCGCCGCCAGGGCGGCTCCAGTGAGACCACCAACCTCGACGCGACCACTCTTATTGCGAATATCGACAGGCCCTCCAGCGCCCTCGAGCACCACACCTGCGTAGCTCGTCGAGATCTCGGCTGCTCCACCGATTTGCCTGGCGTCGACCGCTGCGCTGGTACTGACGATCCGGAGCCCACCCCCAACCTCTCGCACCCGCACCGCTTCGTAGCTGGAGGAGATGTCAACGTCACCCCGAACGCGCTCCAGAGTGACACCACCACTGGAATTACTCACCTCGGCCCCACCACCGACGTCACTCAGGACGACCGCACCATAGGAATTGTCGACCCGTACCTGACCCTCGATGTACCTGCCCTGGACTTCACAGGAAGAGCAACGCAACTCCAGGCCCCCGCCAATGCGCTCGACCGTGACCTCGCCATAGGAAGACTCGGCGGTGACCTTGCCCTGGGTTCCTACGAGCACCAGATTTCCGGAGGACAACTCGACATCGAGCTCGCCGGCCACTCCGGTGATGCCGACGTCGGCGTAAGAGCCCCGGACGATACCCGAGCCGCCTACATCCTTGACCTCGATCCCGCAGCTCGAAGTCTCGAGCTTCAGCCCACCGCTCAGTTTCGTGACCTCGACTTCTCCATATCGATTCGCAATCTCGGCGTCTCCGTTCACCGCAGAAACCCGGACCTCTCCACTATTGGCTGTCAAATCGAGATCACCCTCGAGATCGGAGACCACCACGTCCCCGTAACTGTTCTCGATCGTCGCCCCTCCATCAGCCCCTTGAACCTCGACGGCGCCTGAAGAGTTGAAGACGTCCACTGCTCCTGCCACGCCAACCACGCTCACGTCGCCGTATCGATTGTCGATTTCGACCGCAGTCCCCCCGGGAACCTGCACGCGAATCTCCAAGTCGAAGGAGATTTCGTGTCGCTGCCAGAGTCTCTTGAGCCAGCCTTTCTCTTTTCGCTCGGAGATCTCGAAAGGGCGAATCCGAATCTCATTCGAGGACTCGCTGATCTCCACATCGAACTCTCGGCCGACCTGCTCCATCCAATCCTCGTCTGCAGACCAGTACTCGAGCTCCACCCAGATCGAAACTTGATCACCCTCTCCCCGCTCGATCACGATATCCCCAGCGGTGCTCTCTATACCCAGGGAGCGGCCTTCTCCCTCGATCTGTCTTTCGAAGTTTTTGGTGCGAGCCTCACTTCTGTGACTGTCGGGACCTTGCGCTCCATGGGCCAGCGAGCCAGACAGCAGGGCTGAGACCAGTAGGACGAGAATGTTCATGCGTGGCGCCGACTGAGATTCAGTCATGATCGCTCCTCAAGCGCGAGGACTTCGCGCAAAACGTCAGTCTTTTCTTTGTAAGCCGCGAGCAGCAGGGTCCGTGTCCGGGCCTGCCCCGGATTGCCGCCGACATAGCCGCGGATCTCCTCGATCGTGGCATCGAGATAGGCAAGTCGGTCTCTGTACTCCATGAGACGAGCAGCCTCGTGAGCCTGCAGCTCGAGATCGTCTGCCCTGGCCAGAACTGGAGCTGCAGCAACCTCCAGCTTTGCGATCGCCCGGGCGTGGTCTCTCTCGGCCGATTCCGCCAGAGCGAGGGCCTCTTCGATCAACAACCGATTGGCAGTCTGTGGGGCTCTCGGAGACACCTGGAGCAAAAGCCATGCAAGACCAAGTCCGAGAACCAGACTCGCTGCCACCGCCCAGACCCAGGGCCCCATGGGGCGAGGCTTCGAGCCTCCGAATGGTCTCACCCGCGCCTCGGACTCTTTTCGCCTGAGTACCTCGAGGACCCTCTTCTCCAGTCCAGCTGGAGCCTCGACAGAGGCCTGCCAGTCACGAACTCCGATCGACAACTGCCGCTGCCCGGCCAGGATCTCGGCGCAACGCTGACAGGTCCTGGCATGCGCTTCAGCTGCTCCTTGCTCCAGTGGGTCATCGGACACGATCCGACGCTCGAACTCGGCGCAGTTCATGCTGGGACCTCCGATGAATGGGACAGCCATCCTCTGAGCATCTCCCGGGCGCGGAAGAGCTGCGACTTGCTGGTTCCCTCGCTAATTCCCAGCATTCGTCCCACTTCACGGTGTTTGTAGCCCTCCAGGTCGTGCAGCAGGAACACCAGGCGGGCCCGTTCTGGGAGCCTGGATACCGCTCTGGCAAGGTCGAGCCGGGAAGACTCATCACGGCGATGTTCCTGACCGTGGAAGTCAGTCGGCAGTTCTTCGGTTCGATTCGCTTTGGCCTTTATCCTATCGAGACAGAGATTCACTGTGACTCGATGAAGCCAGCCAGCCAGATTGCCTCCTTCGATTGTTCGGGCCTTTTCGAATAGGCGTACAAAGCACTCCTGCACGACGTCTTCAGCTTCCTCTGGTCGCTTCATCATTCGGAGCGCCGTTCCATAAAGCTGATCTCCCATTGCCTGATAGACCTCCACAAGTGCCTCCCGATCCCCCTGCCGGCAGCGTGGAAGCAGTGCGTTCAACACCTCTGTACGATTGCCTCTGCTCATGGGCCGTCGCCGGCTTCTTTCACTTCCTTGAACGACTGGCGCCGGTGTTTGGTTGGAATCACCAGCATGTCCCTATTGTCGCTCAAGTGCCGATCCGATCGAGTCGCAGTGGAGCTTCACCACTTGGCGGGCGTTATCTGTTACTTTTCCGTGCGATGCCGAAACCCAGTCCTGTGACCGGCTCGAGACACCCGGCGGACCGCGCGTGAAGTTGCCGACAGCCGTGATCCTGGCCGCCGGCAGCGGCACGAGAATGCGTCACCTCGACGCATCTGCCTCTCTCACCTCCCGACAGGCGAAGACCGCCGACTCTGGGAACAAGACTCTCATTCCTTTCGGTCGTCCGTTTCTGGACTACAGTCTGGGAGCCCTTGCCGAGACCGGTTTCAAACGGGTCTGCCTGGTCGTCTCTCCTTTTCAGGACGACCTGGTCGCTCACTGTCAGCGCCTCGAAACAGGACGACTGAAGATTGAACTGGCGGTGCAAGCCGAGCCGAGAGGCACGGCGGACGCCGTTCTCGCTGCAGAGCCTTTCGTGGGTACTGAAGGCGAATTCGCAGTGCTGAACGGAGACAACTACTACTCTGTGGAGGTCTTGAGGTCGCTTCAGGCTCTCGAGGGTCCTGGGCTCGTAGCCTTCGATCGGCCTGGCCTTCTGGCGCGCGGAGAGTCCAATCTCGATCGAGAGAGAATGGCTCGCTTCGCGATTGTCCAGACCGACCCGGCAGGACTGCTGGCGCGCATAATCGAAAAGCCCGATTCGGCAACCTATGATTCCCTTCCCGAACCCGTCCTGGTAAGTCTGAATTGCTGGCGATTCTCCTCCGCCATCTTCCGGGCCTGCGAGAGGATCCCCGAATCGGAGAGGGGCGAGCTGGAGCTTACTTCCGCCGTCCAGTACTGCCTCGATGAACTGGGAGAGCCCTTCAGGGTAGCGATCTCTACCTCACCCGTACTCGATCTCTCGGAGCGAGGAGACATTGCTGCTGTCGCAAGCTACCTCGAGGGCGTGGAGGTGAGACTTTGAGCTCGTCCTGGCAACTTGGGGACCTGAGCGACCCCGGGGTGCTGGAGCACATGGGCGCAGCTGCATCGGATCGTCGAACACCCCTCATCATGCAGGCCGCGGCTGCTCTCCAGTCCAGGCTCGCCGCCAGCTCCGAGACCCATTTGCTATGGGTCCCAGGCCGGATCGAGATCGCGGGCAAACACACCGACTACGCTGGTGGCAGGAGCCTGGTCGCGCCCACAGAGCAAGGCATCGCGCTGGTCGCGGTCCCTCGACGCGACAGGCGGATCTCCGTGGTGGATGCTAGCTTGCAGACGAGCTTCGAGTTCTCTCTGGATGAGGAGCCTACGATTCCGCCTGAGAGTTGGCAGGCCTACTTCGTCACTGTGGCTCGCAGACTGGACCAGAATTTCCCCAGCCTCTCCCGAGGGGCCGATATCTCCTTCGTCAGTGATCTGCCCGCGGCTGCCGGATTGAGCAGCTCCAGTGCGCTGGTCGTAGGTACCTTCCTGGCGCTCGCCAATCTGAACGCACTGCCAGACAGGACCGACTACAGGGAGGCGATCCCCGACCTCTCCGCCCTCGCCGGGTATCTCGGTGCCATCGAGAACGGTTACTCGTATGGAGCACTCGAGGGGACCCAGGGCGTCGGTACATTCGGCGGCAGCGAGGATCACACCGCGATTCTGTGTGGTCAGGCAGGCTGCGTCGTGCAGTACAGGTACTCACCAGTTCGATTCGAAGGATCGATCAGGCTTCCGACCGAGTTCATCCTGGCCATCGCCAGCAGCGGACTCCGGGCCGAAAAGACCGGCTCCGCCAGGGCGGATTACAACCGCCTGTCGCTTCAGACGCAGGAAATTGCCGGGCTTTGGAGAGCGGCGACCGATTCGAACCTCTCTGACCTGGGTTCGATCTTGGATTCGGAGCGTGAGGCGGTCCGTAAGTTCCTTTCTCTGGTCAAGAACATCGAAGATCCCGCTTTCCCTGTCGACCAGCTGCATGGCCGCTTCGTTCACTTCGAGCAAGAGAACGAAGTGATTGTTCCAGGCGCCGCCGCTGCCCTCGAGGCAGGCGACATGGGGCAATTTGGGGATTGGATCGATCGATCCATGCAGCTGGCCGAAACCCTGCTCGGCAACCAGGTACCGGAGACCTCGTTCCTGGCTTCGGAAGCACGACAGCTCGGCGCCGTGGCCGCTTCGGCTTTTGGTGCCGGCTTCGGAGGCGCGGTCTGGGCCCTTGTGCCCCGAACCGACGCCGAAGAGTTCAAGTGTTACTTGAAGAAGTCCTACCTGCAGGCATTCCCGCAACACGCAGAGGCGGCAACGTTCTTTCTCACGGAAGCCGGACCACCTGCCATGGAGATCTCGCCCAAATCATGATGCTCAATCGCGTCGATATCCTGTTGATCCTCGGCTATTTCTCTCTCACGATCGGTGTCGGGCTACTGGCCGCTCGCCGGGCCGGGAGAAGCTCGTCGGAATTCTTCCTCTCCGGTCGGTCGATGCCCTGGTGGCTCCTGGGCATGTCCATGGTGGCGACCACCTTTTCGACCGACACGCCCAACCTGGTGACCGACATCACGCGCACAGGTGGAGTCTCCAGCAACTGGGTCTGGTGGGCCTTTCTACTGACCGGAATGCTGACCGCATTCGTCTATGCCAAGCTCTGGCGGCGTTCGGGAGTGATGACCGATATCGAGTTCTACGAGCTGCGCTACAGCGGCAAGGTGGCAGCCTTCCTGCGAGGTTTCAGAGCCATCTACCTCGGCGTCTTCTTCAACATCATGGTGATGGCCTCGGTAACTCTTGCCGCCATCAAGATCGGTGGTGTCATGCTCCACTGGTCGCCCCTTCAAACGGTCGGAATCGCGATCCTCGTCACCGTCATCTTCAGCACCGCGGGCGGCCTCCGAGGCGTCCTATGGACCGATGCCCTCCTGTTCGTCGTCGCGATGTCCGGCTCGATTGCAGCAGCTTTCTATTCGCTGCGTCATCCGGCGGTAGGCGGCCTTTCCGGTCTCCTGGAGAACGAGCTGTTGACGGACAAGCTTTCGCTGCTCCCCGATTTCTCCGATCCCGCCCTCGCCGTTCCCTTCTTCCTGATTCCTCTCGCCGTTCAGTGGTGGGCTGCCTGGTATCCAGGCTCGGAACCTGGCGGCGGCGGCTACATAGCGCAGCGGATGCTGGCCGCCAAGGACGAGCGCAACGCCACCGCGGCGACGCTTTTCTTCAACGTGGCTCACTATGCCCTGCGACCCTGGCCCTGGATCCTGGTAGCCCTGGCCTCCGTAGTGGTCTTCCCCGATCTCGAATCCCTGGCCAGCGCTTTTCCGCATATCGACCCCAAAGTGCTGCGCAACGATCTGGCCTATCCAGCCATGCTCACCTTCCTCCCACACGGGCTGCTGGGACTGGTCGTGGGTTCCCTGGCCGCAGCCTATATGTCCACGATCTCCACTCACTTGAACTGGGGTTCTTCCTATATCGTCAATGACTGCTATCGCCGCTTCGTGCGACCCGAGGCCGGCGAGCGGGAGCTTGTGCTGATCGGCCGTATCTCTACCGTGGTTCTCATGGTGCTGGCGGCCAGCCTGGCCCTGCAATTGGAAAATGCGCTGCAGGCCTTCCAGATACTGCTGCAAATCGGTGCAGGAACCGGGCTGCTCTTCATTCTTCGTTGGTTCTGGTGGCGCATCAACGCCTGGAGCGAGATTGCCGCAATGGTCGTCTCCTTCAGTGTCGCACTGGCCTTCTTCCTGCAGCACAAAGCTGCCTCTCGGACGGGCGGTACAACCCTCGAAAGCTGGCAGGAGCTCCTCGTCGGAGTCGCGCTCACCACCGCAGCCTGGATAGTGGTCACCTTTCTCACTCGACCGACCGATGAGAGCAAACTGCGCTCCTTCTACAAGAAGACCAGGCCGGGTGGCCCAGGATGGACAGCTGTGATCGATCGCGCTGCTGCGGCCGGAGAGCCCATAGCCACCGGAGAGTCGGAGTGGGATGTCCCGGCGGGCCTGTTGGCCATGTTGACCGGGTGCTTCGCTGTGTACAGCGCTCTCTTTGCCGTTGGTCACTGGATCTACGGCAACTACCTTCTGGGCGCAGGACTCGCGCTGGTCGCCGCGATAGCGAGTATTCTGCTCGTTCGTTCCTGGGGCAGAATCGCTGGGAAGGGGTCCTGAACCCCCGGGGCTCCACAAAGGCAAACCCGAAAGCCATGAGAAGGCACTAGCTGCAAGGAGACACGGATGAGCCAGGGTACCAATCGAAGAGAGTTCATGAAGGTCTCGACGCTGGCAGGCGTCGCCGCGGCACTCAGTCTACGAACCGCAGCCCGGGGCCAGGAACGGAGCGACGAATACCGTGCACCTATCGGATTCTCCACTCCGCCTCTGGAAAAGGTCCGAATGGCTTTCGTGGGTATCGGCCTTCAGGGCGGTTGGCACGTTCGGAACTTCCTGCAGATCGAGGGGGTCGAGATCAAAGCTCTCTGTGATATCGACGAGGCCCGAGCTCGAGAGGTTCGAGAGTGGGTAATCGAAGCTGGCAAGTCAGCACCGGACCTCTATACGCGGGGCGAATCCGACTACCGTCGACTTTGCGAGCGAGATGACATAGACCTGGTCTTCAACGCCACCCCCTGGCGATGGCACGTACCCGTCTGCCTCGAAGCCATGGAATCCGGCAAGCACACCGCCGTCGAGGTTCCAGCTGCCTATACGGTGGATGACTGCTGGCGCCTCGTGGAGACAGCAGAGAAGTCCCGCCGTCACTGCGTGATGATGGAGAACTGCTGCTACGGACAGCGAGAGCTGATGATCCTGAATATGGTCCGGAAAGGGCTCCTGGGGGAGCTGCTGCATGCGGAAGGAGCCTATATCCACGACCTCAGAAGCATCAAATTCAGTGACCAGAACGAAGGGCTCTGGCGCTTGGAGCATTCCATCGATCGCAATGGGAACCTCTACCCCACTCACGGTATCGGTCCTCTCGCGCAGTGCTTCGACATCAACCGGGGTGATCAGTTCGACTTCGTGGTGTCGATGAGCAGCAACGCACGGGGTCTCGACCTCTACGCCGCCAAGCACCTTGGCCCTGACGATGCCCGGCGCCGGCACTACAGCCTCGGGGACATGAACTCCAGTCTGATTCGAACCAAGCTCGGCCGGACCATTCTCCTGCAACATGACACGACCAGTCCTCGCCCCTACAGCAGAATCAACCTGGTCCAGGGAACGCAAGGCACAGTGACCGGATACCCCGATCGAGTCTATGTCGAGGGCCGTTCTCCGGAACACGATTGGGAGACGTTGGAGTCGTATCGCGATGAGTTCGAGCATCCTCTCTGGCTCGAGCTGGCCACTGCAGCCGCTGGAGCGGGGCACGGAGGAATGGACTTTCTCGAGGACTTTCGTCTGATTCAGTCTCTTCGTTCGGGATCTCCTACCGATATGGATGTCTATGACGCAGCTGCTTGGAGCGTCATCTGCGAGCTGACGGAAACCTCGGTCGCGAACCGCAGCATGCCGGTCGACTTTCCCGATTTCACGCGCGGTAGCTGGAAGGAGAACCGACCTCTAGCGATCGTCTCATCGCAGAACCTCCTTTGAAGGAGGCAGCAACGGGCGATTCGGAAATACTCCGCTGATGCCATTTTGACACCAAAAGCTCAGGCGATACTTTGACTTTTCGCTATCTCTTGGTATCGTCGGGCCTGAACTTCGGGCCTTGAAGGCGGCTCGCGGGGAAATGGTATCCGGGCGGGGAACTTACGATGAGCGAACGAAAGCTGAACCTGGAAGAGATCGACCGTTTGGCGGATCAGTACCTCAAGCATCGCGGTGACGCGGCCAGCTTCGCCGCCGAGAGGATGGCGAACGAGGTCGTCGAGGCAGCCGCAGAGGCCATCCGACGTCTCGGTGGAATCTTGAGTCATATCGAGCTTCGCGAGAGCGAACGTAGAGCCCTGGCCGATGTAGCCGATGACTTACAGTTCGCGATTCAGAAAGCCAGAAGTCTGGATGTCGAAGGTATCCAGGGTAGATCCTAGGTCTGAGACAGCTGGCAACATCGAAACCCCTGTGCCGCACCTCTTCACAGGGGTTCTTCTGTAGCCGACCCGATCGCAACCGTCCCTAGAACGATGTTGCAGCGCCCAGTCGAGCACAACATGCAGGCTCGCCATCTCGGGTGAGTCGAGAAAGGAGCTGGACTCATGTGGAAGATGAAGGTCTCTGCCATCGCTCTGATGGCTGTCCTAATGACGCTGGCCGCGGGAGCCGGTATTGCTGGCGACGCCCCGGTGCTCGAGACGATTGTCAAAAACGGTGAGCTGCGAGTGGGTTTGTCAGGTAGTCAGCCGCCACTCAACGCCACCAGCCGAGCTGGAGAGCTCATGGGGCTCGAAGTCGACCTGGCGAATCTCCTGGGCAACGCCTTGGGGGTGAAGACACGGTTCGTGAAGAAGCCCTTCCCTGAACTCCTTTCGACCCTTAAGGCGGGGGAAGTCGACGTTGTCATCTCGGGAATGGCCATCACGGCTCAGCGCAGCATCGATACGGCTTTCGTCGGCCCTTACATGATCTCCGGTAAATCGATCCTCACGAACTCGAAAGCCCTGGCGGCTGCCGAGGAAGCCGGAGAGATCAATCGGGCCAATCTGAAATTGGTGGCTCTGGCCAACTCCACCAGCGAAGAATTCGTCAAGCTCAACCTCCCCGAGGCCCAGCTGGTCACGACGAAGGACTACGACTCAGCAGTGAATATGGTCCTCAACGACGAGGCCGATGCCATGGTGGCCGACATGACGATCTGCCTCCTGACGATGCTCCGCTTCCCGGATAAGGGCCTCGCCACACTCTCCGAGCCTCTCTCACTCGAGCCAGTAGGGATAGCCCTGTCGGCATCGGATCCCCAACTCCAAAATCTGCTGGAGAACTACATGGCGGCCTTCGAGGGCACAGGGATCCTCGACAACTTGCGCAAGAAGTGGCTCGAAGACGGCTCCTGGATCGCAGCCCTACCCTGACCGTGAGCTCGATTGACAACGGTCGTCTCAGGCCATTTTGACAAGCAGGGGGATATCTTTGCCCTCCAGGGGCTTGCTCCAAATTCGGCGCCAGCCTCCAACACCAAAAGCGCTGTAGTAGCCGATCTTGCGGTACCCGAGAGCTTCGGGTACCGCAAGCCCTGCCCTGTTCTCCAAAGCGACAAGTCCCAGCGAGCGCCGAAACCCGCGCTCTGAATAGTAGTTCGCTACAAAGGCAGCCCGAGCCTGGGCCAGATGCAGGCTCCTGAATCCGGGGGCGGTGTACGTATCGAAGATGTAGGTGTCGTCCCTCTCGAGCACGATGTCCCTCGACAGGTACTCGACTCTTGCCCGATGGAACGCCACCCAGGCGGTATGAACAATTCTCCCGTCGAGCCTGACTGCGAAACAGTCGTCGCCTCTCTGAAATCGTTCCAGAATCGACCTGGCTGACAAAGACGGACGAAAGCCGTTCAGATCAGACAGGTCATGCGGGATTCCCACGGAGCCGATCTCGACCGAGGACGGCACGACCGGCATTGGAGGCGGAGGATGAAGCTCTCTACTTACCAGAACCATTCGCCGATAGAAGGTGGTCACCACCTTCATGAGAAGGGTCTGGCCCACGCTCAGCAGAAAGCTCGGCTCTTCCCGAGCTGGTGATGGCTTCTCCATCTCAGACCGCTGGAGTTTCATCGAGTCAACAAAAAACGGGCCACCCCGACGAATCGGAGCGGCCCTCGAATCCTTCGCGCCTTCGGCGCTAGGCCGATCAGGCGTCGATCTTGACCACGTTCTCGGCTGCCGGGCCCTTCTGGCCCTGAACAACGTCGAACTGCACCCGATCACCCTCGGAAAGCGACTTGAAGCCACTTCCCTGGATCGCGGTATGGTGGACGAAGCAGTCCTTCGACCCGTCATCCGGGGTAATGAATCCGAAGCCCTTCGTGTCGTTGAACCACTTTACAATTCCTGTAACGCTCATCTACTTCTCCTACTAACTGGAGCCGGCAATCCCGAAAGTGCGTGCTAACCGGCGCCCATTTCCTTGCGGGCACGTTCCGCCTAGTATTGGATCGCTCCGAAACCGACTCGAATCGCCGACCTGGAACGGTGGCAGCCGAAGGCAAAAAAAAAAGGACCAAAGCCTGCTTCAGGTCCTTTCGTTTATCGCCCTAGCCGCCTCGACGAATCAACTTAGATCCGTCATTACAAGAGGAGGCTAGCAGGTATTGTCTTGTTTGTCACGCACTTTTTCGCTGAACAACCGACTCGCCATCCGATTAGCCGGCCTCCTGCTGTTGAACCCATGCGGCCAACCTGTCGACATCCGCCGGATTCAGGTCCCCTGGGTCGGCCTGCTTCCGCTGCAACCAGTCCTGCATCACTTCCATCAGAATAGCGGCTCTGTCCGGGTTGGAGTCGACGTAGTTGCTGTAGGCGCTGGTGGCGTTTCCAAGCAGGTTCAGCTCCATCAAGGTCATTGCCCAGCCTTCGAAGTTCTCGAGATCATCCGGAAACCGGCGTACCGCTGCCGCGCACACTTCGAGGGACTGGTCCAGTCGTCCCCATTCCCTGAGGGTTTCGCCGAGACCCGCGTAGGCCTCCGCCATCTTCGGAGCGTAGCCGATGGCGTCGGCAAATGACTTGGCCGCACTCTGGAAGGTCTCCTCGAGCTTCTCTTCGAGCTTGGCTCTCTTGTCTGCATCCTGGGTCTCGGCGATGCGGCCTCGGAGCTTCCTGGCTTGAGCCAGGTTCCGATTGCCTTCAGCGTACTCGACCCTCGCCGTCTGAGCGACGTTTCCGAGATCCGAGCGCTCGAAACCGAGATCCCACTCGTTGATCAACTCGAACTCCGGCCCTTCCTCCTCACTCTGCGCCGCAAGCGAACCCGTCGTGATCACCGCTAGGGGTACGAATGCGAAGAGGAATGCAGTCAGAACCATCCAGCAACGACCTGGAGTATTCATTCGGAATCTCCCTTTCAACTCCTAGATTCTATCTCGGCAGGAGACGCACCACGCACTCCAGAGAGGCTTTGGCTCGTCCGGGCAGCCCTCGTCTTCGTCTAGATCAGACTGGGGCTAGGCTTCAGGACACTGTTCGAGGGCGGTTCTGGAGCCGAGGCCGCTCCCACTGTGACGAATGTCGCGGCGCACAGCTAGCCCATTGCCTAAGCTCTGAAGTGCTACTCAGGAAAAGGAAGGAGTGCGCTCATGAAACGTCAGGTGGGCCTCAAAACGATCGTCGGCCTGGTCTCCGTGGTGTCCCTGATGGGATGGTATCTGGGTGCCTCCCCAGGCCTCGAGGCGGAAGTTCTCAAGAACGACTCCATCGTGGACTTCAGCCAGGTAGTCATCCAGGCAGGATTCGTAGCCAACGAAAGGGCTGCGGCCTGGCTCACGTCGACCTGCGACGGCAACCTCACCGCTGTACAAATCCTCTGGATGTCAGTGACAGGCGGATCCGGTCAAACTCTCGGGGACTCGATCACGATTTCGGAGGCTGGGACCTTCCCCAATCCAGGGTCACAAATTGCCCAGCTCGTTGGCCCCGCGCTCAATGACGGTTTCTTCAACGAGTTTCCGGTCGTTCCCGAAATTCCAATCACGATTGGGGAAACGGTGGTCGTGGATTTCCGATTCTTCGAGGCGCCGCCATCGTCGGGTCCGAGTGTCGTCACCGACAAAGACGGATGTCAGGCTTCGAAGAACGGCATCTTCGCCATTCCGCCGAGTCTCTGGCTCGACTCCTGTATCCTCGGCGTCGGTGGCGACTTCGCCATCCGAGCCGTGGTCCAGTGTACGGGTGTGATCTTCGAAGATGGATTCGAGTCGGGGGACACTACTGCCTGGTCGAGTCAGATACCCTAGCCCTCCCCTGCCGCACAAGACCTCAGACCGGTAGAATGAAGGGAGTGCCGTGCGGGACCCAATCAGCTCCGGAGGAGATTTGTCGATCAGTCTCAAACGTTTCGTTCCTTTCGTGATGCTCCTCCTCGTCTTTCCGGCTTGCGGCAAAGGCGTCGCGACAGGTGGGGGTGGCCCGACCGAGCCACCAGTGGAGGAGACTTCCGCGAACATCGTCGAGAACGCCGGCGTGCAGATCGGTCTGTGCACCGATCTCGGGCTCGAGTGCTCGTACTCCCAGGACTACCGTAACGTTGGTACAGGCTGTGCCAACAACGTGCGAGGCAAGATTCGAGCGTTTCAGAATGACACCCTCCTACAGACCGTCGAATGGTCGCTCGCA
>Ga0316194_10000242_pt1 | contig 32576 bp, 27 predicted proteins | sample CroRivsedime1_MG_FD_204936 | JGI IMG/M metagenome (GOLD analysis project Ga0316194, IMG submission 204936) | Coastal sediment microbial communities from Maine, United States - Cross River sediment 1 | ecosystem: Environmental > Aquatic > Marine > Coastal > Sediment | place: USA: Maine...
TGGCAAGGAACTGTCTTACAACAATATTGCCGACGCCGATGCGGCCTGGGAATGTGTCAGGCAATTTGACCAGACTGCTTGCGCCATCATCAAGCACGGCAATCCCTGCGGAGTAGCGCTGGCAGAGTTATCTGTCCAGGCGTATGACCTCGCATTCGCTACGGATCCTGTTTCCGCTTTTGGGGGCATCATCGCCTTCAACCGTTCACTCGATGCCGAAACAGCCCGCCAGATCATCGATCGGCAGTTCCTGGAAGTGCTGATCGCTCCGTCGCTCAGTCCGGAGGCGCTGGAGGTATTGAAGGCCAAACAGAACATTCGGGTACTGGAGATTCCCGCAGGCAAGCCCGTTCCGCAAATGGAGTCAAAACGGATTGGCAGTGGGCTGCTGATCCAGACTTCGGACTGGAGCCCGTTGAACCGTGATGACTGCCGGCTGGTTTCGAAACAGCAACCCGACGATCAGCAGTGGATGGACCTGATGTTTGCGTGGAAGGTGGCCAGAATGGTTAAGTCCAACGCGATCGTGTACGCCTCCGGTGGGCGCACAGTTGGCGTCGGCGCAGGACAGATGAGCCGGGTGGACTCCGCCCGGATCGGCCGCTGGAAAGCGGAGGATGCGGGGCTGCCGATACAGGGGGCCGTGATGGCCTCTGATGCGTTCTTTCCCTTTCGTGACGGCATTGACACCGCAGCCGAAGCAGGTATCTCGGCAGTCATCCAACCGGGCGGTTCGATGCGTGACGACGAGGTGATCGCGGCGGCTGATGAGCATGGCATGGCCATGGTATTCACCGGCATAAGACACTTCAGGCACTGATGATGAAAGTACTCATTGTAGGCAGCGGCGGTCGCGAACATGCGCTTGCCTGGCAAGCAGCAAAGTCCAGCCGCGTGGAAAAAGTATTCGTGGCTCCCGGCAATGCGGGAACGGCAACCGAAGGCGGAGTTGAGAACGTTGCCATTGCCGTCAATGACCTGGACGGTTTGTTGGGCTTTGCAAGGGAACAGGGCATCGATCTGACCATCGTCGGCCCCGAGGATCCATTGGTGAACGGCATCGTAGACCGGTTCAGTGCAGCAGGGCTGGCCTGTTTCGGGCCGAGCGCACAGGCGGCTCAACTGGAAGGTTCCAAGTCATTCGCCAAGGATTTCATGCGCCGGCATGGTATACCGACCGCGGCCTACGGGAAGTTCACCGAAGTCGAACCGGCGATAGAATTCATCCGCAGCCAGGGCGCACCGATCGTGGTCAAGGCGGATGGGCTGGCTGCCGGCAAGGGCGTCATCATCGCGCAGACCACCACGCAGGCTGAAGCAGCCGTGCTGGATATGCTGGCCGGCAATGCCTTTGGCGACGCCGGCCATCGCGTGGTCATCGAGGCCTTTCTGGAAGGTGAAGAGGCCAGCTTTATCGTCATGGCCGATGGTGAGAATATTCTGCCGCTGGCCACGTCACAGGACCATAAGGCGATGGGCGATGGCGACACGGGTCCCAATACCGGTGGCATGGGCGCCTACTCGCCGGCGCCGGTGGTAGATGCCACCATGCACAAGCGTGTCATGGAGGAGGTCATTCGGCCCACGATTGAAGGAATGGCCGCGGATGGCGCCCCGTTTACCGGATTTCTTTATGCCGGCCTGATGATTTCACCCGCCGGCGACCCGACAGTCCTGGAATACAATGTGCGCTTCGGCGACCCGGAAACACAACCGGTACTGATGCGGCTGGAGTCCGACCTGTCCGAGCTTTGCCTGGCCGCAATCAGGGGACAGCTGGACCGTCAGCAGGCTGCCTGGGATCCACGCCCGTGCCTGGGTGTCGTGATGGCCGCAGCGGGCTACCCTGGCTCATATGGCAAAGGTTTTCCCATCAGCGGGCTAAACCATGACTTTCCGTCACACGTCAAGGTCTTTCATGCTGGCACCTCACTGGGTGAAGACGGCATCGTAACCTCCGGTGGGCGTGTGCTGTGCGTCTGCGCACTGGGCGACAGCGTCACCGAAGCCCAGGCCGAAGCCTATCGCGCCTGCCGGGAAATCAGCTGGCAAGGCGCCTACCTGAGAAAGGACATCGGCTACCGCGCTATCAACCGCGAGCAGGCCAACCCCATTCCTTAGATGGATGTCTCCCACCTCCTGGACGAACTGAATGAAGCCCAGCGGGAAGCCGTCACCGCGCGCGACGGCCATGTGCTTGTGCTGGCGGGCGCCGGCAGCGGTAAGACCCGTGTCCTGGTGCACCGTCTCGCATGGCTGATCCAGGTCGATCACGTTTCACCGCTGGGGATCCTTGCAGTCACTTTCACCAACAAGGCGGCTGGCGAGATGCGTGAACGCACCGGTCAGTTGCTGCAGGTTTCCACCCGCCCTCTGTGGATTGGCACCTTTCATGGGATTGCCCACCGCTTGCTGAGGATGCACTGGAAAGAAGCCGGATTGCCCGAACAATTCCAGATCCTGGACTCGGAAGACCAGCAACGATTGCTGCGCCGCATCATTCGCGACGAAGGCATGGATGAAGCACACTGGCCGGCCCGCCAGGCACAGTGGTTCATCAATGCCCGCAAGGATGAAGGTGAACGACCCCAGCACATCGAGCACCTCGACCACCCTGTCACTTCGACCTGGGTGCACATTTACCGGCTGTACCAGGATTACTGCAACCGCGGTGGATTGGTGGATTTTGCAGAGCTGCTGTTGCGGGCGCATGAACTCTGGCTGGAACAGCCTGACCTGCTGGACCACTACCGCAAACGACTGCGGCACTTGTTGGTAGACGAATTCCAGGATACCAACTCGATCCAGTATGCATGGATTCGCATGCTGGCAGGCAGTACGGGGCGCGTTTTCGTGGTCGGCGACGACGACCAGTCCATTTATGGGTGGCGCGGGGCCAAAGTCGAAAACGTGCAGTTGTTCGGCAGGGATTTTCCCGATGTCATGACCGTCCGGTTGGAACAGAATTACCGCTCCACCGGTAACATACTGGACGCGGCCAACGCGCTGATCGCCCATAACCAGTCGCGCATGGGCAAGAACCTGTGGACGGCCGGCGAAAGCGGGAAATTGATCCAGCTTTACACGGCATTCAATGAGCAGGATGAGGCGCGGTTCGTGGTGGACCAGTTGCAGCAATGGCTCGACAGCGGCCGGCGGGCAGATGACGGCGCCATCCTTTACCGCACGACCGCGCAATCCAGGCTGTTCGAGGAGTACCTGTTACGAGAAAACATTCCCTACCGTGTTTATGGCGGCCAGCGCTTCTTCGAACGGACCGAAGTCAAGGACGCACTGGCCTACCTGCGGTTGCTGCTCAACCCGAATGACGACGCTGCACTGGAACGGGTCATCAACAAACCCGCCCGGGCTATCGGCGAAAAAACCGTCTCGTTCATCCGGCTGCAGGCGCGCGAGAGTGGATTGACGCTGTGGCAGGCCGCTAATGAATGTCTGTCCCAGGGCAAGTTCGCCACCAGGGCCGGCACCGCTGTTGCCGCCTTCATTCGACTGATCGAAGACATGCGTGAACGCATGAAAGACTGGACTCTGGGTAACCAGATGCAGGGTGCGATCGACGACAGCAACCTTGCTGCGCATTATGAAAAGGAGCCCCGCGAACGGATGGAGACCCGGTTTGAGAATCTCAGGGAACTGGTCAACGCCGCAGATGCGTTCATCCTGCCGCAGGAAGACGCAGAGGCCGGCCTCGACGAATTGCAGTCGTTTCTCAGCCATGCGGCGCTGGAAGCCGGCGAAACCCAGGGGGAAAGCTGGGATGACTGCGTGCAGTTGATGACCCTCCATTCCGCCAAGGGGCTGGAGTTTCCGCTGGTCTACATGGTCGGCATGGAGGACGGCCTGTTTCCTCATCAACGCTCCGTGGAGGATGCGGCCGGACGGCTCGAAGAAGAGCGCCGGCTGTGCTACGTAGGAATGACCCGGGCACGGGAGCAGTTGGTGCTCAGCTACGCAGAAATCCGGCGCATGCATGGCTCGGAAAACTTCTGCCGGCCCTCGCGCTTCATCGACGAAATTCCCGCCGAGTACCTGGAAGAAATACGTCCGAGGACCTCCAGCCGCCAGCCCTGGGTTTCAGCCAGGCCATCGCCCGTCCGTGGCGGCGCAAACACGGAATGGCCCTTCCGCCTCGGGCAAGTTGTGGCCCACCCCAAGTTTGGAGAAGGCACCGTGATGTCATTCGAAGGGTCGGGTGAACATACGCGTGTCCATGTCAATTTCCCAGCCATCGGGGCCAAGTGGCTGGTGCTGGCTTATGCCAACCTGCAGGCCCGCTAGGGAACTGACCCTCGCAACCAGCCAGGGCCGGCTGGCTGGCCTGCAATGGCATTCGGCCGGTGCTCCCCGTGTTCTGTGCCTGCATGGCTGGCTCGACAATGCGGCCTCGTTCATTCCATTGGCCGCACACCTGGAATCGCTGGACTTGCTGGCAATTGATCTGCCAGGCCATGGCCATTCAGAGCACCGGCACCCGACCAGCCGTTATCACTTCATGGACTACCTGTTTAACGTTGATGCGGTATTGGACGAACTGGGCTGGCATGACTGTCACCTGCTTGGCCATTCCCTGGGCGCGGCCATCTCTGCCGCCTATGCCGCCGGCGCTCCTGAACGGGTCCGCAGCATCGTGCTCCTGGATACGCTGGGACCGGTCTCCGTCGATGCTGATACCACCACCGAGAGACTCAGGCGCAGTCTCGTCAAGAACAGGCGCAGAGCCCGCGAAACGCGACGTTTCGAATCGGTTGATGAAATGGTCAAAGCACGGCGACTGGTTTCCGGCATGGCGGAAGACTCGGCCCGGTTGATTTGCGAGCGCGGCTCCAGAAAAGCGGGGGAGCATTTTGAATGGCGCAGTGATCCGGCCCTGAACTGGGTGTCGTCACTGGTCATGACCGATGAGCAGGCCCTCGATCTGGTCAGCCATATTTCGGCACCCATACTCAGCCTCACAACCACGCCGGATTCTCCCTGGGCCTCGCGGGAAAAAATGCAGAAATGCCAAAGGGCGATGGCGCAGGGTCGCCACGAGACGCTTGAAGGACATCACCACTTCCATATGGACGTTCCAGGCAAAATAGCTAAAACTATCGGGGAATTCATCATCGAGCACGATCAGACGACGGACCAAGAACACTCATGAACCAGACCTTTCAATCACCGATCAAGACCAGCATCCCAGCGCGCGAGCGCCTGATTTTCGCACTCGACGTGCCGGACCTCGAGCATGCCCGGCGACTGGTGGAAACACTGGGCGACTCGGTCGAATTCTACAAACTGGGCCTGGAGTTCTTTCTGTCCGGGTATTATTTCGAGCTCGCGTCTGAACTCCGCGACAACGGCAAGAAAATCTTTGCCGATCTGAAACTGTTCGACATACCGGCTACCGTCGCGTCCGCCGTCCGGCAATTGGCCCGCCATAAGGTCGATTTTTGTACGGTCCACGGTAATGACAGCATGCTCAGGGCCGCGGCTGAGGCAAAGGGAGATATGCAGATCCTGGCAGTTACCGCGCTGACCAGCCTGGACCAGGGCGACCTGGATGACCTGGGATTTCGATGCGACGCCCGCACGCTGGTCCTCTCTCGCGCCAGGCGCGCACTGGAATTGGGCTGTGACGGTGTGGTGTCCTCCGGCCTGGAAGTTCCGGCGCTGCGTGCGTCGGTGGACCATGCCCTGATCACGGTATGCCCCGGCATTCGCCCCATATTCAATGATGAGGTGCCGGCGGCAGACGATCAGCAGAGAGTGGCCACCCCGGCACGGGCGATTGAAACGGGTGCCGACTACCTTGTTGTAGGCCGGCCCATCCGGGATGCCGATGACCCCCGCGCCGCGGCCGAGGCCATTCAGCAGCAGATTGCCTCCGCCCTGCCATGAGGAGGGCTCCTTGCAGGCGTTTGCAACGAATCAAAAATATCACTTGCAAAAGCTAATATTGTGCATTACGATACGCTCGTAACTACATAATAATGAATGAAAACAGCTTGGGGAACATCAAAGAAACTGTCTCTTAAAAAGCTTTTACGATCCTCTCCGGCTCTGCCGGATTTCCGGGCGGGTGAATTACCAGCCCGGATTTTTTTTATGCGTATGCTTTAGAATGGGCAGTCTGAAGATCTTCGCGAGGTCGCTGGACGGCTCCGGATGAATACCGACGCTCCAAACATGGGTTTCTTTGCCCGTCTGAAACTGCACTGGTTCCTGTTTCTCAGGGCGGTGTTGCACCTGTGGGTCAAGGCGAAAGCGCTGCCCCAGCCCTTCGCAGACCTGCAATTGTCGCCGGACAAACCCATTTGTTACATCATCGATTCCTACGCCCTGTCTTCATTGTTGATCCTGGACCGGGCCTGTGAGGAACTGAACCTTCCGCGACCGCTTTGGCCGTTGCAGGCGGGTGATACCATCGAGTCACGGTCTTACCTGGCGCTACGCCGAAAGAAAGGTCTGATCATCCGGCGCACTGAAGTTCGCAGTCATTCCGCGACCCTTAAAGGGCTGGTGGAACGAGTCTGTGACCAGCAGGTCGACGATATCCAGCTGGTTCCCGTAACCGTGCTTATCGGCCGGGCGCCCGACAAGGAAACCGGCCTGGCAAAAATCTTTTTCACGGAGTCATGGGATATCGGCGGACGGATCTGGCGATTCGTCAACTCGCTGTTCAACGGCCGGCACACGCTGGTCCAGTTCAGCAATCCAATCTCTTTACGCGAATTGGCTGACGAAGGGCTGGGCCCGGAACGCAGCCTGCGCAAAGTGTCCCGCATTCTACGGGTGCACTTCCAGCGCGTTCGCAGCGCTGCCATCGGTCCCGACCTGTCGCATCGACGCACCGTCATCGACTCGCTGCTGCGCAGTCCGCCGGTCAGGGAAGCCATCAAGGAACAGGCTAACAAGGAAAAAATCAGCGAGTACAAGGCCTGGAAGCAAGGACGCAAGTACGCGTTTGAAATTGCAGCCAATTATTCCTATGCCTTTGTCCGCTTAGCCTCTTTCGCCCTGACCTGGTTCTGGAACAGGATTTACGACGGTGTCGAGTTGCAGCATTTCCGGCAGTTTCAGGAGCAGGCCCCCAACTATGAAATCATCTATGTGCCTTGCCATCGCAGCCACATAGACTACCTGCTGGTTTCCTACTTCATTTATCACAACGGCCTGGTGCCCCCCCACGTAGCGGCCGGGGTGAATCTGAACCTGCCGATACTCGGACGATTCCTGCGCAAGGGTGGCGCGTTTTTCCTGCGCCGCAGCTTTCGCTCGCAAAAACTCTATTCAGCCGTTTTTCACGAATACCTGGCCCGGATCCTGTCAAACGGAACAGCCATTGAGTACTTCATAGAGGGCACTCGCAGCCGCACCGGTCGGCTGCTGCAACCCAAGGGCGGTATGCTCTCCATGACCGTGCGAAGTTACCTGGGTGCGCCGGTCCGTCCGGTCATGTTCCAGCCGATTTACGTGGGCTATGAACGCCTCGTGGAAGGCAACAGTTATACGGCTGAACTGTCCGGGCAGAAGAAGAAATCTGAGTCACTAGGCGACTTGTTTAAAGTCTTCGGAGTCCTCAAGCAGCGTTACGGCAAAGTGCATGTCAGTTTTGCCGAGCCTGTTTTTCTTGATGACCTGCTGGACCGTTACGATCCCGAATGGCGTGTGAATACAGCGGATGGAAGCAAGAAACCCGCCTGGTTGAGCGGCCTGGTCGATGAGCTGGGTCAGCAAATCATGACCGGCATCAATGAAGCGACACATGTCAACGCCATCAATCTCCTTGCCGTGGTCCTGCTGACCACCCGGAAGCTGGCAATGGGCCGCGAAGAACTCGTAAACCAACTGGAATTATATCTCGGCCTGCTGGGTGATTGTCGATATTCCGAGAGAATCACCTTCACCGAAAAATCCGCCAGCGAGATTATTGACTACGGCGTGGAGCTGGGCGCGGTCGAAATCCGGGAACATCCGCTGGGTGATATCGTTGCGATTGTTCCGGAGCACTCGGTGCTGCTCACCTATTTCCGCAACAATGTCGGGCATCTGCTGGCGGTTCCGTCACTGGTCGCAAGCTGTTTTCTGAATAAACACGAAGTTGCCAGGAACCAGTTGCAACGAATTGCTCTGTCGATATTTCCGTTCCTGAAGTCCGAGTTATTCCTGCCCTGGGAAAAAGACGAATTCCAGCGAGCCATCGAAGCCCATATCAGCTGGCTGCTCGGCGAAAAACTGCTGTTTGAAAAAGAGGATGGGGACATCCTGCTGAGACCGAAGGGTGGGGGCGAGAAAGACCTTCAGCTGCGGGTTATGGGACACACCTTGCTGCAGACCTTCGAACGCTACTACATCACGCTTGCGGTGCTTGATAAGAATGGTTCAGGAACATTGACCCGCAGCGAACTCGAACGGCTGTGTTTTCTCACGGCCCAGAGGATGTCCCAGCTCAACGAATTCGCAGCGCCGGAATTCTCGGACCGGCAGATGTTCAAGCAGTTCATTGCCCTGCTGCGCGAACAAGGTGCCCTGACAACCAATAGCGAAGAAAAACTGGAATTCAACGAGAGGATCAGGCAGATCAGCGAGGATGCCAACTTCATCCTCAGCGAGGAAATTCGTCACGGAATCATCCGGGTGGCCCCGCAGGTGCTTATGCATCCAGATCAGGAATAAGCCTCGATTCCAGGTTGGCAATCCAGTCTTTCAGCTTCAATTTTCGCTTCTTCATCCGTCTTACACGCAACTGATCCACACTGGGATCAGCAGACAAACGCATGATTGCCTCGTCCAGGTCGCGATGCTCTTCCTTGAGTTCCGCGATCAGGCGGGCAATTTCGCCCGGATCGTTGCTGTTAATGCTCACGGTATAAGGATAGTACAGAATTGACGTAAAATGCGCGGATGGTTAAAGGAAAAGAGCAGTACTCAATCAATAAACTGCAAAAAAGATTGCAAAGGAATACCGGCCGGGCGATCAGTGATTTCAACATGATCAGCGAAGGTGATCGCGTAATGGTCTGCCTGTCTGGCGGCAAGGATTCGTTCACCCTGCTGGACATCCTGATCAAATTGCAGAAGCGGGCGCCCGTGTCATTCAAGCTGGTGGCGGTCAACCTCGATCAGAAACAGCCCGGCTTTCCCGAACAGGTGCTTCCTGCTTACGCCGGGGACCTGGGAATACCCTTTCACGTCATCGAACAGGACACCTACAGCGTGGTGAAGCGCGTGGTTCCGGACGGCAAAACCACTTGTGGACTTTGTTCCCGCCTGCGCAGGGGGGCGCTGTACCGGTTCGCCCGGGAGAATGACATCAGCCGGATTGCACTGGGCCATCATCGTGATGACCTCATCGAGACTCTGTTCCTCAACCTGTTTTATGGCGGGCGTCTCAAAGCCATGCCACCCAAGCTGTTGTCAGACGATGGCCGGCATATCATCATCCGGCCGCTCGCTTACTGCAGCGAGCAGGATATTGCCCGTTACGCAGAGTTCAGGCAGTTTCCGATCATCCCCTGCAATCTTTGCGGTTCACAACCCAACCTCCAGCGCCAGGCCATCAAGGAAATGCTCAACGGATGGAAAAAGCTGCATCCAGGCCGGATCGAGAATATATTCAGAGCGATGGCGCATGTTTCGCCTTCACAGCTTGCGGACCGCGAACTGTTCGACTTCATCAACCTAGGAGCGGAGAAACCATGGACAGAAGAAAATTCGTCAAAACTGCAGGTGTTGCAGGGTTAGCCGGAACGGCGGGCCTGTTAGCCGCCTGCGGCAAGCAGAGCGGCACCGCCGACTGTGGTGATGGCAACACGACAGGTTCACAGGAAACCTTCGAATGGAAAATGGTGACCACCTGGCCGCGTGATTTTCCCGGCCTGGGCACTGGCGCGAATAAGCTGGCGCAAATTATCGGCGAGATGAGCGGCGGCCGGCTGACAGTGAAAGTCTATGGCGGCGGTGAACTGGTGCCGCCGTTCGAGGTTTTCGATGCGGTGCAGCGTGGAACGGCCGAAATGGGACATGGCGGGGCTTACTACTGGAAGGGCAAAATTCCTTCCGCGGCGTTTTTTTCCGGTGTTCCGTTCGCAATGACCACCAGCGAGCTTAACGGCTGGTACTACTATGGCGGTGGGATGGAGCTATATCATGAAATTTACCGGCCGTTCGGCATCATTCCCTATCCGATCGGCAACTCAGGCACACAGATGGGCGGCTGGTTCAACAAAGAGATCAACAGCGTTGCTGATCTCAAGGGACTGAAAATGCGCATTCCCGGTTTCGGCGGCGAGGTTCTCAAACGGATCGGCGGAACTCCCGTCAACATACCCGGGGCAGAACTGTTCACCGCACTCCAGAACGGCACCATCGACGCCACCGAGTGGGTTGGTCCAATGAACGACCTGGCCTTTGGCCTGTTCCGCGCCGCCAAATACTATTACTACCCTGGCTGGCACGAGCCAGGCACCGCGCTGGAAGCCACCATCAACGAAAAAGCTTTTAATGCCCTGCCGGCCGACCTGCAGGCCATCGTGGTCGTCGCCTGCCAGGCAGCCAATATGGATATGTATGCCAATTTCGAGGCCCGTAACGGCGAGGCCCTGAAAAAGCTGGTGGACGAGCACGCTGTCGAATTGAGGCCTTTCCCGGATGATGTGCTGGCTGAACTCAAGCGCGCTTCACTCGAGGTGATCGAGGAGCAGGCAGCAGCAGACGAAATGTCAGGCAGGGTCTGGGATTCCATGAAGGCCTTCATGGAACAGGTCAAACCATGGACGGAAATCGGTTCCCAGTATTTTGTGAATCGGCGTTAAAGGCCGGCGAAATTGCCGGTAACTGCTAAATGGGGGATGCTGCTTGCCTGCCTGGGCTGGTTGAATTTTGCCTGCGCCCAGCAACAGGCAGCGCCTTCAGTCAGCGCAGGAGGGCTGCTGTTCGGTGATTTTTACGCAGTACCCAGCCACCACTCCGCCCAGGGCGATGGAGCTGCAGGATTGGTGGTACGGCGAGGCTATCTTACCTTCAATGCCAGGTATTCCGAAAACTGGTTCGGCCGCTTGAGATTCGAGCTCAACCAATCCGGCGAGTTTGAAACCTATGACTTCGAAGTCAGCACAAAAGACCTCTACGTTGGCGGAAATATCGGCCGGCAGAAACTGCTGATCGGGCTATCACCCACACCAACGTTTGACCTGATCGAATCTATTTGGGGGGCACGCTATCTCGCCCGGACGCCGATGGACCTGCATGGCGTCGCAAGCCGGGATACCGGCGTTGCTCTGAAAGGTCCGATCAACGAGTCCGGCACGTTCGGTTACCGGGTGATGTGGGGATCGAAAATCAATATCGGCAGCGAATCCGACGATCAGCCAAAATTGATGGCGGCCATCAGTTGGAAGCCGGCGCCCAACTGGATCCTGGATTTTTACACTGATCACGAAGGGCGAGACGGCCCCGCCGACCGCACAACCATCCAGGGATTTGCCGGCTACCAGACAAAGGAGTTGGCCTGGGGAATCCAGTACTCCAATCAGGACCGGGAAAATGATAAACCGCTGGAGCTCGCCTCGACGTTCATCAGGAGCCTGCTGAAGGAAAAAGTAATCCTGATCGGCCGCATTGATCGTCTGTTCGAACCCAGTCCGAAGGCGGACAATATTTCGTATCTGCCGTATGATCCAACATCCAAAGCCACCACCCTGTTTGCCGGTGTCGAATTCCAGACCAGTCCACATTTTTTCTTCACGCCCAATATTGTCTACACAAGGTATGACGAAAACGATGAAGGCTACCGGCCGAAAAGCGATCTCCACCTGCGCCTGACCTTATTCCTGGACTTCGAGTAACAAAGAATTTTTATTTCCCTGCTCCCGGTTCACATTTTTAGCCGGGATAAACGACGCCGGGGAGCCAGGTGACCAGTTGTGGCCACAGCGCCAATAGCGCGAGCACCAGGACCTGGATAGCGATGAAAGGAATGACGCCCCGATAAATGGCAGCGGTGGGCAGCGAATCCGGGCAAACTCCGCGCAAGTAGAACAGTGAGAAGCCAAACGGCGGCGTGAGAAACGACGTCTGCAGATTGAGTGCAATCATCACACCCAGCCAGATGGGATCCAGGCCCATGGCCATCAGCACCGGTCCCACGATGGGTACGACCACGAAGGTGATTTCGATGAAATCCAGCACAAACCCGAGCAGAAACATCACCAGCATCACCAGCACCATGGCGGTCACCACCCCGCCCGGCAATCCCGTTAGAAAGTCCGCGATCAGTTCGTCGCCGCCAAAGCCCCGGAAAACGAGACTGAACAGGGACGCCCCGATCAGGATCATGAAAACCATGGCGGTTATTCGCGTGGTGCGGTAAACCACGTCCTTGAGTGTCTCCAGGGTCAGGTGGCCACTGATTAAGGCCAGCAGCATGGCGCCCATGGCACCCACCGCTGCCGCCTCGGTCGGTGTGGCGATACCTTTCAGAATCGACCCCAGTACGGCGACGATCAGGGCCAGTGGGCCGGATGCCAGGACCAGCAGTCGCCTGACACTGACTTGTTCATCACCCTCTGCCCTGTCCGGGGGCATCAGGCCGGGCCGAATCCTGGCCAGGATCACGATGTACAGCAGGTAAGTGGCAACCAGTATCAGTCCGGGAACCAGTGCTCCGGCGAAGAGTTCTCCCACGGAAACCGTCTCAGGGCTATAGTTGCCCATCCGCAGCTGGGCCTGCTGATAGGCGTTGGAGAGGACATCCGCCAGCATCACCAGCACGATCGACGGCGGGATGATCTGACCCAGGGTTCCTGCAGCGCAAATCGTGCCGGTAGAGATCTCAGGACTGTATCCTTTGCGCAGCATCGTCGGCAATGAAATAAGGCCCATGGTGACCACGGTTGCACCGACAATTCCGGTGCTGGCCGCCATCATGGCACCCACGATGACAACGGCCATGCCCAGGCCGCCCGGAGTACCGCGCATTAACTGTGCCAGTGATTGCAGCAGCTGGTCCGCCAGTTTGGAGCGCTCCAGCATGACGCCCATGAACACGAAGATCGGCACTGCGATCAGCGTCTCGTTGGTCATGATGCCGAAAATCCGGTTGGGGAAGGCTTCCAGGAACACCGGGTCGAAATGGCCGGTCAGCATGCCCAGGCCGGCAAATATCAGCGCCACTCCCGCCAGTGTAAAGGCCACCGGAAACCCGGCCATCAGCGCCAGACCGATGGCGACGAACAGGCCAAACGCCATCGCGGCTGCCACCTAGCAACGCTCCCCGAGATAAAGATCCTTCAGGCGGACATAGTGCGCTGCATTATAGGCCTGGTTACTGATCTCGCGTTCGCTGAGATCCCGCGCATAACGGGCCGGATTGCCACGCCACAGTGTGCCTGACTTCACCACTTTGCCGGGGGGCACCACCGCACCTCCCGCCACCAATGAATCGGGTTCCATGACAGCCCCGTCCATGACGATCGCACCCATACCCACCATGCAGCGATCACCAATCGTACAGGCATGTAAAATTGCGCCATGCGCTACGGTCACGTCGTCACCAATCAGTAACGGCAAGCCGTCCGGCTGCCACGGCCCCTCGTGCGTGACGTGCAGGATACTGCCGTCCTGAATGTTACTGCGGGCGCCGATGCTGATGAAGTTGACGTCACCCCTGACCACAGTCATGGGCCAGATTGACACATCATCGCCGAGCGTCACCGCCCCGGTTACGCAGGCCGTGGGATCAATATAGACGCGCTTACCCAGTTGCGGGGACCGCTCCATGAAACGGTAAATATTTTTGTGCTTCGCTGGTTTCATAACGCTGGGATAGTACCACTCCGCGATTTTTTTATGCACAGAATGCACCCGTAGCTAAATATCATGAGCTTAAGAAACATCTATCAGTTATCTTGACAATAAAACATTTTATCTAATTGTTTATTCTATAGATAATAAATCTCAGTCAATTTCATGACATTCGGCCTCCCACTAGCGCCGAGTTGCCTACCCCTGGCTTCAGAACATTTACGCACATAGTTATCCACAGGCAGATCAACGCTTCTGCTCCTTCTTCCAAGGGTTTACAATAACCACACTTCAAAGGCCGGCCCAGGCCCCGACAGGGAAGAGAAAAACCCAGTGAAAGAACATTTGGAAGAATTGCTGGCCCAGTCATTGTTGCATTTGCAACGTGAAGGCGTGCTGCCGGCGGAAACCGAGCTGGAAGTCCAGCTGGAACGCACGCGCTCACCAGAACACGGGGAGTTCGCATCCAACCTCGCCATGGTGCTGTCCAAGCCGGCCGGCATACCTCCGCGGGACCTGGCGCAATTAATCATCGACCGGATTCCGCGCTCTCGCCAGGTGGATCGGATGGAAATCGCGGGTCCCGGCTTTATCAATTTCTTTCTTCAGAGTTGTGCTCTGACGGGCGTCATCAAGGACGTACTGCGTCAGCGAGAGGAGTACGGAACCCTCCTCAGGGCTGGACGTAGCCGCGTGACACTGGAATATGTCTCCGCCAACCCCACCGGCCCGCTTCATGTCGGTCACGGCAGGGGTGCGGCATACGGCGCCAGCCTGGCCAACATCCTGGTTGCTGCCGGCTATGAAGTGCAACGTGAATACTATGTCAACGACAACGGACGCCAGATGGACATTCTGGCTGTTTGCGTCTGGTTGCGTTACCTGGAACTGTGTGGTGAGAGTGTCGGCTTTCCGGATAACGGCTACCGGGGCGAGTACATTTACGATATCGCGCGCCTCGTCCGGGTGGACCACGGCGATAAGTGGCGCTTTACACGACTGGAAGTCGAGGATGGCCTGCCCCCTTCCATTGAGCAAGGCGGTGAAGGCGAGGCCTACCTGGATGCGCTGATCACGCGGGCAAAAAGCCTGCTGGGCGATGCTGGCTACCGGGTGTTCTTCGACTCAGCGCTGGACAACATTCTCGATGACATCAAGGATGACCTGGCCGATTTTGGCGTGCTCTTCGATAAGTGGTTTTCAGAACGTGAACTGGAAGAAAGCGGTGCTGTTCAGCATGCAATCGAACGTTTGGACCAGAACGGTTACCTGTGTGAGAAGGAAGGGGCGACCTGGTTCAAGGCCTCTGAACTGGGAGATGAGAAAGACCGTGTCGTCGTCCGTGAAAATGGCAGGGCCACCTACTTCGCTTCTGATATTGCCTATTTCCTGAATAAACTCGAGCGTGGTTTTAACCGCGCCATATACGTTTTTGGTGCTGATCATCATGGCTATATCGCCCGGCTGAGAGCCGCCGCCAAGGGCCTGGGAGAAGATCCTGACCGCCTGGAAATTTTGCTGGTTCAATTCGCGGTTTTATTTCGTTTTGGTGAAAAAGTGCAGATGTCGACCCGTTCCGGGCAGTTCATCACCTTGCGGGAATTACGTGAAGAGGTCAGCACGGATGCCGCCAGGTTTTTCTACGTGATGCGCTCGCATGAGCAACACCTGGATTTCGACCTCGACCTTGCCAAATCCCGCACCCATGAAAACCCGGTTTTTTACATCCAGTATGCGCATGCCCGCATCTGCAGCGTTTTCCGGAACCTCGAGGAGATGGATGAGCGGCACAATGAAGCCATTGGCGCAGTTGCCCTCGATTTACTGACCGAAGAACACGAGGTCCAGCTGATGCGAACCATCAGCCGCTTTCCTGAAACGATTGATGCCGCCGCCAGGCTGCGCGCGCCTCACCTGTTGGCTCACTACCTGCAGGCCCTCGCCACTGATCTGCATGCCTATTACAACTCGCACCAGTTCCTGGTGGACGAGGAAAACCTCAGGAATGCGCGGCTCAACCTGGTCCTGGCGACCAAAATGGTGCTGAGCAAGGGGCTGGGTTTGCTGGGCGTATCTGCGCCAGAGGAAATGTAAGTGGCGGCCCGGCGCAAAAAGGCAGCCCGCAAGAGCCACGGCACCCCGGGCTGGATATGGCTTTTGACCGGGCTTCTGATCGGCCTGGGGCTTGCGTATTACCTGTGGTCGAAGGGATACATTCCGCAACCGGGCGCCGAGTCAACAGGAACTGCGGAATCGGCGCCACAAAGCAGTCCTGCTGACGATGAAGAGGTCGCACCTGTCAGCGGTGACCCACCCAAATCCCGCTATGATTTTTTCACCGTGCTGCCGGAGATGGAAGTGGTGGTTCCGGAACAGGAACTGGCCAGAAAAAGCCAGCCAGCCGAGGCCGCCGAGCAGCCATCTGATACCGGCAGTTATGTGTTGCAGGTCGGTTCCTTTCGCGAACAATCCGATGCCGAACAGCTCAAAGCCAGGCTCGCCCTGCTGGGTGTCAGCGCGAAGATACAGTCCGTAACCGTGAACAACGCAACCTGGCACCGGGTGCGCGTTGGGCCGGTCAGTGGCGCCCGTCAAGCTGACAGCATGCGCAATCAATTGGCAAACAACGGTATTGAAAGCCTGGTGATGAAGAACCAGTAACTGTCAGCTGCCGGGCCGGTTTTTCATGGCGTAAAGATCTGTAATCGACGCCGTCCTGCTGTTTTCCAAATCCACCCGGTTTTTCCTCCAGCGCTCGAACTGTTTCCAGAATGCAGACCCGTTCCAACGGGTCTCAACCTGCTCCCCGGCGGGCGGGCGGAAGCCTTCTGAGTCGAGTGTCAGCAGCGAATCCCTGAGCGTCTGGTCTTCGATATAGGCAGCGAATTCAAGCACGCTGTTGCAGCCTTCCAGAGGTCCAAACCGTTGGATCCAGTATTGCAAGGCCCGCCGGGCGGCCCTGCGGTCCCCGGCGCCGCAGGCTTTATCGAGCGAACCCAGCAACTCCATTTCAGTGGTACTCGCTGTATCGGCAGGGCTTCGCGTACGCGACACAGGCCCCCTGTTTCTGAGCAACAGCGCTGCGGCCATCGTCACCAGCCAGAGTGAGGCAAACAGCAGCGTCAACCAGCGCCAGTAGGCGGGCTCCCCGCCCGATGAATAGGCCGGAGACCCTGCAGCACCCGGAGCCGTGGCGCCCGGTGCAAGAGGTGTCTGCGCCGGGAGTGGTACCAGGGCAGATGGCTGCACCTTGATGGCCTGTGCTGCAAGCACCGCGGTCCGGGCTCGATTGTTCTGGGTGTCCCACCATTCGACTCTGAGCTCGGGCAGAACCAATTCGCCCTCCTTTTCAGGCACCACGGCATAGCGGAACTCCTTGTGACCCAAAACCCAGTTGCCATCGTCCCTGGTAATGCCCTGTGGTTGATCCGGGTAGATTCTTGCGTCGGCGACTTCCGGCCAGGCCGGCTCGACGATCATGTTCTCTTCCAGTCCAACCGTGTCGATGATCACCGTGCGGGTAACCGGCTCGCCCACGCGCAGCGACTCACCGGAGGAAACCTGCTGGGTTATCCGGTACTCCCGGGCCGGCTGCCATTCACTGCCGGCGAATTCGTCTGGCTTGGACTCGATACTCAGCACAATGGCTTCGCTTTCCACCTGCACCCGGCGACCCCGCACCGCCGGCTGCCAGACACTGCTGGTGCGTCGCTCCACCAACCGTCCCGTCAGCTGCATCGGCGGTATGGTCAATTCGCCCGAACGTTCCGGGAAGACCGCGTAATTCCGCTCCAGCACCCGATAGCGCTCACCACCCCGCTCAGCCTGGTATGGTGTTTCCTGCATCAGCCGCACAACGGCCGGTGACGGCTCAGGTTGACTGATAGCGGCCTCGGTTAGGTTTTGCTGATAAAAAACACGAACCACCAGGCCAAGCTGGGCGTGCACAAAGTAGGGGCCATCAGAGGGCAGAATTTCCACTTCGATAAAAACCGGCGGCTGGCTACCCGGTTCCAGTTCAGGTGCCGGGTCAACTTTGACCGTCAAGGCCCGAGTGGTATCACTGCCAATGTTCAACGGCGGAATCACTATATCGCCCGCTGCCCTGGGTTCAAGCGTCAGCAGCAGTCGGACCACGGCAGTCTGGCGTCCGCCGACAATGGAAAGTTGCGTTTCAGAACGGCGGTCCAGTATCCGAAAATCTTTCTCCAGCGCGCTGAAGTCAGCGTCCATGTTTTGTTTTGGATCATCCGTGAGAAAAGTCAGCATGACCGTTTCACCCACTGTGATCCGATTGCGATCCAGTTCTGCGCGCACCGCTGCAGCCACCGGCAGGCTGACGATCAATGCCAGCACGGCTACTGCAAACCGGATCAATCCATTGAGTTCTTTTACCATTGTCTTACCAAGATTCCGTTTCGTCGTCCGGCGCACCGCGGCGCTGGTGCTGATTTCTGAATTTGCGGCGCAGCAACCCTCCGGGGTCATCGGGAATTCTGCGTAACCATTGCTCCATGGCCTGGGCATCTTCCTCTGACCAGGCCTCCGACAGTTCTGACTGCTGTTCGCCCTGTTGCTCAGTGGCTTCACTGTCCTGTGGCTGACCCTCCTGTTCGCCTTCCTGCTCCCCTTCCTGCTCTCCTTCCTGTTCGCCGTCTTGAGACTCCCCTTCCTGCGACTCACCTTGCTGGTCCTCGGAAGAAGATTCGCCTTCCTGGGAGTCACCCTGTTCGTTTTCCTGCTGCTGTTCCTGTTGCTGTTTCATCTGTTCAACCAATGCGCGGTTGATGACTGCATCCTCCATGCCAGGCTCCCTTGCAAGGGCCTGATCGTAGGCTGCGATTGCAGCGTCGTACTGGCCCTGGTGCGCCAGCGCGTTGCCGCGATTGTAATCGGCATCGGCCGATTCCGCCCGGCCCCAGGCGTCCGTCGCGTTGGAATACTCGCCGCTGCGATACCATGCTTCGCCCGACAGTGCAGGATCCCGGGCCAGGGCTGCCGCTTTTTCGGCGTCCTGTTCGACCAGCGCCTGATAGGCCTGCTGATCTTTTCTAGACCAGATGTCGTCCCACCAATCTGCCTGGGCTGCTCCGGGGTGGAGGATTCCACCGGCAAAAACCAGCGGCAGGCAGAAGAACAGTCCTTTGCGAAAGCCTGCCATGGCCAGCGGCAGCAGCAACAGCACCAGCCATGGACCCATGTCCTTCCAGCGCTCTCCCAGTGCGTCATCGCGACGGGCAAACTCGCTGCCTTCCTGCTCCAGCCAGAGTCCGGCATCCGCCTGTGCTGAGCCCAGTTCGTTGTACCGGCCGCCGCCGGCGCTGGCGAGCGATTGCAGCGCTGCGCGATCCAGCCGGGCGATGACCACGTTGCCAGAGCGGTCACTGACAAAACCGCCGCCACTGGGAATCGGCGCACCTTCCGGTGTACCGGCCGCCAGCACCGACGTCAGTATGCCGCGATCGCTCAACTCCCTGGCCTTCGCCGCGTCTCTTGAGGTGGCTGAATCCGTCACCAGCAGGATCTCACCACGGCTCAGGCCCGAACGCTCAAGCAGCGATGCCGCCATATCCATCGCAAGATCCGCCCGGCTCCCCGCCACCGGGATGATATCCGGTCGTAACGCCGGCAGCAGGTTTGAGATGGTATTCATGTCACTGGTCAGTGGGGAAACAATGTAGGCGTCGCCCGCATAGGAGACCAGCCCAACCTGACCTTCTTCAGTGGACGCCAGCAAATCTGCCAACCTGAACCTGGCTCGCGTCAACCGGTTAGGCCGCAGATCTTCCGCCAGCATGGAACGTGAGAGGTCCACGACCACGACGCGGGCGTCCCGCGCTGAAAAAGAAGTGTCCGGCAGTTTTTGCCAGCTCGGACCCGCCAGCGAAAGGATCACGGTCAGCAGCGCCAGCGCACCAAGCCATGGCCCCCGGCTCGCTCCCTGGTCAGCTACTTGCCGCACACTGAGCCAGCGCAACAAGTGCGGATCGCATACCCGCGACCAGTCGCCGGCCGGCCGGCGGGTCCGTTTCCAGGCCCAGGGCAGAATCAGCACCAACGGCAACAGGAACAGCCACAGCGGGCGAATGAAGTGCAGCGCCTCAAATTCACTCATGCCGACACTACTCCGCGCCGGATATTCGGCAACATCGCGAACAGCAAAGCGGCCAAGACCAACAGGAACGCGAGGGAGAGCGGCCAGAAAAACAGCTCATCCACAGGCCTGATAGCTTCCTGGTCACTCTCAACCGGCTCCAGCTCATCCAAAACTTCATAGATTTTCGCCAGCGCCTCGGCATCCCGTGCGCGGAAATAAACACCCCCAGTCCGTTCAGCAATGGCTTTGAGCGTATCCTCATCCAGGTCTGCCGATGGATTCACCAGCCTGGAGCCGAAGAAATCCTGGACCATCATTTCATCAGCACCCACCCCCACGGTATAGATGGTCATGCCTTCGCGAGCGGCAAATTCAGTCGCCTGCATGGGCTGCACTTCGCCGGAAGTATTGGCTCCGTCAGTCAGCAACACCAGCACCCGGTCACTGGCTGAATCGTCCCGCAAGCGCTTCACCGCCAACCCGATCGCGTCTCCAATCGCAGTTTCCCGGCCGGCTAATCCAATTTCAGATTCATCCAGCAGGATCGCGGTTGTTTCCGTGTCGAAGGTCAGCGGTGTCTGCAGGTAGGCACGGCTGCCAAACAATACCAGCCCGACCCGGTCACCCCGGCGCCGCTGAATGAATTCACCCGCTACCTTCTTGACCACGGCGAGCCGGTTCACAGCCTTGTTGTCCAGCACCATGTCCTGCGTGTCCATACTGCCCGATATGTCCACCGCCAGCAGCAGATCACGGCCCGTGACCGGCAGCGTTTCAATTTCTCCCACCCATTGCGGACGAACTGCTGCCGACAGCAGAAGAACCCAGGCCACGGTTGCCAGTGCGGCGAGCCCTGGCTTCTTCATCCAGGCTGAACCAGAGGAGGTCATCATGGAAAACCAGGGGACCTTCAAGGCCTGCAGGCCTGCACGCGGCGCGGCGGACAGCCAGCGTCTGACCAGCCAGGGCAGGGGCAGCAGAAGCAGCAGCCAGGGCCAGGCCAGTGTCATTCCAACGGCGGGAACACTCTCAGCCATATAGCGTCACCCAGGTCCTGGCGCACTCGTTCATCGACGATGCGTCAAAATGCGGCAATGGCTCATAAGGCCCAGTGGCCAGCGCTTGCAGATTGGCCGCCTGCTGATCCGGCATCAGGGCGGTAATGAAAGCGACCCATTCCTCGCCCTGCAGGCGGGCACAAGTGGTTCCCGGAAACGCCTTCAGTGCGACCGCACGGAACAGTTGATTGAGGCCGGCGAGATACTGATGAGGCTGTTGTAGCGGATCATGCTCACGATTCAGTGCTTCTAAAGCTTCCACCCAGGCCCGTCGGCGGCGCCTGACGGCACGCCAAGCAAGCGCTTTCTTCAGCAGGTAAGCAAGAATGAGTAACACCAGTAAGGCCATGACCCACCAACCGGGCGCCGGGGGCCACCAGGCGGGTGGCCCGGCGCTGTGGATGTCCTGCAACTGGGCAAGTAATGGCGAGGCGTCAGCATTCATGTTTTTTGCATCACGCGGGCCGTCCGACCAGGACACGTAATTCGCGCCCCAGTACATCCACTGGATCATCATCGGTATGCAACACCAGCCATCCACACTGGTGTTTCTGAAACATCCGTCGCGGTTGATCGATATGACGGCTGCTCATCGCATCGTAACGATTGCGGGATTCCCTGTGCGCCATGTCCAGTATGGCGGCATTCTGGCCGTCGCTGATCGGGTACCTGCCTTCCGGCAGGCGGTACTCGGCCGCGTCAAGTACCTGGCATCCGATCACGTCGTTGTGTTGACGCAGACGCGACAGGTGGCGGTTACACGTTTCATCCATGCCGAAAAAATCGCTGATCACGATCACCAGGCTGCCCGGGCGAACCGCATGCCTGACGCGCTCCAGCGCGATAGACAACGGCTCGTTGCCGACGCTGTCCGTTTGCCCGGGCTCAATCCAGTCGACCAGGCCCTGGATCATTCTCATTGCGCCTCTGCGGCCGCCGGCGGGGCGGAGTTCACGGTGCCGGCCGGGAGCGAACAGAAAACCGCCAATCCGATCACCGCGCTTGATTGCAGCCCAGGCGATCGCGGCGGCCATGTGGCCCGCAGCAACGGATTTCAGCCGCGCGCGGGTGCCAAAGTAGAGGCTGGGACTGGCATCCAGCACAATCAGTACAGGGCGTTCACGCTCCTCCTGGAAAATCTTCGTATGCGCCTTGCCGGTTCGGGCGGTGACCCGCCAGTCCATGTTGCGGATATCATCTCCAGGCTGGTAGTTCCTGGACTCGAGAAAATCGACGCCGCGCCCTCGGAAACGGGAACGGTAGGCGCCGGCCAGGGCCGATGCGGCGGCCTGGCGCATCGGTAGCCTGAGCGCATGGCAACGCGGCCTCAGAGCGATCAGCTCAGCTGCAGTCAGGTGAATTCCATCACCTGCAGATGGGCGGTTCCTCAGGGATTCCATCGGACGTCAATCAGGGAACGGGTACCAGGTCCAGCAACCTGTCCACCAATTGGTCCACCGTCACGCCGTCGGCTTCGGCCTCGTAAGAAAGCAAAACCCGATGCCGCAATACGTCGTGCACAACCGCGTGAATATCATCGGGTGAAACGTAATCGCGTTGATCAAGCCAGGCTCGGGCCCGGGCACATCGGTCGAGACCAATCGTCGCACGGGGGCTGGCGCCGTAGCTGACCAGCCTGGCCAGGTCGTCGTCCCAGCCTCCCGGGTCCCGCGAGGCCAGTACCAATTGCACGATGTACTCCTCGAGTGCCGGGGCCATGAACAGGCCCAGCACTTCCTCCTGCGCCAGAAACACCTGTTCCTGGGTCACCAGGACCGGAGCCGACGCGATCTCACCAAGCTCATCGCGCGCCTGCTGCCGCGCCAGGTTCAGGATTTTCTGTTCGGCAGCGGCATCAGGATAATGAATCGAAACGTGCATCAGGAACCGGTCCAACTGCGCCTCGGGCAAGGGGTAGGTTCCTTCCTGCTCGATCGGATTCTGCGTCGCCATCACCAGGAAAAGCTTGGGCAGACGGTAAGTGACCCGGCCAACCGTCACCTGGTGTTCGCCCATGGCTTCCAGCAACGCCGACTGCACCTTAGCCGGGGCCCGGTTGACCTCGTCCGCCAGGATCAGGTTATGAAAAATCGGTCCCTGTTGAAACTCGAAAGTCCCTTCCTGTGGGCGGTAAATTTCGGTACCTGTGAGGTCTGCGGGCAACAGGTCAGGGGTAAACTGGATCCGGTGAAAGTCGCCTTCAATCCGGTCCGCGATGACCTTGATGGCAGTTGTCTTGGCCAGGCCGGGCGCACCCTCCACCAGCAAATGTCCATTACTGAGCAATGCAATCAACAGGCGTTCCATCAGCCGGGTTTGGCCAATAATCAACTCGTTGGCGGCTTTGCTGAGTGACTGGAAGGCCTCGTGTGCGCCCTGTGCCTTATTCTCTTGTTGGTCCATAAAAAACGAGTCCTTCAATCGAGTTTTGTACTGTGTAACAGGTCGTGCCATAAACGGCAGTGTCAATAGTCACACCAAATGGATTATCTATAGATTCTGCGGGTCAATATCAACCGCCCAGCGAACTTTTCTGGCCGACGGCAACTTGCGCAAAACCGGCAGCCACTGGTCAACCTGGCGGTGCAGAGCGGTGCGGCTGGCCCCTTGCACGACCAGATACATGCGGGAACGGCCACCCAGGCGTTCCATCAATGCCGGCATCGGCCCGTAGATGCGTGTCTCGCCCGCCGGAAAAATACCGACCGCATCGCCCAGGAAACGTTCCGCCGCTGAGCGTTCGTGGGCTTCGGCACGGAGCAGGGCCTGGTACCCGGCCGGCGGCAGTCCCGCCATCTGCCGTTCCTGCAGCAGCCAGCTAGCATAAGCCTCATAACCCTGCCTGAGCAACAACTCCAACGCCGCGTGGTCCGGATGCAGGGTCTGCAAAATAACGGTTCCGGGTTTTTCCATCCGGCCTGCCCGGCCAGCCACTTGCTGGATCATCTGACCCATTCGCTCCAGCGCACGGAAATCGGCACTGTACAGAGCCTGGTCGATATTGACGATAACCACCAGCGTCACTTCCGGAAAATGATGCCCCTTGGCGAGCATTTGCGTGCCGACCAGCAGGCACGGGCCGCCGGCTCTTACACGCTCCAATTGTTCATCCATTACGCCGGTGCGGCTTGTTTTGTCGCGATCAAAGCGCAGAATGGGAACATCGTCAAAACGCCTGGCCAGTGCCTCTTCCAGTTGCTGTGTACCCTCACCGGCACCTGCCAGGGCATCCGCACGGCAGTCCGGACACATGCGCGGCGCGGGCCGCTGACTCGCGCAATGGTGGCATACCAGGCGGCTGGCGCTGCGGTGCCAGGTCAGGTGTGCATCGCAGCGCTGGCAAGTACCGCTCCAGCCACATTGGTGGCACATCAACACCGGCGCATAGCCGCGCCGGTTGAGAAATACCATGACCTGCTCCCCGCGTTGCAGCGTTTCGCCTATCGCTTCAAGCGCCTGCAGGGATAGACCATTGGCGGTGCTTTGCTGGCGCATGTCCAGTACTCGCCAGGCGGGCATCGGTGCGCGGGTCGCCCGTTCTCGCAGGCGATGCCAACTGTATCTGCCCTTTGCGGCATTATGCAGTGATTCCAGCGACGGGGTGGCCGATCCCAGCAAAATGGGAATATCCAGCTCGGCGGCACGCTTTACCGCGATATCGCGGGCCGAGTAACGAAATCCATCCTGCTGTTTGAACGAAGCGTCATGCTCTTCGTCAAGAATGATCAAGCCCAGCCCCGGCATGGGCGTGAACAGAGCGGAGCGTGTGCCCACCACCAGAGCTGCCCGGCCGGCTCTTGCCGCTGCCCAGGACTCCAGCCTGCTGCCGGCTCCAAGTCCTGAATGAATCACCGCCGGCTCAAGACCCAGCCGCTTGCGAAAACGCCTCAGCAATTGGGGCGTCAGGCCAATTTCAGGAACGAGAACCAGCGCTTGCCTGCCACTGGAGATGACCTTCTCCAACAGACTCATGTAGACCTCTGTTTTGCCGCTACCGGTGATTCCATCGAGTAGGTGACAGGAAAAACCCTGCAGCGAAGCCGAGATGGCTTCCACCGCCTTTTGCTGGTCCGGAACCAGGCTGGGCCCGGCGGAAAATCGAGGTTCTTCTGCAGGAGCTTCTTCCACTTTCACCCAGCCCTGATCCTGTAGTGACGACAGCGTTTTCCGCCACTGGCTGCCAACGCCTCTGAGCCTCCCGGCAGACGCCGGAGCATCGGCCAGAACTTCCAGCATTGCGTATTGAACGGGTGCCCGTCCGGGCGGCAGCCGCAGGCGCTGTTGGCCATCAGCCGTCAGCCGGTATTGAACAGGCGCTTTGGGAATCACACCCCTGGCCTTTCGCAGGGCCGGCGGCAAAGCACTTGCGACCACTTCCCCCGGTGCATGCTTGTAGTACATCCAACACCAGTGAAGCAACTCGAGCAAGCTGGAATCGAGCAATGGCTCAGCACCATCCAGCACCTCAATAACTGCCAGCAGCCGTTCCGGGGGCACTTCGCTGTGTTTCGCGTTCCGCACCACAACTCCGACCATCTTCCGGCGCCCGAATGGCACCAGGACACGGGTGCCGGGAGCGATCGCGGCAACGCTACCGGATGGCACCGAGTAATCGAACAATTGCGGCAGTGGCACCGGCAAAGCTACCTGAATGATGTGGGGAGCAGTCATGGACCGTTGATTCTATCAGCAGATCAAATTCGATATGATGCTCCTGCAAAGCCTTTGCAAATTGGAGGAGAGAACCATGAGTATGATGAGTGAATTTCGTGATTTTGCGATGCGTGGAAACGTGGTGGACATGGCCGTGGGTATCGTCATCGGCGCTGCTTTTGGCAAAATTGTTTCTTCGTTCGTAAACGATGTTTTGATGCCACCCATTGGTATAGCCATGGGAGGGGTTGATTTCTCAGATCTTGCGATGGTCCTGAAGGAAGCCAGTGGGGACGTCGCGGCGGTGACCCTGAATTACGGTTCCTTCATTCAGACCGTGATCGACTTTGTCATTATCGCGTTCGCCATCTTCATGGTGGTTAAATCCATGAACAAGATGAAGAAGAAGGAGGAGGAAAAACCAGCCGCGCCTCCGGAGCCTTCAGCGGAAGAAACGCTTCTGACGGAAATCAGGGACCTGCTGAAGAACAACTGACCCTGTCAGCACAGCAATAAAAAAGCCGGCCCTCGAAAAGCGCCGGCTTTTTTCTGTCGGGGATTAGACCCGGTTTGTTCACCCGGTTTAATCGACCGCTGTTACTTCCTTGGCATCCTTGTCGAGCTGCGCATATTGACGTTTCAGCAATTCAAGATCTGATTCCAGTTCCACCATGTCCACAACTATACGGGCGGCCTCGCGCAACAACAGGTCGGGACCTTCATCTTCTTCCTCTTCGTCTTCATCCGAGGCTGCTTCTTCTTCGAAGTCACCCAATTCCGGATCCGGCTCGACCAGGGTCCCGCCTTCAGCGAGCAATGGACCCCGTGCATCCTCGGCCGCCTTGCGTGCGGCTTTCTTTTCTTCCTGCTCTTTCATCTTCTCGCGGCCAACCGACTCCAGCAGGGAAATGCTTTTCTCGTCCGCACGTTTGTTGTACGAATCGATATCGCTCATCAGCCAGCCAAACTCTTCGTCGGAAAGGATACGGTCCTGGTAGCGGTCGTCGGCAACCGCTACCAGCTGGCTCAGATCGCCACTGCTTTGATAGCGTGCCGGATCAATACTGGTCCAGGGCAGTGCATTGTCCATCGAACGCTCACCGTATTCCTGCGGATCACCAAAAGATGGGAAGCGGATGTCCGGCTCAACCCCGAGATTCTGGGTGGAGCCGCCGTTGACCCGGAAGAACTGGGCCATGGTGATCTTTAATTGTCCCATCCCCGGCTTATCCGAAGGCGCATAATCGTCCAGGTCCAGCAGACTCTGAACCGTTCCCTTGCCAAAGGTCGGCTCACCGATCACTACGCCCCTGCCATAGTCCTGGATGGCCGCGGCGAAAATCTCCGAGGCCGAGGCGCTGTAACGGTTGACCATGACGGCCAGCGGACCTTCCCAGGCCATGCCCGGGTCGACGTCTTCCTCGAGCGATATGCGGCCACTGGAATTACGGACCTGCACCACCGGACCAGTATCGATAAACAACCCGGTCAGAGTGGTGGCTTCCAGCAGCGAGCCGCCGCCATTGTTGCGCAAGTCAACGATAATCCCCGCGACGCCCTGTTCCTCGAGTTCACCAATCAAGCGGCGCACGTCCCGCGTGCTGGAGCGGTAATCCGGCTTGTTCTGAGCGCGGCCGGCAAAGTCCATGTAGAACACCGGCAGGTCGATCACGCCGATCTTCACGGTTTCGCCTTCCGAACCTTCCACCGGCACTTCGATGATTTCACTTTGCGCCGCCTGCTCTTCCAGCTTGACCTCGTTCCGAACGATATCGATTACCGTGGTCGGGCCGCTGACGCTGGCGTCTTCAGGCAAGACCTCGAGACGCACGACGGTGTCCTTGGGGCCGCGAATCAGGTCAACGACGTCATCAACACGCCAGCCGATCACGTCCACCATCTTGCCGTCATTGCCTTGCCCGACGGCCGTGATCCGGTCACCTGCCTTCAGCCGGCCGTCCTGGTCAGCCGGGCCACCGGGTACCACACTGGAAATCAGCGTGTATTCGTTCTCGCGGCCCAGCAGAGCACCAATACCCTCCAGTGAAAGCTTCATCGAAATTTCAAAATTTTCCGAAGTGCGGGCCGAAAGATAAGCGGTGTGAGGTTCAATAGACTGCGCAAACGCATTCATGAAGAACTGGAATACATCCTCGGTATTGAGCTCATTGATGCGCCGTTCCAGGTTGTCATAACGCTCAGTGAGCGTCTCTACGATCGCCTCGGGTTCCTTGTCCGTCAGCAACAGCCGCAGGTAATCGTTTTTGACCCGCTTGCGCCATAGCTCGTCCAGCTCCTGCGAAGTGGAAACCCAGGGCTCTTCTTCGCGGTCATATTGGTAGAACTCGTCAACCGTGAAGTCGAAGGGCTTCTTGACGCGGTCGCGTGCAAAATCCACCCGTTGCTGCACCCGCGTGACATACACGTTGAAGATGTCATAGGCGGGCGCCAGGTCAGAATGGCGCAAAGCGTCGTCAAGACCCGCGCGATAGCGCTCGAATGTCTCAATATCGCCCGACAGGAAATAGATCTTGCTTGGATCCAGCAGCTCGAGATAATGGTCGAAAATGTCGCTCGAAAGCTCATCGTCGAGCCGTGTGCGCTTGTAGTGGTAGTTGGTCAGAAAGCGCGTAGCGATGTTGCTCGCGTAGCGATGCTCCATCTGTGGTTCGATTTCAAGCGCACTGTCTGAGTTGACCGAGGCAAATGCCGCGGTAACCGCCAGTAACAAAATGGTAAATATCGAAGTACGTCTCACCTGAACAACTCTCCAAAAACCAATGAATTATGGCTCCCTCCCCCATATATTCCCGGAGAGGAACTCCTATTTATGCCTGTTTCAGACCCAGTTTACAACGGGGAGGTTCAAAAAAAGCCTCCGTTTCTCGATGAAAGGGCCGAATTTCGTGACGGGCAGTTCATTCGTCCACCGGATCCGGGACGATCCCTGACGCTTCCGCGCTCTGATCGGCATGATATGACGACCGCACCAGCGGCCCTGACGCCATGTGGGTAAAGCCGAGTTCGTAGCCGAAATCAGCCAGTTCATCGAACTCACGCGGCGTCCAGTACCGCAGAACAGGATGGTGGTGCGGCGTGGGCTGCAGGTACTGGCCCAGCGTGATCATGTCCACATCGTGTTCACGCAGGTCACGCAGGGCCTGCTCGACCTGCTCGCGACTTTCTCCCAGTCCCAGCATGATGCCTGACTTGGTGGGAATATCCGGCTGGCGGGCTTTGAAGCGGCTCAACAGGCCCAACGACCATTCGTAATCAGCTCCCGGCCTTACATTGGGATAAAGCGGCTTGACGGTCTCGATATTGTGGTTGAACACATCGGGCGGTTCCGCGCTCAGAATATCCAGGGCGCGCTCGATTTTACCCTTGCCCCTGAAATCGGGCACCAGGACCTCGATGCGTATACCCCTGTTCAGTACCCTGACCTGCCGGATACATTCGGCGAAATGGCCCGCACCGCCATCCCTCAGGTCGTCGCGATCTACCGACGTAATCACGATGTAACGGAGCTTCATGTCCCTGACCGTGCCGGCCAGTTGCGCCGGCTCCCCGGCGTCGGGCGGCAAAGGCCTGCCATGGGCTACATCACAGAAAGAACATCGCCGGGTGCAGACCTCACCCAGGATCATGAAAGTCGCAGTGCCCTTGGAAAAACACTCGTGTATATTCGGGCAGCTCGCTTCTTCGCAGACGGTCACCAGGTCACGTTCGCGCAGCCTTGATTTGAGTTTACCAACCGCATTTCCTGATGGCAGCCTGACCCGGATCCATGGCGGCTTCCGCAGGCGCGGTGCGTCCGCATCAAAGCTGGCCTTGTTACGGGCCATTTTATCCGCGCCCAATTCCTTTGAACCACTGATCCGGATGGGGATACTGCCTGTCTGTTTATCGCTGCCGCTCAAGTTCCAGCTTCCTTTCTCTGTTCCCGGTCGGTGATTTCACTATAACCCAGCTGGTGCGCCAGGCTGGCAACCAGCCGTTCTTCTGCCTGCTCATATGAGACCGGTTTGAGGTCCGATAGTTGCGTGACCTTGAGCCCGGCGAAGCCGCAGGGATTGATTCTCTGAAACGGCTCCAGGTCCATGTCGATGTTGAACGCCAGGCCATGAAACGTACAACCCCGCCGCACCCGCAAACCCAACGACGCGATTTTGAAGCCATCGACATAGATACCGGGCGCACCGGGCACGCGCTCTCCGGTAACGCCATATTCCGCCAATACGTCGATAATGGCCTGCTCGATCCGGTTAACGAACTCGCGCACGCCAATACTCCTGCGACGGATATCGATCAGCGGATAAGCGACGATCTGTCCGGGACCGTGATAAGTCACCTGGCCGCCCCGGTCAACCTGGATTACAGGGATATGGCCAGGGGCCAGTACATGCTCCGCCTTGCCGGCCTGGCCCTGGGTGAAGACCGGCGGATGCTGCACAAGCCAGAGCTGATCGAGGGTATCGGCGGTGCGGGAATCCGTAAAAGCCTGCATTTCCCGCCAGACGGGTTCATAGTCTGCCAGGCCGAGCCGGCGCAGGAGCAAGCTGTCGGTCAAAGCGCCATCATCACCAGGCTGGAGTCGGTGAGCTCCTGGTAGATTGCGTCGAGCTGTTGCTGCGACTCTGCTTCGATGGTCACGGTGATCGAAACGAAATTGCCCTGCTTACTGGGCGCGGATGTGACCACTTCTTCCGGCCAGAGTTGGGCATGATTCAGAACGATCGCCGTGACGTGGCTCTCGAATTCATCGCTGGCCCTGCCCATTGCTTTTATCGGAAACCGGCAGGGAAACTCCAGCAGGCTTACAGCTTCTTCATTCTTCGCCGTCATCTTCCAGAAATCCGTTTACCCACAACTTAAGGCTGTCCCAGGTGCTGCCGAAAAAGCCGGCTTCCTCAACCGTACTCATCGTCACCAGTTGACGACTGGCGACCAAATCATCGCCAAGCTGCACGTTGATGGTCCCAACGACCGTTCCCGCTTCCAGCGGCGCACTCAATTGCGGCTCGACCTGCACTTGCGCTTCGAGGTCATCGTAACGGCCACGGGGAATGGTCACGAATACGGAGTCGGTCAATCCAAGCTGCACTTCTTCGGCCAGGCCCTTCCAGACTCTGGCCGATGCCAGCTCCTGGCCTGCCTCGTATAACTGAACGGTTTCAAAAAAACGGAACCCGTAATTCAGCAGCGTCTGGCTCTCACTGGCACGACTGGATTCCGACGCGGATCCCATCACTGCGCTGACCAGTCTCATGCCATCACGCATGGCCGATGCCGCCAGGCAGTAACCTGCCGCTTCGGTATGCCCGGTTTTCAGGCCGTCGATTGCGGGGTCGCGCCACAGCAGCGTGTTGCGGTTGTGCTGCCGGATACTGTTGAAAGTGAATTCTTTTTCCGAATACCACGGGTAGTAATCCGGAAAGTCCCGGATCGTAGCGGCGCTGAGAATCGCGATGTCCCTGGCCGTGGTGTAGTGGTCAGGGTCGGGTAAACCGGTCGAGTTACGGAAGTTTGTCGCCGGCATCTTCAGCAACTCGGCATAATGATTCATCAGGCCGGCGAAAGCCTCTTCACTGCCGGCGACGTGTTCGGCCAGAGCGACACTGGCGTCGTTACCCGACTGGATCACCATGCCGCGGATCAGGTCCTCAACCGTGACCTCCATCCCGGGCTCGATGAACATCCTGGAGCCACCCGTACGCCAGGCTTTTTCGCTGACGGTAACGGTTTCTTCCAGAGTGATATTGCCCTGGTCCAACTCAGCGAACACCACGTAGGCAGTCATCAGCTTGGTAATGCTGGCAGGCTCGACACGCATGTCGGCGTTTTCCTCGACCAGGATTCGCTCGCTGTTAAAGTCCATCAACAGGTAACTTTTGGCTCCAATCTGAGGCGCCGCCGGGACCGGGCGGGCCGTGTTGGCGTTTGGAACCGGCTTGGCCGCATCGGGCACTGGCGTCTGGGCCCGGGCGGGCGCCACAGCCAGTCCTGTCATTAAAAACAGGACGAGTGAAACAGGTATCAGTCTTTTAATCATGTGGAATTTTGTTCCGTGTGCGGGAAGCAATTTCTTCAGCGCTTGACTCTATGCGGGCGCTCGAAGCCAAGTTCAATGGCTTTGTTGACCATTGATTCTACCTCGGATTGGCTTTGATAGGGACCGAGCCACACCCGGAACAGGCCATCGACATCGTGAATGGACACCGGGCCCAGGCCTGCGCGTTGCAGTTGTCCGTTCAGGTTTTCGGCGCCTTCGCGCTGGCCAAAGGCGCCCGCCTGCAGCCAGGTGCTATCGCTTACCGGGGCCGCCGGTTCGGCATAGGAGGCAGCAGTAATGACCGGATTCTGTCCTGAAACATCGATAACCCTGACATCTACCCTGGCCGTTCCGGTACCGGTCATCCCGAGCCTCAATGCGGCGCCATACGACATGTCGATCAACCGGTCATCCTTAAAAGGCCCCCGGTCATTGATCTTCACAATAACCTTCCTGCCATTGTCCAGGTTGGTGACTTCGGCATAGGTCGGCAATGGCAGGGACTTGTGCGCCGCGGTGGCCAGGTGCATATCGTAAGGTTCACCACTGGAGGTCCGCCGGCCATGAAACTTGCTGCCATACCACGAGGCGACGCCCCGTTCGTGATAACCCTCACTGGATTTGAGCACGTAGTATTTCTTGCCAAAAACCTCGTAAGGTGAATGGTTGCCATAACGCGCCAGTGGTTCATTTCTCGGAATCGCATCAGCGACGTCCGAAGCCTTGATGTCCAGCGTCGACGGCCCGTCTTCGGGCTCCGACACGGTGACAGTGTCCCGGGCGCAGGACGCGACCAACAGGCCCAGCAAACCCGCAAACAGGACCCATGCGAGCGGCCGGACGTTCCTCATTGCTGATACCCTTTGCGAATCGCCTCACTCAATTCGAAAACCGCCATGGCATAGAGCGG
>Ga0316194_10000244_pt1 | contig 32553 bp, 29 predicted proteins | sample CroRivsedime1_MG_FD_204936 | JGI IMG/M metagenome (GOLD analysis project Ga0316194, IMG submission 204936) | Coastal sediment microbial communities from Maine, United States - Cross River sediment 1 | ecosystem: Environmental > Aquatic > Marine > Coastal > Sediment | place: USA: Maine...
CAGTTCATCGAGATAGTGATCAAGAGAAGCCATTCCCCGGTTATAAGCGAAAACCTACAGAAGAGCAAGAGTTTTGCATACGATTGGGGATGCAAAATCATACTGCACCCTGCAGATCGACGAGATCGAGCGCCGTTGGCTACGTTGAACCCCCGACCGTCGGGTTTATTCCCGGCAAAATCCCGTCACTGACAATTCTGAAACGAAAAACAGGCTAGAGAATTTATCTCTAACCTGTTAATTTTACGCCTTAAATTTTGGTAGCGGGGGCAGGATTTGAACCTACGACCTTCGGGTTATGAGCCCGACGAGCTACCAAACTGCTCCACCCCGCATCAGGAGTTGGGCATTCTAAGGGGTTAGCGCCGCGCCTGCAAGTGGGGTCGGGGAGTTTGTTTTCTAGTCCGGTTTGCCGGCGTCCAGTGGTTTTCCGCTGAGGTACTTTCTGCCGGTGAACATTGCGGAAATAATCGCTCCGCCCTCGCGCTTGTCAGCCAGAATGACTGCTGTGATATGCAGTATCAGCAGGCCCAGCAACAGGTAAGCGGTGTACAGATGCACCTTGCCAATCGGTGATTTAAAGGCTTTTACCTGCTTTAATTTTTGTGGGTCGACTCCGGTTTCGTCATAGGGCTTGAGGCTGGATGGTGGCACCTGGTCTGCGGCCAGGTAGCCCTGTACCCAGCTGCCGAACGGCGGGAAGTAGATATCTGTACCTGCTCGCAGCAAGCCGGACGCCGACATGGTAATCAGCAGCAGCAGCAGAAACATCACGGCCAGACGTCCGAGTGGATTGTGACCGAGGTACGGCTGGGGCCTGCCTTGCCGCAGTGCATGGACATACTGCCGGATATCGGCAAGCAATCCGCGGTAGGGAAAAATAGCTGACCAGCGTGCATAGCGGTTGCCGACGAATGCCCACAGCAGGCGAATCAGCAGATTCACGACAAAGACGTAACCGATAATGACGTGCACTTGCTTGAGCGCAATTTTGGCTTCCAGGCTGCTGATCCCCAGCTCTTTTTTGTAGAGCATGATAAAGCCCATAAAAAAGAGCGAAATCACGCTTACAAAGTTTATCCAGTGAAACAGGCGTACGGGGGCATCCCAGACCTGGCTAACCTGAATGGTATCCTGTTGCGCGCTATCCATTCCCGGATCTTTCTGTGGATTGTGAGGGTGTCAGGGAATGACCTGGCTGCAGAGTGCCATCAGACTGCCCGGGAACAGGCCCAGCAGCAAGATGGCCAGGCCATTGGCGGTCAGACCAAGGCGCAGATCGAAGTGGGCGGCCAGTGGCTGGTCATCCTCTGCCTTGTCAAAGTACATGACCTTGATGATGCGGATATAGTAATAGGCGCCGATGACCGAGAAGAAGACGGCAACAGCGGCCAGCCAGATCATGTCTATATCAACAACCGCTTGCAGCACGGACAGCTTGGCGTAGAACCCGACAGTCGGTGGCACACCGGCCATGGAAAACATCAGGATCAGCATAATGAAAGCAAACCATGAATTGCGCTGGTTCAAACCCTTGAAGTCGTCGATTTCGTCGGCCTCGAAGCCGGCCCGACTGAGCAGGATGATCATACCGAAGGCGCCAGCCGCCATCAGCGCATAGGTAATGATATAGAACATGGAAGCGGCATAGCCCTGTTGAGTTCCCGACAGGATACCCAACAACAGGAAACCGACGTGCGAAATGGTTGAATACGCCAGCATGCGTTTCAGGTTGGTCTGTGCAATCGCCACCACGTTGCCGATGGCCAGCGACAGCACCGCCAGTGCGATCAGCATGCCCTGCCACTCGGACTGCAACGCGCCAATGGATTCGACCAGCAATCTCATCACCATGGCAAATGCGGCGATCTTCGATGCACTGCCGATAAACAGGGTGACCGGTGTCGGGGCGCCCTGGTAGACGTCCGGCACCCACATATGGAAAGGCACAGCGCCCAGTTTGAAGGCCAGCCCGACCACGATAAAGGTCGCAGCAAATATCAGCGGAATACTCGCTTCCCGCTGGTCCAGCGTCTCCGCAATCAGGCCGATATCCAGTGTGCCGGTCAAGCCGTAAATGATGGACATGCCATACAGCAGCATGCCGGACGCGAGTGCACCCAGCACAAAATACTTCATTGCAGCTTCGGAGCAGGGATAGGAATCGCGGTTAAAGGCGACCATGGCGTACAACGACAACGACAGCAGTTCCAGCCCCAGATAGACCGTCAGCAGACTATGTGCGGAGACCAGGATCATCATGCCCAGCATGGCGAACAGACCCAGTACGTAGTACTCGCCCTTGAACAGCTTGCGCTCCTCCAGGTAGTGACGCGAATACAAGAACGCAAGGAAAGTCACCAGGTAAATAAATACCTTCAGTGTGGTGCCCATGGCATCGGCGATATAGGTCCCGAAGAACACCAGTTCGCTCTGCCCGTTACCCACGGACAGTGTAATCACAGCTGCAAACACCAGTGTCAGCTGCGTCAGCCAGTAACTGATCACCCGCTCTTTATCGTTCAGGAACAGGTCCAGCACCAGGATTACGCACGCCATCGAGAGCACGAAGATTTCGGGCAGAATCACCATAAATTCACCGGGATCAACTATCATGATTTTCCCTTACAACTTCGATACCGTAATGTGTGCGACCAGGTTTTCGATACTGACCTGCATCACTTCAACCAGTGGTGCGGGCCACAGACCGAACAGCAACACCATGAACACCAGGCTGCCGAGAATAACGGCTTCGCGGCCGTTGACATCCTGCAGTGCTGCCACACTGTCATTGGCGACCTCACCAAACATCACCCGCTTCACCATCCACAGGGTATAGGCAGCGCCCAGAATCAGGGTGGTCGCCGCCAGGAAGGCGATCCAGAAACTGGCCTTGAAACTGGCCAGGATCACCATGAATTCGCCGACGAACCCGGAGGTACCCGGCAGCCCGGCGTTGGCCATGGCGAACAGCATCATGAAGGCTGCAAAAACCGGCATGGTATTCGCCACCCCGCCGTAATCTGAAATCTCGCGGCTATGCATGCGGTCATACAGTACGCCGACACACAGGAACATGGCTGCCGAAATGAAGCCGTGCGACACCATCTGCACCATGCCGCCTTCCATTGCCATCACCGAGCCATGACTGTTGCCGGCATTATTGTCCATGATGCTGAATACGAGGAAGAAGCCCAGCGTCGCGAAACCCATGTGGGCGATCGACGAATAGGCAATAAGCTTCTTCATGTCCTGCTGCACCAGCGCAACAAAGCCGATATATACCACCGCGGTCAGCGACATGAAGATGATCAGCCAGTCCAGCTCGTTACTGGCATCCGGCGTGATGGGCAGGCTGAAGCGCAGGAAACCATAGCCACCGATCTTCAGCATGATAGCCGCCAGGATCACTGAACCACCAGTGGGTGCTTCCACGTGCGCATCAGGCAACCATGTATGCACAGGCCACATAGGGACCTTGACCGCAAACGCCAGCAGGAAGGCCAGGAAGATCAGGACCTGTTCAGTCAGCCCGAGTTTGAGGGTATGGAAATCCAGGATCGAGAAGCTGCCCGACTGGGTGTACATATAGATCAGCGCCACCAGCATGAACACCGAACCCAGGAAGGTATACAGGAAAAACTTGATGGTCGCGTAGACGCGGCGCGGCCCGCCCCATATCCCGATGATCAGGAACATCGGTATCAGCATGCCTTCCCAGAATACGTAGAACAACATGGCATCCAGTGCAGCGAATACGCCGATCATCAGTCCTTCCATAATCAGGAAAGCTGCCATGTACTGCGCCGGACGCTCCTTGATCACTTCCCAGCCGGACAGTATCACCAGCACACTGGTGAAGCTGGTCAGGATAATCAGCGGCATGGAAATGCCATCAATACCGAGGTGATAATATATGTTGAATACCGGTACCCAGGAGGCCTTTTCCTGGAACTGCATATCCGCCGTGCTGACATCGAAGCCGGTATACAGCAGCAGGCTGGTCAGGAAAGTGATCATGGCAACAGCCAGTGCCAGCGGACGCGGATTCAGATTGGGCCACTGACTGCTGGCGAGCACCAGCAGGCCACCGAGTATCGGTATCCAGACCACCAAACTGAGCAATGGGAAATCACTCATCAATAAACCCTTTTATTAAATCGCGTCATGCGCCCGGTGAAAACCAGATGAACCAGCTCAGCATCACCAGCAAACCGACGATCATGCTGAAGGCATAGTGATACAGATAACCGGACTGCAGGTGGCGTAAGATGCCGGACAGCCAGCCCACCAGTCTGGCGCTGCCGTTAACCAGCAGACCGTCGATCACCAGCACGTCACCCAGCTTCCAGAGTGTCCAGCCGGTACCGCGCGCACCGCCGGCAAAGAAAATCTCGTTGAAGCGGTCAAAGCCGTACTTGTTGACCAGCATGCGGTAGACCAGCTGGAAGCGTTGCGCCAGCTGCTCCGCAATCGATGGCTTCTGCGTATACACGAACCAGGCAGTACCCAGACCCGCCATGGCCAGCCAGAAAGCCGGTCCCATCAGCCCGTGCAGGATAAACGCACCGGCACCATGAAACTCTTCCGCAAGATGCCCCACTACGTCGTGCGCGGGCATGACGAATATTGCGCTGCCGAAATAGTCACCGAACACCACCGGATCGATCCAGTAACCCGCCACCAGGGACGGAATTGCCAGCATGACCAGCGGCATGGTCACCACGGCCGGCGGTTCATGCAGGTGTGAACGGGTGTGCTCGTCAAACCGTTCTTCGGTGTGGAACACCAGGAAGAACAAGCGGAAGCTGTACAGGGCGGTAATGAACACCCCGGACAGCACGGCCACGTAGGCAAAGCCCGAACCGGCAATGTGCGAGGCGTGCACCGCCTCGATAATGGTGTCCTTGGAGAAGAAGCCGGAGAAACCCGGAAAACCGATCAGCGCCAGGGAACCCACCAGCGAGGTCCAGTAGGTAATGGGCAGGTATTTCCTCAGGCCGCCCATCTTGCGTATGTCCTGTTCATGATGCATGGCGATAATGACGGAGCCCGCAGCCAGGAACAGCAGCGCTTTGAAGAAGGCATGCGTCATCAGGTGGAAGATACCCACCGAGTAGGCCGATGCACCCAGCGCCACGGTCATATAACCCAGCTGCGACAGCGTTGAATAGGCAATCACCCGCTTGATGTCGTTCTGCACCAGTCCCAGGAAGCCCATGAACAGTGCGGTAATGGATCCGATCACCAGCACAAAGCTGAGTGCCGTTTCTGATAACTCGAACAGCGGCGACATGCGCGCCACCATGAAGATACCGGCTGTGACCATAGTGGCGGCGTGGATCAAAGCGGAGATTGGCGTCGGGCCTTCCATGGAATCGGGCAGCCACACGTGCAACGGTACCTGTGCCGACTTGCCCATGGCGCCGATGAACAGCAGGATGCAGATTACCGTCAGCGCAGACCACTCCGCGCCTGGGAAAATCTGCATGGTGCTAGCGGCCATGGACGGTGCCGCGGCAAACACCTCGGCATAATCCAGCGTGTTGAAATACGCGGCGATTGCGGCAATACCCAGCAGAAAACCGAAGTCACCGACACGGTTAACCAGGAAGGCCTTGAGGTTGGCGTAGATCGCAGAGGGCCGCTTGTACCAGAAGCCGATCAACAGGTAGGACACCAGCCCCACCGCTTCCCAGCCAAAGAACAGCTGCAGGAAGTTGTTGGACATGACCAGCATCAGCATCGAGAAAGTGAATAACGCAATATAGCTGAAGAAACGCTGGTAACCCGGATCATCGCTCATGTAGCCAACGGTATAGATGTGCACCATCAGCGAGACGAAGGTAACTACCAGCAACATCAGGGTCGTCAAACGGTCGACCAGGAATCCAACCTGCATGTTGATGCCGTCGGACACCATCCAGGTGTAGACCGGTCCGTTAAACGGCTCGCCTCCGTCGATAACCAGGTACTTGAAAACAAAAACCGACAGCACGAACGAAGTCGCCACACCCAGGATAGTCACCCAGTGCGCACCGGAACGGCCGATCACCTTACCGAACAAACCGGCGAGGATGGCGCCGATCAGGGGCGCGAGGACGATGGCAAGGTAGACATTCTCCACGGCGCTTATCCTTTCAGGCTATCCAGGTCATCGACGTTGATGGTCTGGCGATTGCGGAACAGCACCACCAGGATCGCCAGGCCGATGGCTGCTTCTGCCGCGGCAACTGTAAGAATAAAGAACACAAATACCTGGCCGGAGATGTCGGCCATAAAATGCGAGAAGGCGATGAAATTGGTGTTCACCGCCAGCAACATCAGCTCGATACACATCAACAGGATGATGACGTTCTTGCGGTTAATAAAAATGCCGGCCACACTCAGCCCGAACAACACCGCACCCAGAATCAGAAAATCAGCAAGTACCATAGCGTTTTACGGAAGTGACCGGATCAGTCCTTCGATTCCGCCTCCATTTTCACAATGCGTACGCGGTCCACACTGCGCACCTTGACCTGCTCGGCAGGATTCTGGGCCTTGGAACCGGCCCGCTTGCGCATGGTCAGTACAATGGCGGCAATAATCGCCACCAACAGTATCACCGAAGCGATTTCGAAAGGGTACACGTAGTCGGTATACAGCACGCTGCCGAGCTCGCGGGTATTGCTGTAATCCGCCCCATGCGCTGCCGGCGTCGGCATGTGTTCGGCGTCGAAGTATTTGCTGCGCACCACCAGGTACATCTCGAAGACCATCAGGCCGGCAACCGTCAAGCCGACCGGCAGGTTCTTGATAAAGCCTTCCTTGATGGGCGAGGTGTTGATATCAAGCATCATCACCACGAACAGGAACAGCACCATCACCGCCCCCACGTACACCAGCACCAGCGCAAGGGCCAGGAACTCGGCTTCCAGCAACAGCCAAAGGCCTGCGCAGGTAAAAAACGCCAGCACCAGGTGCAGCGCGGCGTGCACCGGGTTACGTACCGTAATGACGCGCGTTGCGGCGTACACCAGGATTGCCGCAAACACGTAAAAAACTATTTTATCAAAAGCTATCATGTCTATCTGAACACCGCATCGGCAGCCCGGTCCGCCGCAATCTGTTCTTCGTATTTGTCACCCATGGCCAGCAGCTTGTCCTTGGTCATGATGTTCTCACCGCGATTTTCAAAGTGATATTCGTACACACGCGTTTCCACGATGGAGTCCACCGGGCAGGATTCCTCGCAGAAACCGCAGAAAATACATTTAAAAAGGTCGATGTCGTAACGCGTGGTACGCCGCGTGCCATCCTCGCGCGGCTCGGCTTCAATAGTAATTGCCAGCGCCGGGCACACGGCCTCGCACAGTTTGCAGGCAATGCAGCGCTCTTCACCGTTCGGATAGCGGCGCAATGCGTGCAGGCCACGGAAGCGGTGTGACTGGGGTGTTTTCTCTTCCGGGTACTGCACGGTGATCTTTTTCGAGAACAGGTGCTTGCCAGTCAGGCGCATGCCCTTGAGCAGCTCCCAGAGCAGCAGGCTTTTCAGCTGGTGTTTGATGGCAGGAATCATGACATTCGCCTCAATCGAACCAGGGGCCCAGGCCGCCGACAACAGCAGCGCCCTCGACAGCCAGCCAGACAATGGTCAATGGTATAAACACCTTCCAGCCCAGGCGCATGATCTGATCATAACGATAGCGCGGGAAGGTGGCGCGGAACCATAGATAAAAGAACAGGAACAGCGATGTTTTCGCCACCAGCCAGACCATACCGGGCACCCAGTTGAACATGGGTTCGAGTACCGGGATACCTTCAAACGGTGACAGCCAGCCGCCCATGAACATCAGCGCGGCCAGGGTCGCAATAAGAATCATGTTGGCGTATTCGGCGAGGAAGAACACGGCAAACGCCATGCCCGAGTATTCAACGTGAAAACCGGCGACGATTTCCGACTCACCTTCCGCCACATCGAAGGGCGCGCGGTTGGTCTCGGCGACACCGGAGATAAAGTAAATCACGAACAGCGGCAACAGCGGCAACCAGTACCAGTGCAGGAAACTCCCCTGCTGCGCCATCACGATGTCACCGAGGTTGATACTGCCGGCAGCCATGAGCACACCTACCAGCGCAAACCCCATGGCGATTTCATAGGACACGATCTGCGCTGCGCTGCGCATGGTACTGAGAAAGGCGTATTTCGAATTGGATGCCCAGCCGGCGATGATGACGCCATATACGCCAATCGAGGTCAGCGCCAGAATATACAACAGACTGGCATCCACATCCGCCAGTACCAGACCGTCCGAGAACGGCACCACGGCCCATGCCGCCAGTGCCGGCGCGATCACCAGGGTCGGTGCAATCACGAACAGATAGGGATTGGATTTCGAAGGGACAATGATTTCCTTGAACATCAGCTTGACCGCATCGGCGATCGGCTGTAGCCAGCCACGCGGCCCGACACGGTTGGGACCGATACGCAACTGCATATAGCCAATGACCTTGCGCTCGGCATAGGTCAGGTAGGCGACGCAAAGCATCAGCGGTACGACGATGATCAGGATCTTGGCGAGAATTATGCCGCCCGTGATAATCCAGTCGATAAGGGTTGTCTCAACCATAGTCCGTCTTTATACCCTTTTAACCTTTAGTGTTCCGAACGACGCGCCCAGTTCGAGGGTGGCTTCTATCGCCATCGACACCAGCGCCGCGCCTTCGGCAATACGGTCGTTGATAATGACATCAAGCTCGACAGCCTGACCGTCCTGCTGCACGGAAGCCTTGTCACCATCAGCCAGGCCCAGTCTGGACGCATCGGCGGAATGCAGGCAAAGCGCCGACACATCGGCGTCCGGCGTATGTTGCAGTGCTACCGCACGGCGCACCAGGTTATCGACAGCGTACATGGGTAAATAGCTGCTACGTTGCAGACCAGCGGCATCCACTGCATCGTCGACTGTTTCACCGGCCTGTGTGTTATCGACGCTCACCTCGCCGATCTGCTGACTCAACGCATCCCGCACCTGTTCGGATGAAGTCTGATCAAAACCCTCGAGTTCCAGCAGATTACCCAGCACGCGCAGCACCTTCCAGCCGGGGCGGCTGCCTGCCGCTGCGCGTGATGCGGCCGTGAAACTCTGCCAGCGGCCTTCGCAGTTCACAAAGGTACCGGATGTTTCCGAAAAACAGTTCATGGGCAACAACACATCGGCGTAATCGCGCATGCGATCGGTCGCAAAAGGTGTCATCGCGACAACGAACTCTGCCTGTTGCACGGCAGACAGCGCCTGTGCGCCGTTGGCGCAATCGAATTCGGGTTCGATACCCAGCAGAAAATAATTCTTCAGTGGCTGATCAATCATCTGCCCTGCAGTCAGGCCCGATGTTTCCCTGGCCTTGCCCGCCACGTCACGATGCGGCAATACACCGGCCAGACAGGCACCCGCACTGTTTGCGCCATCGGACAGAAAACCGACCCTGGCGCCACTCAGTTCGGCTATCAGTACCGCCAGCGCACGCAAGGTGGAAAACGCCGGGTGCATAGCGGCTTCGAGCCCCAGCAATACGGTGGCTTGCCCGGCATCACTGAGGGCTGTTGCCATAGCCTGCTCGGTAGCGTCCGGCAGTGTCCGGTCAATCACCGCTTGCAATGCCTGCGGTGCACGCGCCTTTTTGCTCTGCAACAGTGCAGCCGCCACACCGGCCAGTGACTGAACCATACGCGCCGGCGTGACAATGGCCTTGTGTGCAGCGGCAAAGGTGTATTCGTAATCAACCGAATTGATAAACATCACGCTGGCGCCGGCCTGGGCAGCCTTGCGTATGCGGTGGCCGATGATCGGTTGATCCTTGCGTGGATTACCACCAACTAGCAAGGCTGCATTGACATCTTCCAGTTCTTCGATGGTCTGCCCGAGAAAGGGAAATACCGGCTGATCCTGTTGCCCGCTGAAATCAACCTGACGCAGACGGTGGTCTATATTGCTGACACCCAGCCCCCCGGCGAGCTGGTTCACCAGCGCGTGTTCTTCCAGTGTGGCACTGGGGGACACCAGCATGCCCAGCTGGTCCGCGCCCTGATTGTCGACGCGTTCGCGCAGGGCCTGGGCGACCACGTGCAGGGCTTCCTCCCATTCCACTGCGTGCCAGCTGCCATCAGCCTTCTTGACCATGGGCTGGGTGAGGCGATCGTCGCTGTTTACGCCCTGGTAGGAAAAACGGTCGCGGTCGGATAACCAGACTTCATTAACGGCCTCGTTCTCCTGTGGAGCTGCACGCATCAATTTACCGTTACGGGTATGCAGGAACAGATTGGAACCAACGCAATCATGCGGCGCAACCGAAGCCGACTGCGTCATCTCCCAGGCACGCGCCGTGAAACGGAACGGTTTCGACGTTAACGCGCCGACCGGGCACACATCGATAATATTGCCGGACAGTTCCGAACCGATGTTGTGCTCAACATAGGTGCCGATCTCGACATTCTCACCGCGTCCCATGCCACCCATTTCCTTGAAACCGGCGACGTGCTGCAGGAAACGTACGCAACGCGTGCAATGAATACAACGCGTCATATCGGAGGCAATCAATGCTCCGAAGTTCTTGTCCCTGACCACACGTTTCTTTTCACTGAAACGTGAAACGCCACGCCCGTATTCGAGTGCGACGTCCTGTAATTCACATTCACCGCCCTGGTCACAGATCGGGCAGTCCAGCGGGTGGTTGATAAGCAGGAATTCCATTACCGCACGCTGTGCCTTTTTAGCGTAATCAGAGTGCGTACTGATTTTCATGCCGTCCATCACCGGTGTCGCACAGGCCGGCATCGGCTTGGGCGCCTTCTCGACTTCCACCATACACATACGGCAGTTGGCAGCCACCGGCAGCTTCTTGTGATAGCAGAAGCGCGGCACAGTGATGCCGTTATCGTCGGTGACTTCGATAATCATGGCGCCTTTACGCGCCTGGTATTCGACGCCGTCGATCTCGATGGTCAGCATGTCTTCTGCCACCGTGTCCGGTTTGGCACTCATGCCACAGCCCCTTTACTGACGGGCGCGCGATGACTACTGGTGCCGGGCATGCAGTTCCTGTATTTGACGTGGTATTCAAATTCTTCGCGGAAGTGCTTGATGAAGCTTTGTACCGGCCAGGCCGCGGCATCGCCGAAGGCACAGATGGTATGACCTTCTATCTGACCCGCCGCGCTCGCCAGCAGGTCGATATCCTCCATCGTGCCCTGCCCTTCCTCGATACGTTTGATGACGCGGTACATCCAGCCACAGCCTTCACGACAGGGCGTACACTGACCACAGGATTCCGCGTAATAGAAGCGTGAAATGCGCATCAGCGCTTTCACCATGCAGGTTGTATCGTCCATGACGATCATTCCTGCGGAACCCAGCGCCGACCCGGCCTTGGACAGCGAGTCATAATCCAGGTCAGTTTCCATAATCAGCTCGGCAGGCATCACCGGCATGGAACAACCACCCGGAATCACCGCCTTGAGTTTGTGACCGTCTCGCACACCGCCGGCCAGTGCCAGCAGCTCCTTGAACGGCGCGCCAAGGGGTATTTCGTAATTACCCGGCTTGTTGACATGACCGGACACACACCAGATCTTTTCGCCACCGTTATTGGGGCGGCCAAGGTTCAGGAACCATTCGCCACCGTTACGCAGTATGGCGGGGACCGATGCCAGGCTTTCGGTGTTGTTGATGGTCGTCGGCTTACCGTACAAACCGAAGTTGGCCGGAAACGGTGGTTTGAAGCGCGGCTGACCTTTCCTGCCTTCCAGCGAATTCAGTAAAGCGGTTTCCTCGCCACAGATGTAAGCGCCTGCACCCAGGTGGCTGTGCAGTTCAAAATCAACCCCGGAACCCTTCAGGTTCTGACCCAGCAGACCGGCCTCGCGGGCTTCTTTCAGCGCCTGCTCGAAACGCTCGTAAGGCTCGTGGTGAAACTCGCCGCGCATGTAGTTGTAGCCGACAGTCGCACCCATGGCATATCCGGCGATTGCCATGCCCTCGATCAGCGCGTGTGGATTGAAGCGGATAATGTCGCGGTCCTTGCAGGTGCCGGGCTCTGATTCATCCGAGTTGCAGACAATGTATTTCTGGCCCGGCGCATTGCGTGGCATGAAGCTCCACTTCAAACCGGTCGGGAAGCCTGCGCCACCGCGACCACGCAGGCCGGAGCTCTTTACTATGTCTATAACCTCTTCCTGCGGCGTCTTCTCGGCCAGGATCTTTTTCCAGGCGTCATAGCCGCCGATGCTGAGATAGTTCTCGAACGTCCACGGCTGGTCGAATTTCAGCGTTGTAAAACAGACCTGGTTGCTCATACCCTACTCCAGTCCGTCCAGAATCTGATCCACTTTTTCTATGCTCAGATTTTCGTGATAGTGACCATTCACGGTCATCATGGGTGCGCCGATACAGGCCGCCAGGCACTCTTCTTCCTTCTTCAGGGTAATACGCCCGTCGGAGGTGGTTCCGCCCCAGTCAATACCAAGCTTGTTTTCAATGTGGGCGATGATGTCATCCGCGCCACACAGCATGCAGGAAATGTTATTGCAGACTGCCACGATGTTGCGCCCTACCGGCTCGAGCTCCAGCATGGAGTAGAAGGTTCCGATTTCGTAGACCGACACCGGCGGCATCTCCAGGTAGTCTGCCACACTGTCCATCATCTCCCTGGTCAGCCAGCCTTCGCCGTGTTCCTGCGCGGTAAACAGCGCCGTGATCACCGCCGATTGCTTCTGCTCCTGCGGATATTTCTTCAGCCAGGTATCGATCACGTCACGCACGGCCTGCGGCAGCTGCTTGTCGTCTGTTACGGGTGTCGGACTATTCATCAGCGGTCAATCTCACCAAATACAATATCCATGGTGCCAATGATGGCGACCACGTCGGCCAGCATGTGGCCGCGCGCCATTTCATCCATCGCGGACAGATGCGCAAAACCGGGCGCGCGGATCTTCACCCGGTAGGGCTTGTTGGCACCATCCGACATCAGGTACACGCCGAACTCGCCCTTGGGATGTTCCAGCGCAGCATACACCTCACCCTCCGGCACACAGTAGCCTTCGGTGAACAGTTTAAAGTGATGGATCAGCGCTTCCATATCCTGCTTCATTTCTTCGCGCGGCGGCGGCGCTACCTTGTGATCGCCGACCATGACCGGGCCGGGATTGCTGCGCAGCCAGTCGATACACTGTTTGATAATACGGTTGGACTGGCGCATTTCTTCGATACGCACCAGGTAACGGTCATAACAGTCACCATTGACGCCTACGGGAATATCGAAATCCATCCGGTCGTAGACTTCATAGGGCTGTTTCTTGCGCAGATCCCAGGCGACACCCGAACCGCGCAGCATGGGCCCGGTGAACCCGAGTTGTCTGGCGCGTTCCGGTGAGACTATACCGATATCTACAGTGCGTTGTTTCCAGATCCGGTTGTCAGTTAACAGCGTTTCATATTCGTCGACACACGCCGGGAAGCGTGCAACGAAATCGTCGAGGAAATCCAGTAACGAGCCCCGGCGGTTAGTGTTCAGGCGGTCGACATCTCTCTGGTTGTGCCACCTGGATGGCTGGTACTGCGGCATGCGATCCGGTAAATCGCGGTAAACGCCGCCCGGCCGGTAATAGGTCGCGTGCAGACGGGCACCTGACACGGCCTCGTAAGCATCCATCAGGTCTTCGCGTTCGCGGAAAGTATACAGGAATGCTGTCATGGCGCCGACGTCGAGCCCGTGCGCACCCAGCCATAACAGGTGATTAAGAAGACGCGTGATTTCGTCGAACATCACGCGGATATACTGGGCACGCTCCGGAACTTCGATACCCAGCAGTTTTTCGATGGCCATGACGTAACCGTGCTCGTTGCACATCATGGAGACGTAGTCGAGCCGGTCCATGTAACCGATACTCTGGTTGTACGGCTTGCTCTCCGCCAGCTTTTCAGTCGCACGATGCAGCAGACCGATGTGTGGATCGGCACGTTGCACCGTTTCGCCGTCCAGTTCCAGCACCATACGCAACACACCGTGTGCAGCAGGATGTTGGGGGCCGAAGTTCAGTGTGTAGTTTCTTATCTCTGGCATAACTCGTGTACAGGCCCTATTCGTCCTTGCCCTCGTCAGCGGATGCTTCTTCCATCACGGCTTCATCGGCTATTGTATCTTCACCGGCCTGCGCACGAATCACCTTCGGCACCAGCACTCGCGGCTCGATACTGACCGGCTGATAGATCACCCGCTTTTTCTCGGGGTCATAGCGGACTTCCACATTACCACTCAGCGGAAAATCCTTGCGGAACGGATGGCCGATAAAACCGTAGTCGGTGAGAATGCGCCGCAAATCAGGATGGCCTTCGAACAGGATGCCGTACAGGTCAAACGCCTCACGTTCAAACCAGTTAGCGCTGCTCCAGATTTCCAGCACCGAGGGAATCACTGGTAACTGGTCGTCAGTGGCAAATACCCTGACGCGCAAGCGCTGATTATTACGTATCGATAGCAGGTGATACACCGCCGCAAAGCGCTGGTCTTCCTGCAGCGTCTCTGTCGACAGTTCTTTCTCCAATCCCGGCAGGCGTTCTGCGGTATTGGCTTCCACAGCACGGCTGAACCCTGTGTCAGTAGTTTCCTGCGTCGCCCATTCGGTTTCACCCCAGGCGAGATAATCGACACCGCAGACGTCGATCAATTGTTCAAAGCTGAATTCTTTTTCGTCACGCAGCGCCGTGCAGGTTGCCAGCAGGTCCCCGGGCATTATTTCAATTGTCACTTCACCTACAGCAACGCCGGCGTCCCGGAGTGTTTCGCCAAAACGGTCCTGCAAGTGGGTAAGAAGAGCCTTCGCCTGCATCGAGTATCCCTGTTAACGCGCGATCGTATTGGTACGGTGAATTTTATTCTGCAGTTGCAGAATACCGTACAGCAGGGCTTCCGCGGTTGGCGGGCAACCGGGCACATAGATGTCAACGGGCACAATACGGTCACAGCCGCGCACCACCGAATAGGAGTAGTGGTAATAACCGCCACCGTTGGCGCAGGAACCCATCGATATCACCCAGCGCGGTTCTGACATCTGGTCATACACCTTGCGCAGCGCCGGCGCCATCTTGTTACACAGCGTCCCGGCGACGATCATTACGTCAGACTGCCGCGGACTGCCACGGAACACCACTCCGAAGCGGTCCAGGTCATAACGCGCAGCACCCGCCTGCATCATCTCGACCGCACAACAGGCAAGACCAAAAGTCATCGGCCACATCGAACCGGTACGCGCCCAGTTAATAAGCTTGTCGGCTGAAGTGGTAATAAAACCTTCTTCGAGAAGTCCCTCTACTCCCATTCCAGCGCGCCCTTTTTCCACTCATAGATAAAGCCGATCACCAGAATACCCAGGAAGATCATCATGGCGACGTACCCGAACCAGCCGATGTCATCAAGCACTACCGCCCAGGGGAACAGGAAAGCGATCTCCAGATCGAAGATGATGAAAAGGATAGCAACCAGGTAATAGCGCACATCGAAGCGCATGCGCGTATCTTCAAAGGCTTCGAAACCACATTCGTAGGGCGATAGTTTTTCACTGTCGGGCTTTTGTGTCCCGAGCAGATAGCCCATCAGGGTCATCGCCAACCCTGTGCCGACGCCGATGGCAATAAAGATCAGAACCGGTAAATAATTTTCCAGCATGCAAACCTCTTCCGACGCTCCCGGTCATAGCCGGGTTGTTTTTTTGCCGCGCGAACGCGAACCGCTCCGCAGTCTAGGCCAGTTAGCAGAAAGGAGTCAAGCCCAGCCAGCGAAAGATTCCGATATAAAATCAAGAGCTTAAGTTATGCTTCTGGGGTCATAAAAAAACCCCGTGCAAATATCGGAAAATTGACGCTTTAAGCGAACACGCGGCGTTCCTGCTGAGGGAAAGCTTGAATAAGATGCGGCCCACCGGTAGTCTGCACGCCTTCGTTTTCAGCGGTAAACCTGTGTCTCAGCTGATTTACTCTGCGCCCCAGGCGCTGCAGTCGTTTTGGAAAAAAGTCAGCCGACTGCTGCTGCGCACCCGTATGCTGTTTTCGCCCGAAGCAGAAATACTGAAAGCCGAACGCAAGTTGCGTGGCCGCGAGCAGGTTCGGAAGCTGGGGCTTGCTGATATCGTGTTCGTATCGTTTGGCAAAAGTGGCCGCACCTGGTTGCGTGTTATGGTTTCACGCCTTTACCAGCAGATGTACGGTCTCCCTGAACGCGCCTTGATCGGTTTTGACAATTTTCACCGTATGAACAATGCCGTGCCGCGCATGTTTTTTACCCATGACAACTACATCGGTAATTACACCGGACACACGGACTCCAAGGTTGATTTCTACGGCAAGAAAGTCGTACTGCTCGCCCGTGACCCGAGAGATGTGGCCGTATCGCAGTTTTTTCAGTGGAAGTACCGGCTGAAGCCCAGCAAGGTGGCCATTAACAAATACCCTGAAGAAGGCTCGGATATCTCCATTTTTGACTTCGTCCTGAAATCCGACACCGGTCTGGAATGGGTCATCGACTTCCTCAATGCGTGGGCGAAAGAAGCCGCACATGTCGAAGACTTTCACCTGGTGCGCTACGAGGATCTGAAAGCCAAGCCCGTTGAGACCCTGGAAAAGCTGGCGGAATTCATGGGCACACCGGCAAATGCAGACCATATCCAGGATGCTGTCGAGTTCTCCTCCTACGAAAACATGAAAAAGATGGAAGAGAAAAAGACCTTTTGGCTCAGTGGTGGGCGCATGGCGCCCAGAGACCGCTCCAACCCGAACAGCTACAAGGTACGCCGCGCCAAAGTCGGCGGCTACCGGGATTATTTCGACGACCAGCAGGTTGAGCAGATCGAGGCCCTGGTGTCTGCCAGGCTGTTACCTTTCTTCGGCTATACGCGGGAAGAGCAGGCGGAAAAGGAAGCCATTACCCCCGAACCCGACTAAGAAGCTGGGCCCCTTCCCTGTAGGAGCGGTCTCTTTATACCCTGAAGGGCACAAGTGCCCGACGGGTTGACGGGTACCGACCGCGACAGCAGCCATAACCATCGCGCCGAAGGCCGGCGCTCCTACAGAACACTTACCACAACCTGTAGGAGCGGTCTCCTGACCGCGATAGCGCGCCCAGCAATCGCGCCGAAGGCCGGCGTTTATGCCCGACGGTTTTTCGGGTACTCCTACAGATGGTGGTTCAATAAAAGAGTTTTCAATCATGCCGCCAGCGGCGGCGTCCGCTCCAGCACCTCGAAAGCATCATGCCGGATATGATTCTTAGCCATTTCCTCGTGCAACATAGCCTCGCTGACAATACCCTGGTCGAGACATTCGCGTAACAGGCCAAAAAAGAAATACTCCTGGTTCCGGTCCGGGTGCTGACCGTACTTGCCGGCAAAACCGTAATCACCGAACAGCGCACGCCGGGCGCGGCGTATCCAGTGTTTGGGCGGAAACAGGCGGAAGGTGTCAGCTGCGCGGTAGTCCACCGGCAGCCCGGTCTTCCAGGGCTGGTGCTTGCGCTTGGTGGTGTGCAGCATTTTGGTCTGATCGGTCAGGTGGTCAAAATCGTTCCATTCCGGCTCGAAAAACCCGATGGTGTCGAGGTCTTCGTATTTAAGACACACCCACTTCATGTAGTCACGCTCGAAGCTGAACATGGCGCTGAACTGTTCCTCGAACTGCCAGTGGGTTAGCTTTGCGTTATCCAGCAGCATCACACTGGTAGCGAGACAACCACGCCGACCCTTGGCACCTGACTTCGGGCGGCACATGATCGCCTTGCCCTGCATATCACGGGACAACAGTTCCCAGATATCCGCCCGCGCAAACACATCCGGGTCGATGACCACGGCGCGGCCCTGGTAGTCCATCAGCCGGGGCGGCAAAAAGCGCATCGGTGTAAACGATTGCAGGTCATCCTTCACCCATTCCCGCTTGCCGCCATCGCGCAGGTAGGTATTTCCTTCCTGGGCGCGCAGAAACGGGAAGTCGTCATAGTTCATAATACGGATATCGAACCTGTCGTTGTGTGCGGAATTGCGGCGCAGCGCATACTGGGCGACAAGCGCGCCAAGGTATTGTTTGTCGTTGGCCTGAATGAATACGCAGTAGTCCACGCCTGTGCCCTCTTTCACAATGGTCTCATTCTAAACTGCGGGCAATGTTTTACCAAGACAGGCCAGCCAACTTCATCTGGTCAACGCCGGCGGCATACCGCAAAATAGCATCCAGCAAGGTGGGTTTGTTTTATGTAAGGATTTATCGGCGTTGGCAAAACTCTTTCTGGGTAGCAAACACACCGACTGGTCACCGCGCCTGCTGCGCGTTCTGTGGGCATTCGAAGCCGGCCTGGTGGGGCTGGGCGGCGCACTGGCACGCCTGTTACCTGTGGATACGGCCTCTGCAGCGGGACATTGGATAATGGCCAGACTGGGCCCCCGCCTCGACAAAACACGCCATATCCAGCGCAACCTGAAGATTGCCTTCCCCGAAACAGATGCAGCGGAAACCAGCCGCCTGGTACGTGCCATGTGGGGAAACCTCGGCTCGGTGCTCGCCGAATATCCGCACCTCGGGCGGATTTGCCGGTCCGGACCCGGACAAAGACTCGACTGTGTGATCGAGGGCGATCCCGAGGTCTTCCGCGACACCGGAAAACCAGCGGTCTTTGTTACCGCACACCTGGCTAACTGGGAACTCGCCGCCGGTGCGGTTGTGCAGCAGGGTGTACCGTTGAGCGTGGTCTACACCAAAATGCAGAATCCCCGGATGGACCAGCTGCTGTTCAGGGCCCGCGAAGCGCTCGGTTGTGGGCTGGTGGAACGGGATAATGCCGCGCGCGAGTTGCTGCGCTGCCTGAAAAAGGGCACGTCCATTGGCCTGCTGGTAGACCAGCGTGTCGATGCAGGTGAACCGGTACCCTTTTTCGGTCGCGATATGTTGACCTCAACCACCCCGGCCCAGCTGGCATTACGCTTTGACTGTGAACTGATTCCGATACAGATACAGCGCCTGCACGGCGCGCGCTTCCACGTTACCTTTCACAAGCCGGTAGCTGCCAATGATGAACATGCCGAAAACGCCGAGAAAATCCTGCAAATGACGCTCAAGATCAACACCTTGTTCGAATCCTGGATCCGCGAACGACCTCATGAATGGATGTGTACCAAGCGCCGCTGGCCGAAGGACCGGCAAAACCCCGATGGCAACTGACCGGCGTTGATGTTGAAAACACTATATAATGCCCCGCCGTAGAGAATTTTCCCGGACCCGGCAAGTGATATTCACCGACAGAGACAATGCAAAAAAAGCCCTGATCATAGCCCCCACGGCTATCCTGCCGCGGCCGCTGCGGGTGGCCGTGCGCAAAAAACTGCTGGGCAATCTGGAAGTCGATATTGCCCGCCGTTCCCGGCTGGTGATCGTTGCGCATCCCAAGAGCGGCAACACCTGGCTCAAGGTCATGCTCACGCGCCTGTACAGCATCCGCCATGGTATTGCGCCGGAAGACTTCGCCAGCTACCCGGCGCTCGCCGATCGCAACCCGGACATCCCCCGCTTCGCCGCCACCAACGGCTGGTACAGTTACGAACGTGCCGTGGGCGACCTCCTGAAACCCGAGGCCCCGGACTCGGAGCTCAAGCACAAGCCGGTGGTACTGCTGGCGCGCAACCCGCTGGATATTGCCGTGTCCTGGTTTTTCCAGTTCACCAAGCGCCAATCGGTGCACAAGCAGGAGCTGATCAATGCCGGCGTCGAACACCCCGTCGACCGCACAACGATCGGCATGTGGGACTTTGTGCGCCACAGTGATATCGGTCTGCCATCACTGATCGATTTCCTGAATTACTGGGAGCACAATCTCGCGGCGCTGGACAACACCCTGCTCACCAGCTACGAGGCGCTGCGCGCCGACCCGGGTGCGGTGCTTAAACAAATCACTACGCTGATGGGCGACAGCTTTACAGACGAAGAGATACAAAACGCCGTCGACTTCGGTTCGTTTGACAACCTGCGCAAGCTGGAAAGCGAGGGCTTCTTCCGTTCCGGCGGTCTCACCCTGCGCAACCCCAAAGACCCGGAGAGTTTCAAGGTGCGCCGCGCCAAGGTCGGCGGCTACCGCGATTACTTCAGCGCCGAACAGGCCGACGAACTCGAAGAACTGGTGCGTACACGCCTCTCTCCTGCACTCGGTTACAACGACAACCTGGGCACACAGACCAACAGTGCCGCCATCTGAGACACAGCCCCGCATCTGGTTACTGCTGGGCGATAAAAAAGGCGACAACGGCCAGGTGGAAACCATTGCCGAGGCACTGGAATCGACGCTCGGCTGGCACTGTGAACTGAAACGCGTCAAGGTACTCGAACCCTTCGTATTCGGCAAAGCGAAAGTGGGACCGACGCTCTATCATATCAACCGCGAACTCAGTGCTCCGCTGCAAGCCCCCTGGCCGGATCTGGTAATTACGGTCGGCCGCAGCCCCGCCAACGTCGCCCTGTGGGTACAGCAACAGTCAGGCAGGCACAGCAGAATCGTGCTGGTCGGCAAACCTTCCGGCATGATGGAACGTTTCGATCTCATTGTGATCAGCACGGAAATCCTGCTCGCGCCCTACCCCAATGTACTGCGCATATCGATGCCGCTGATGCGCATTGACGAAGCCGCCGTGCGCGAAGCTGCACACGCATGGAAAGTGAAATTCGCTGAACTGCCGCGCCCGCTGGTCGCCATCATGGTAGGCGGTCCCACCAATCCGTTCATCTACAATGCCGCCGTCACCGACAAGCTGATTGACGCTGCGCACAAGGTCTGCGCTGAAGGCGGGACACCCTACATTACAACCAGCCGGCGCACGCCGGCAGCCGTTGTCGAAAAACTGAAAACCGGACTGCCCGAAAAAGCACAGCTGTTTACCTGGTCGATGGATGCCAGCGACAACCCCTACATGGGACTGCTGGGACTCGCCGACCGTTTCATCGTGACCGGCGACAGCATCTCGATGATGGTCGAGGTAACGCGCCTCGGCAAACCGCTGGAGATACTGCCGCTGCCCTGTGGCCTGCTCGGCAGCCTGGACCAGCTGCGCCGTTCGCTGGCACGCTGGCTGTTCAGGCAGGGCAACGCCGGCTGGCAGCACAGGCTGCGCGCACAGCTGGCGCGACTGGTGTATCACTCGCGGTTCATCCGCCATACGCGCCACTATCCCGGTTTTCACCAGAAGCTGGTCGACCTGCAGCTGGCCGGCTGGTTTGGCGAACCATCGCAGCCACCATCGGGACAGTATCCCGACGATGTCAGCGCGGTGGTCAGCCGTATTCAGTCATTACTACCGGACAAGCCGTGATTTCAGCGGATTGTTGATATAGTTCAATAACCCCACCATTCCAGCAATGACTACGCTACCGTTAACGAAAATTCCATGTGATAATGTGAACCAATCCGGTTCAGCAGGACAAGCAGCATGGCAATTCTGGATCTGACAAATTTTGAAAGTGCGCCCCTGCAACACGACCCGTTCAACTTCGTCGTCGCACAGGGCGTCATGAGCACGGATACCATCGAAGCACTGAATCGGGACTACCCGAGCATCGACCTGCCAGCGAATTACAGCCCCGAAGACCTCGACTACGGACCCAGCTTCCAGCAACTGCTGGATGAACTCAACAACGCGGAATTCGACTCCGTCATCGAAAGCAAATTCGGCGTCGACCTGGAAGGGACAGAGAAAACCATCACCGTACGCAAGTACTCGGAAATGAGTGATGGCAACATCCATACGGATCACTGGAGCAAAATCATTACTGTGTTGATCTATTTCAATCCGGAATGGACACAGGAAGGCGGCAAGCTGCGTTTGCTGCACTCGAAGGATGACATCGAGAACTACGCCGCGGAAATCACACCTGTCGGCGGCAACATGCTGGCTTTCCGGCGTTGTAGAAATTCCTTTCATGGTTACAAACGTTTCAAGGGCGAGCGCCGCATGGTGCAGGTTAACTGGGTTAAATCCAGTCGCTTCGCCTGGTATACACAACAACTTTCGCGTTTCGGCACCCACACCGGCAAACGTTTGTTACGCATGACACAGGGTTCATGACAGCATCCGTCCCTGATCAATGAGTTCTTTACCGACGCACCGCCTTTGTCTTGCATCACCGGTTTTCTATCCGACCTACGGCGGCTCCCAAAGACGTTTTCTGAGTTACCTGCCGGGCTTGCGTAAACGCAGGCTGGACATCCGCGTATACACGGGTACTCCCAACGCGAAAGAAATGTCTGCCGAAGAAGCCGCACTGTGGGGTGATTGCCCAACAGGCGAGTTCATGCCCACTACCGAGGTATCGGGTATACCGGTGCATCGAGTCAAGCTGCCCGACAAAAAAGGCAAAGAGCGCACACAGACTTATAATGACAGGTTACTGGAGTACTGCAGCAACCCGGAATACCGCCCCGATGTCATACAGATGGTCGGGCCACTGAAGCCGATGTCCACTCCCCTGCTCAGGCAGCTGCGGAACATGCATATCCGGCTGTTATATGCCGTTACCATCGCACCACCTGAGCCGAGCCGGAAAAAATGGTTCAAGCGCTCCCACTCCCGGGGCGACGAGGTAGAGCTTTTCAATCTGCTGGACTGCATTGTCACCAACAACACACCGCTGCGTGATTTTGTACAGGCTGCCGGAATCACAACCCGTGTCGAAGTCATCGCAAACGGCGTCGATCTGGAGCGCTTTCACCCTGCAGAAGCACCGGCAGATAGAAATCCGTTAAGAGAGCAAATCGGTATCGGAAAAAGCGATATCATGATCACCAGCGTCGGTGGTATCAGCCCGCGCAAGGGCAGCGACCTGGTACTCGATGCCTGGGCACACCTTGCTTCCGCATTCCCCAACATTCACCTGGTACTGATTGGTCCACGCAAGGACCTTGAACAATCCAAGTTGAAGGGATTCAGGCGCAGGATGGAAAAAACAATCCGGCAATCGGGCGCGCCCGAACGCGTACATTTCACCGGTCTTTGTGAAAACGTCGAAACATATCAGCGCGCATCCGACATCTTTGTCTTACCGTCAGAGCGCGAGGGCATGCCCAACGCGGTACTCGAAGCCATGGCCTCACGGGTGCCGGTCATCATGACACCGTACAAGGGACTGTGCAGCGACATGGGAACACCGGGCACCCATTTCCTGCTCAGCGAGCGTAATGTCGATGCGCTGTCATCGGCACTGCGCCAACTGCTGGAAAACCCGGCACAGCGATCGGAATTCGCCGGCCAGGGATTCGACTGGGTCAGGCAGACCCTGAGCCTCGACAAGAGCCTGGACAGGTACGCCGCTTTGTACCATGAACTGGCCGGCACTGGCCGCAACTGATTCCCCGTATTTCGCCTAAAGTACACTATACTTTTCCCGTTATATTAACTAATATCCTGTCATGCGATAACACATTAGAAATAAGAGTTAATATATTGTTATTTAATGTATTACGGAGAATTCAATGGGCTCTCCCATATCTGCAACCGGTAGATATCCGCTGCTATGCCACGGCATACCGGCATTACTCATTGGCCTGACACTTTATGCCCTGCCGGCGCAGTCTGCCGACACACAGCCACAGACTAACGACACCGAGCTGGTCATGGGCATTTTCCCGCGTCGCGCAGCCGACGTGACAAAAAAACTGTTCACCCCGCTCGCAGCCTACCTTTCCCGGCAACTGGAGCGACCGATACGACTGGAAACCACGCACAATTTTGTCTCGTTCTGGGACAATGTCGACAGGCAGCGCTATGACATCGTGCACTTCAACCAGTATCACTACGTACGTTCCCACAAAACCCGCGACTACCGTGTCATTCTTAAAAACGAAGAGCTCAACCGTTCCACCATCGCAGCCGGTCTTTTCGTCCGCAAGGACAGCGGCATAAACTCGGTCATGGATCTGAAAGGCCGGAAAATCGTTTTTGGCGGCGGGAAGACCGCCATGATGAGCTACATCGCCGCGAGCCACCTGCTCGAGGCGGGAGGCCTGCACAAAGGCGACTATGTCACTACGTTCGCGATAAACCCGCTGCGGGCTGTTATTGCAGTCAATTACCGGCAGGCCTCCGCCGCCGGGGCCGGGGATATCGTGAAACTGATGCCCCGTGTCCGGCAGGAAATCGATGTCTCGGAACTGAAAACGCTGGCGACAAGTCTGCCCATGGCCCATCTGCCCTGGGCAGTGAAACAGAACATGAGCCAGCAAACCTCGATGCGTATACAGGCCATTCTTTCACGGGCAGCGGAAACACCCTCTGGCAGGAAAGTACTGGCGGCAGCACAGCTTACCAATCTAAACATCGCCGTGGATACTGAGTATGACCCGCACCGGGAAATCATCCGCTCGGTACTTGGAGAAAGCTACTGATGCCCGCCTTCATGAACAGGCTCTATTGTGCCCTGCCCGGTTTTCAGAGCCTGCACGGCCGCTATCTTTATCTCGCTGTGCTGTTCATCCTGATGTTTGGGGGCAGTGCACTCTATGGCTGGCGTTATGTCGAAAGTATCTCGAAACAGCATATCGGCAATATCAAGGACAGAGCCGAGGCTGAGAATTCAGTCAATGATATCGCCGAGCAGATCCGGGTACTGGAAATTGCGCTGGAACGCCTGATCGTGCTTCCCGATAGCGACAATATCACCGATGTGCACAGCGCTCTGGAACTCGAGGATGCGGCGCTGGCCAGGATGAAAAACGTCCCCTGGGTGCAGAATGACAATGTGCTCATGTCACTGACCAACGGCCTCGTCGCTACCTCTGACCAATTGCATACTAAAATCGCGCATCTTATTGAAGTGCGCAACGACGAAATGCAATGGATACCGGCGAATCGGGTTATGCAGGATGACATGCTGCCATACAACCTCGCCTTCATCTCGGCGCTTGACACAGCACTCGACCAGGTCACCGGTGACAAACCTCGTGACGATACACAACATGAGCTCTATCAGCTACTTGTAGAACTGCAGCACACCTGGCAGCTAATAATCAGCGAGTTCCGCCTGTATATCTCCAACCGCATGGGAATTTATCCTGGCACTCCGATCGAGGGAATGCAGGCACGGACCGCCAACATCGACATCTATTCCACGCAGCTCGACAAACTGATGCAAAGGCTTGCGCAACTCAGGCAAAACGAACCGTTCGGGTTTGAAGTCAGCGCGGCCTACGATGCCATGCAATCCGCATTGCACATGTGGCGGCAAGGCTACCGGAAAGTCAATGCCGATCTTGCCTCGGAAAACTGGCGCATGGATATTGTGCTGCTCAACGAATCCATCAATCCCCTGCTCTCGCTTTTTCGTGAACAGCTTTCAACCTTGCAACTGGAACTGTCTATCGATACCGCCAAGGATATCACCCGGCTGACACAGGTCGCCAAACGACTGTCGAACTCGGTTGTCGTGCTGGCCATCATCGGCGTTACCTTTTTGATAGCCGGTTTTGTGTTTTTCAAGCGCGCCCTGCTCACCCCCATCGGCCAGGTCGCGCGAGCGCTCAAGAAAGTGTCCCGCGGTATCGGTGACGCGCAGATACCGGAGAGCCCACTGGAGGAAATCCAGGATCTCACCACGGCATTTCAGGAAATGCAGGCGCAGGTCAGTTCTCGTGAACAGCACCTCGATCACATGGCACACCATGACTCGCTCACCGGGCTACCCAACCGGGTCCTTTTTCACGACCGCCTGGACCAGGCACTGCTGCATGCGGACAGGCATAACCGGCTGCTCGGTATTATGTTTCTCGACCTGGATAACTTCAAAACGATCAACGACGGCCTCGGCCATGAAACCGGAGACCTGCTACTCAGAGAAGTCGCCAGTCGATTGCAAACCTGCGTGCGCAAATCCGATACCATAGCCCGGCTTGGCGGTGATGAGTTTGCAGTCCTTGTGGAAGACGTCGAAAATGTTCAGCAGGTTGAGCGTGTCAGCAGCAAGGTCCTGAAAAAGCTCAGCGAGCTGTTCCGTATTGATAGCCATCAGCTGTACATTACAACCTCGATCGGTATCACCTTGTACCCGCAGGATGAGGCTGACGCGGAGAAACTGCTGAAGAGCGCAGATATCGCCATGTATCATGCCAAGGAGCTGGGTCGTAACCAGCACCAGTTCTACTCGAGCGACATGGCGTCCCGCATAGCGGAACGTATCGAAGTCGAGAATCAGCTAAGGCACGCACTGGACAACCAGGAATTCGAAGTCTATTTCCAGCCGATCACCGATCTGCGCAGTGGCGCCATCGTCAGTGCGGAGGCGCTGCTACGCTGGCATCACCCGGAGCGGGGCCTGATATCCGCCGGTAGATATATTGGTATCCTCGAAGAAACGGGACTGATTGAACCGCTCACCCTGTGGATACTGCAGAAGGTCTGCGCCGGACACCATTATTTCCGGGATACCTGCCAGATGCCAATCAACATTTCCATCAACCTGTCCGGAAAGCTGATCAGAAACAACACCTTTATCAATACAATGCTGTCCCGTCTTGAAGAGGCAGACATGTCCGCCGAATACCTGACTGTGGAAATCACCGAAGACACGCTGCTGGAAGATTTCAAGGCTTCCGGAACTGTACTGCAAACACTCAGTGATAAAGGCATCCGCATATCGATGGACGACTTCGGAACCCGCCAATCGTCACTCAACCACCTGCGGCATGCGCCCATCGACATCCTCAAGATCGACAGAGAGTTTATCCGGGATATCCCGCACGAGACTGGCGATTCCCAGCTGGTCGCGGCAATCATTGCCATGGGGCACAGTCTGCAAATGCAGGTGGTCGCCGAGGGTGTGGAGAAAACCGAACAGCTTGAGTTCCTGCGCGCTCACCAGTGCGACTTTATGCAGGGCTATTTGTTCAACCCCGCAGTACCGGCTACGCAGATGCCTCGTCTGTTCGAGCGTGCCAGGGTGCAGGGCGGTGACACCAGCACGCCACCCGAAGAAAAAGTCATCCGCTTCAAGCCCGGATCACATAAAAACTGACCCTGCAACAAACTCAGAAAGAGTATAGAACGGCCAGAATACCGGCAATCTGGTTTTTGTCACCTACACCCTGGTTACCTTCGACCAGCGGGCTGTCCTCGGCATCGTTCAACATCCGGGTATACGATGTATTGGCTGCAACCGCCCAGGTCTTGTTAAAGTAGTAAATGCCGGTCAGGTTCAGGCCAATATCCTTAAAGCCACTGTCAGCATTGTAGAAAGGCAGGCCACTTGTGCCCACGTTATTTCTATCAACACCAAAGTAGGTATCCATATAGTTGGAATCCGCCCATGACGTCCTCGCCCCCAGCGCCAGCAGGACCTTGCTGGTTTTCATCAGTTCATAGCCGCCCTTGAGGTACACCAGATAGCCGTCGTGTTCGTCGGAAACGTCTCCGGCAAAACTCAGCTCGGTCGACCAGGGACCGGTCTTGAAACCGACGAAAACGCCCAGCTCCGTAGCAGCATCGACTTCCTTCATCTTCTCGACCTGGTTGTTCTCCACATCATCGTCCCGTTTCAGACGGTATTGAAGCAGCGGGCCAAAGGTCCAGTTCTCACTCGAATCGCTGGTAATCAGGTTCAGGCTCAGGCGGCCGGCACTCTCACTACCCCCGCTGCCGCCCAGATTGAGGTAGCGGCCACTCGCCCAGAGATACTTGCCAAATGGCGCAGCCTGGTACTTGTTGTCATCTGAACCTTCATAGTCCGGTTTTGAAATCAAGCCAAGGCCGACAAATCCTCTTCCGCCCTCGGCGTCAACAGACACATCCTCGTAGGCCATGACCGGTGAGGCCAATGCGGCAGACAGCGCCACCGCAGTCACCGCAGATAACAATGCTGATTTCATATCACTCATCCTTTGTTCTCTTGGGTTAGCCTGATTGGCCTGTTAATGGCGGCATATGATAATCACTTCAACGCTACTTTACCAATCCAGCATCAACCTGCCCGGTTGACAGATCAGGACGCTGACCTTGTGCTGTCGTCAGCGGGCGACAGTTGCGCCTGACCGGTTTGTGGCGCTTCGCTAAGCCATAACATAAACAGCTCGTAACTCAACGCAAGCACCACCGCACCGACAAACAGGCCGATGATACCCGAGGCCAGGAAGCCGCCAATGGCGCCCATGAAAATAACGACCATGGGTGTCTTGACGCCGCGCGCCAGCAGTATCGGCTTAAGAATGTTGTCGATCAGACCAACGGGAATACTCCAGATCAGGAAGCCTACGGCTGTCACCGTGTCCGCGGTATTAAACAGGTAGATGATGACCGGGACCAGGACAACGATAATGCCGATCTGCGCAACACCGAACAGCAGACACAGCAACGCCCAGAATCCGGCGGCCGGAACACCAGCCACCATGAAGCCCAGTCCGGCCAGCAGCGATTGTATAAGCGCTACACCCAGAATACCCGACGCGACACTGCGGACCGTTTTTTCCGCCAGCTCGACCAGGCCAGTGCGCTGCGCACCGGCCAGCCGTGCAGCGATGGCGTGCGCGGTGCGACTACCGCCGGCGGCACCGGGCAGCAGCACACCCGCGATAATAATGGCAAACACAAACTGCAGGATGCCGAAACCGGCACCGGCAGCTGTCGCCAGCAGCCACTTGCCGACCGTTTTGATCTGCGGGCCTATCTTTTGCAGGGCCGCCTGAATATTTTCAGAAGCCAGGTTCCAGAAACTGTGCAGTTGCTCGCCGATCAGGGGCCAGCTCCTGATGCTTTCCGCTGGTGGAGGAATAGTCAATGTGCCTTGCTCATGCAGTTCCACCGCCAGCGGCTTAACAGCTTCAACAAGCGTACCGCTCAACATCACGGTTGGTGCAATAACAATGAGCAGCATAAACAAAGTGAACAGCGTAGCGGCAAACCGGGGACGCCCGCCAAGCATCGCCTGCAGCCACTGGTAGGCCGGATAGGCGGCGACTGCGATAATGAGACCCCAGATAATCGGTGTGATAAAAGGCCGCACGATCGTGAAACACCAACTGATGAGCAGAAACACCAGGCCTATGCGTATGGCCGCCTCGAGCGCTCTTTCGACAAACGCGCCGTTATCCGGAGACCGGGGAGAATTCATCATGTAGCGGAGTCATTCATAACGGGAACAGTATCAGTCTTTGCAGCTGCGCTATAGCCGAACACCGGATCAAGCCCCTCCTCGACCAGTCTGTCAACCACGGCAACCTGCTCATCGTCGAAATAGTCCCGGTAACCGCCCACCTTGCCACGCCTCGTCTTGAAGGATTCCGGGTTACTGCGGTCACCCGACTTCAGCCGCATATTGCTACTGCGGAAGGTACTCTTCTCTTCCCGTTTTTTCATATTTTCCATGCTGGCGAATTCAACCGCCTGGGCAATTTCCTCATCGGTTCCAGGCGTACCCACGAACTCGAGCACCTGGCGCATGGTAGCCGCAGGATCCTTGCGCATGTCTTCGTAGTGGACAACAAGTATATCATCGAGGTAGGCAAACGCATTCGCCCAGCCGTTGTAGAACTTGTTAATCCTGGGTATCCCGCAACACAATTTGGTGACGAAGCCGAAGGTCGACAGGTCATCACTGGGCACCGGAAACTGGTTGAGCCGTATCTTGTGCGGACGCATGCGATACTTCCACTGGAAAAACTGCGAAACCGCGACGTCGCGCGGATCACGCACCAGCATCACCACTTTTTTTCCACGAAAATGGTTGAGCGTGTCCGAGTCTTCAAGGTAGTCACGCAAGTAGTTATTGTGGCTGAACAGGACCCGCGGGATCGCAGAATTCCTGCGGTGCAGATTGTCGAACTCCAACAGGTGGCGGCGCGGCAAATCGTGCTTGACCTGGTAGAAACGCGACAGCATTACCCGGAACCAGGTCCGGCCGCTTTTCGCCCAGGAGATGACGACCCAGTCCGCAGCGCACAGCTTGCGGTACTCCTCCTTGCCGCGCAACCGCCGCTCCAGCTTATAGCGCCATGCACGGGGCATGAAAAACAGCGATCCGGTAATCAGGTGACGGCTAACGACTGCCTGGATTTCGCGCATGATAACCGGGTCTTCCTGAGACTGACGACGCCTACAGCTTTGTCAGCGTTCCGACCAGGGTTTGAAGGGATACTCGATCGGGCTCTCGCGCATAAGCCTGGGAAGCACCAGCAGACGCCGGCCATTTTGCCACTGCAGGACATAGATCGACTTGCCCATCTGCTTACCGGTCTCGTCGACGTCGTAGCGCCCCAGCAGGGAGCGGAATTTCATGTCGACCAGCTGCTGACGAACAGCATCTTTATCAAGTGTATTGGCAAGACGCACCGCGGCTTCCAGCACCTGGCCGCCGCCGTAGCCATAGGCTACGTGCGCTCCCGGGTTATGGCCGTGCTTCTGCTTATAGCGGTAAGAAAAGTCGCGCGCCATGGGCAAGTGAGCGCTGCGTATCCAGGATACGACCCCTAACACACCGTCGGCATCGGAACCCAGCGCGTTACCAAATTCCTTCAGTGACGGACCCACGGTCAAAACAATGGCCTTTGGCGACAGCTGGACCTGCTTGGCCGCACGCACGATGGCGATCGAATCATCGAGATAGGTTCCACCGACCAGCAGATCCGGCTTGCTGGCTTTCATCTGCTGGAGCATGGCAGAGAAATCTGTTCTGTCCTGGCTGTACTCTCTGTCGAATACGACTTCCATGTTATTACTGGCTGCCAGATCACGCACACCCTCCGCCACGCCCCTGGGAAAGTCGCTGTCCGCATATATCAGTGCAATTCGTTTCAGGCCGGCACCTGCAGCGGAGTCTACCAGCAACTTCATGTATTCCCGGGCCGGCGCATCGATGCCGAAAATATTTTTGTAGCCACGCGCCCAGATGCGACCATCGGCAGCACCGGTAGCGACCATGGGGAAATTATGGTTTTCGGCAACCGTACTGGCTGCCATGGTCAGGTCTGACGAGTAGGGTCCGAGCAGCAAATCGACCTTGTCCTCGTTGATCAGGCGCTCATAGAGCCGCGCGCTGGTAGCGGCATCCGACTTGTCATCGTAGTAAACGATCTCGACCTTGCGGCCCAGCAAAGCGCCGCGGCCGTTTAGATCGGAGGCCCACATCTGCGCACCAAACAGCTCATCCTTGCCGGGCGTTTCGTACTCACCGGTGAGCGATACCGTCATGCCAACCCTGATGGGTCCGGGCACCTGTTCTGCTGCGGGTGTGGCGGTCATGTACAGCATGGCCAGCGATGTGGCAATAATCAGCCAGATTGTCCTGAAGAAGCCCGCTATGCAGTTTCCAGTACTCACATTCTATCTCTTGATGTCCAGTTCACGTTTAGTTGTCCAAAGCATGCGTACCAGTTCGTACTCGAAAGGTGAATTGGTTTCATAGTAAAGGAATTTGACGTGCGCGCGCAGATCGATCGCTTTCAACAGGTCCATGCTGACCTCCTGCCAGCGCTCCATACTGGTGGTGCGTCTGCGCACTTCGTTATAGTAAAGCCAGTCAACACCCTGCCCTATGCCGTCACGCACGCTGGACGGCCCGAGTATCGGCAGCACCAGGTAAGGCCCGGACCCCACGCCCCAGTGCCCGAGGGTTTGCCCGAAGTCCTCGTCACTGCGCGGCACATCGCTGGCAATATCAAGGAAACCCAGCAGACCGATGGTCGAATTGACCAGCAGCCGCGTGGTGGTATTCATGGTTTTCTCGAGGTTCAACTGCAGGATACTGTTATACAGCGTAGTCAGATCCTGGATGTTTCTGAAAAAATTATGAATACCTTTTTCCACAGGGTCCGGCGTGATCTTGAAATAACCGATGACCGCAGGCAGAAATATATACTTGTCAAAGTGGTAATTGAAGCGGTACATGGTGCGGTTGAACCCTTGCCAGGGATCATAGACCTCTTCGTCCTCATACTCGGTGACACCGCCCTCGAGTATCTTCTCCGGCGTAAAGAATGCTTCCTCAATGGTATCGCCCTGCTGTTTCGGCGCAGTACTGCAGCCGGTCATCAGTAGCAAGGAAGCCAGCAACAGATACAGGGCAGTGCGCAGTGCCAGAGTCGTCATAGCTTCTGCCCGCTCACGGCGCTTTTGAAGACATCCACCATGTGCGCGACATTATCCTTGTATTCCATATTGCCGAGATGCCCGCCCGTTGGATAGATTTTTGCCCGCTCACCGAACACGCGCGGGAAAAAGTCAATCTCGCCCGCCTCCAGGATCAGATCGTTGTGATTGTGCATGACATATATATTGTCAGCATTGCGAAGAAAGTCCTCGATATGTGTCAGACTCGATTCTTCCACCATCCGGTGGCGATCGAGGGTGGGGTCCAGGCTTTTATAGTAGGGGTAGAAGTAATCGTGGAAGTAGTCGGTAAAACCCAGCCGGAATACGACCCTGCGGTAATCCCCCGGATCCGTGTTACGGGTAAAGCGTACATTCTTCGGCTTGACGTAGCCGTAGTCGGTCATGACATCCGAAGCGAACGCCAGGTGCGC
>Ga0316194_10000245_pt1 | contig 32539 bp, 26 predicted proteins | sample CroRivsedime1_MG_FD_204936 | JGI IMG/M metagenome (GOLD analysis project Ga0316194, IMG submission 204936) | Coastal sediment microbial communities from Maine, United States - Cross River sediment 1 | ecosystem: Environmental > Aquatic > Marine > Coastal > Sediment | place: USA: Maine...
CAAACGCGACGCGTCCTCAAGACCCTCACCCCGCGTGAGGAGAAGGTCCTTCGCATGCGCTTCGGCATCGGCGAGAAGAGCGATCACACGCTCGAAGAGGTCGGCCAGGACTTCGAAGTGACCCGTGAGCGAATCCGCCAGATCGAGGCCAAGGCCCTCCGCAAGCTCCGCCACCCAAGCCGCAGCAAACAGCTCCGCAGCTTCATGGACAACTAGGGGACACGCAGCCCCCCCAAAACCGCAGTCGTTCCAGACACCTGCAGACCCAATCGCGCAACTTGTGAATCCCCAAAGTCGGCCGCCGCTGCTTGGGGATGCGCAGTGGCCCACTGCGGGGCTTGCCGGGGGGGTGCCCAGCGCCGCGTAGCCATCGCCAAGACAAATTGCGCGATTGGGTCTGCAAGCATCCGAAAGCTAAGCGACTTTGGGGGGGCTGCGTGTCCCCGAGGAGGGGGTTGGCTTGTTCGTTCGCTTTGGCGCCGGGTTCGGGTTAGAAAGCCGGCGAGGGCCCATAGCTCAATTGGTTAGAGCCCCCGGCTCATAACCGGGTTGTTCCTGGTTCGAGTCCAGGTGGGCCTACCGTTTTTTCCTTGGAAATCGGTTCTCTTGCGTCAGCGCAGAAGGCACGCTAGAGCCCCGCGAGATTTGGCTGACGACGGAGGCGATCCTTGCGCGAAGAGCTTGTAGCGCTGGCAAAACTTGCTGAAATGGATGACTCGGCTCGCGATATCGACGCTGAGTTAAAACAGATCCCGGAGCAGCTCGAAGAGTTGCGAGGCAGTGTGCAGATGCTGGAGAGCCTGCTCGCGCAAGAGCGAGAGCAGCTTGCGCAGGCAGAAGCGCTCAAGCTGCAGCAGAGCGCCGAGCTCAAGGAGCGGGGCGAAGGCTTGCAGCGCGCGCGCAAGAAGGTGGCCCAGTCATCCAACATCCGTGAGGCGAACGCCGCCGAGCGTGAGGTAGATGCGAACCGCCGCGCGATCAAAGAGCGCGAGGAAGAGCTTGGCCGGATCGCCGAGACCATCGACGCCAAGACAGCCTCTCTCGCCGAGCGCGAGAAGGACTTCGAAGAGGCCAAAGGCATGCTTCAGAGTCGTGAGGAGTCGACCAAGGCCCGCATCGAGGAGCTCGATCAACAGCGCGGCGTCTTGCTCACCGGTCGCGAACTACTGGTCGCCAAGGTTCCAACCAACGTCGTAAAGCGATACGAGCGTCTCCGCACCGGAATCCCCAACGCGGTCATCATCATCAAAGATGGCAATTGCACCGGATGCAGGATGGCGCTCCCGCCACAGCTCAACATCGAGCTACAGCGCGCAGACGAGCTGCATCAGTGTCCGCACTGTCGGCGGATCATCATTCACCAGACCGTCGTCGACTAAGTCGGCCGGACAGCGCTAAACGATCGTGAGCCAGTGCTCGTCGGGTGTGTGCACGCCGCGCACGGCGTCGAAGTATGCGCCCTGAACCTTCTCGGTGATCGGGCCCCGGGAGCCGATTCCGATCTGGCGATTGTCGAGCTCGCGCACCGGCGTCACCTCTGCGGCCGTACCGACCATGAACACCTCATCGGCGATGTAGAGCTCGTCACGCGAGATCAAGCGCTCGTGAACGGTGAGTCCAAGCCCTCGCATGACCCGGATGACCGAGTTGCGCGTGATGCCGCCGAGTATCGACACTCCCATCGGAGGAGTCGCGACCTCGCCATCGCGGACCACGAAGATGTTCTCGCCAGAGGCCTCGCTCACGTACCCCTGGGTGTCGAGCATGATGGCCTCGTCGTACCCAATCGCCTGAACCTCGCGCTTGGCGAGGATGGAGTTCACGTAGTGGCCGTTGATTTTGCCCTTGCTCATCAGCGTGTTGACGCCGGCGCGCTGGAACGAGCTCACCTTGGCCCGGATGCCTCGATTGAGCCCCTCCTCGCCGAGGTACGCTCCCCATCGCCATGCGATCACCGAAACGTGCGTCGGGTTGGTGCGCGCGCCAAGGCCCATTTCTCCTGCCCCCATGAAGGCGATCGGGCGCAGGTAGCACTCGTCCAGCCCGTTTTCACGAACGGTATCGAGGCAGGCCTCCACGATTTGCTCCTGCGTGAAAGGCATCGGCAGCATGCAGATATGGGCGGAATCGAACAGCCGGCGAATGTGCTCTTCCAAACGAAAGATCGCGCTTCGCCCGTCTTCGAGCTTGTAGCAGCGAATGCCCTCGAAGACCCCGAGCCCGTAGTGGAGGGTGTGCGTCAGTACGTGGACGCTCGCCTGCTCCCACGGAATGAGCTTCCCGTCGAACCAGATCTTCTCCACTTTATCCACCATTGCTCTTCAACTCCTCACACCCCCACCAATCAGGGGCCGCGGTCTTGTAGCATAAATCCGCAATTACGCTGAGTTGACCTGATTGTAGGCATGGAGTAGAAACGCCCGCGCTTGAGGGGCCCGGGACGCGTCGTGCATCCGGGCTCCAAAAGCATTGAGGCTTGGTGGTGCTCTACTCATTAATGTCGATTTTGCTTCAGCCCGATGTGAGCGGTGGTGCACCCGCTGCTGCCCCGACCGGTGGTGGTGCTCCGTCCCCAGGCCCGATGGGTTGTGGAGGCGGGACCGAACAGATCGGTTTCCTCGTACTGATGTTCGCGGTGCTCTACTTCGTGATGATCCGCCCGCAGCAGAAGCGAGCGAAGCAGCACGAGCAGATGCTCGGCGAGCTCAAGAAGGGCGACGTGGTGCGCACCAACGGCGGGCTTCGCGGCGAAGTGACCGCCCTCGACGAGCGTGACGTAACCCTCGAAGTCGCAGATCGCACGCGCGTCAAGGTCCTGCGTAGCCACATCGCTGGCATGGACCAAACCCCCGAACAAAAAAGCTGAACGTACAGGCGAGGATCATGGATCGAGGCTGGTATTTTCGTTTGGCAATCGTTGTCGGCTCGGCCGTCCTGGGCGCTCTCGCGCTGTGGCCTAGTGTCGACCGCTGGTTGCCTTGCCCTGAGATCGTCAAAGAGACGTTCGAAAACCAAATCAACCCGGGTCTCGACATCAAAGGCGGTCTTCGCCTGATGTACGAGGTCGAGGTCGACGAATACATTCGCGACCGCCGTGACAGGCTCGCCGAGCAGGTCCAACGGCAATGTGGCGTGCTGATCGGAGTCGTTCCCGAGGAAGAGGTCGACGACCTCGACCAGGCGCGACTCGCTGAGATTCGGCAGCGATGTAAGGTCGAGCGGGTCGATAAAGAGGATGGTGCGGTTCGCGCGATTCGCATGACCTTCTCGAACGAAGCTGACGCCGCGAAGATGACGAAGACCTGGGTCCGCGATTACTTCCGCGACCTCCGGGTAGCGAGCGGAGTAGGTGACCTCGTCGTCGATTTGCACATGCGCGAGGAACAGCTCGCCAACATGCGCGAGACCGCGGTCCGTCAGTCCGAGCGAACAATCACGAACCGAATCGACACGATGGGTGTGTTGGAACCGACCGTGATCGCCCGACCAAACGACGGCGACATCATCATCGAGGTTCCTGGTGCGCAGGAGGCATCCTTCGAGCGCATCAAGTCGATCATCAGCCGCACCGCGCAGCTGAAGTTCCAGATCGCGGATGACGAGGGCGACTCCCGCTCGATCTTCACCGCACCGCCCGAGGGCATCTACCTCAACGCCGACTCGCAGGCCTTCGCCGAGGCCTTCGGCGAGGACGCACGAGACGCGCTTCGGGCCTACATCGCGACCTTGGCAGTTCCGGACGACCATGAGCTCGTCATTGGTAGGCAGGGCGCCGACCCCGAGCGAGGCGGCGAGGGCTGGAGGACGTACTACCTCTACCGTCTGGCCGAGGTGACCGGTGAGGACCTGGACGACGCTTCTGTCGGTTTCGACCCACAGAGCGGAAGCCCAGAGGTCGACTTCACCATGAACACGCGAGGGGCCTCGCGCATGGCGGACCTCACGGGTCGCAGTCTTGGCAAGCGGATGGCCATCGTCCTCGACGATCGCGTCGAGTCGGCGCCGGTGATTCAAGGTCAGATCGGCGCGCGTGGGCGAATCACGCTGGGCGCCTACCTCGATCGCAACGAGCTTCTGCAAGAAGCCAAAGATTTGGTGGTCGTTCTTCAGGCCGGTGCGCTACCCGCGCCGCTTCGCCCTGCCAACGAACAGCTCATCGGACCGACGCTCGGAGAGGACTCCGTCCGAAAGGGCGCAATCGCAGCGCTCGTCGGCATCGGTCTCGTCCTGCTCTTCATGGCCATCTACTACGAGGTCGCAGGTCTCGTGGCGAACACGATGGTCGTCCTGAACCTACTGCTTCTTCTCGGCGTCATGTCGGGGATCGGGGCCACACTGACCTTGCCTGGCGTTGCAGCGATTGCGCTCACCGTTGGCATGGCGGTCGATGCGAACGTGCTGATAACGGAGCGCATCCGAGAGGAGCTCCGGCTCGGTAAATCGCCGCGGTCTGCGGTCGAACAGGGTTATGCCCGAGCGTATTCATCGGTCTTCGATAGCCAGCTGACGACGGCAATCGCCGGTATCGTCCTTTGGCAGTTCGGCACCGGCCCGATCAAGGGCTTTGCAACCATGCTCCTCATCGGCATCGGAACCTCGCTCTTCACCGGCACCTTCTGCTCGAAGGTGCTCTTCGACTGGCTCGTAGGCGGCGTACGCGTGCAGCGACTGCGGGTGGGCTGAGACATGGAATTCATCAAAGCCGGCACCTATATCGACTTCATGAAGTACCGCGGACCGGTGATCACCGTCCTCGGTATCATGGCCACCCTGAGCCTCGTCTCCCTGTTCTACCCAGGCCCGAACTACGGCATCGACTTCGCCGGCGGCACCGAGGTCCAGCTCCAGTTCCGAGGGGACACCACACCTGCCGAGGTCCGAGCTGCGCTCGAAGACGCTGGGTACTCGCGCCCCGACGTGATCAGCGTCGAGGGGGAAGACAATCAGTACATCATCCGCGTGCAGGAAGTCTCATCGCTCCCTGAGGAGCAAATCGACAAGATTCGCGCATCGGTCGAGTCCGCGCTTGGGGAGGGAGTCCTTCAAGAGATGAAGGTCTCGCCCGGTGGCGACAAAATCACGCTCCGGGTGTCTGGCGAGGTGTTCGAGCAGCAACTCCAAGAAGCGCTCGTGGCGGGCGGAGCAAACGTTCGCTCCATCAACGCGCTCGCGGGCAGCCGCAACCCGCGATACGAAGCCTACCTCGTAGGGGTGGCCGACGAGCTGACCGAGCAGCTGACGCAGCGGTTTGGCGATCGAGCGCCGGACGGAGCGCTTCGGGTCGAATGGGTAGGCCCCAAAGCGGGTGAGCAGCTTCGCGATGCGGCGATTCAGTCGCTGCTCTACGCGATCGCGTTCATCATGCTCTACGTCGCCTTCCGTTTTGACCTGCGCTTCGCGCCGGGTGGCGTCATCGCGATGCTTCACGATGCCCTGATCACGCTCGGTATCTACGTGCTGATGCAGAAGGAAGTGAACCTCACGACGGTGGCAGCGCTGCTCACCATCATGGGGTATTCGATCAACGACACGATCGTCGTCTTCGACCGCATCCGTGAGAACATGGTGCGCGTGCGCGACAAGAGCCTTCGCGAGCTGATCAACATCAGCACATCGCAGATGCTCTCGCGAACCATCGTCACGTCGCTCACCACGCTTCTCTCCGTGTCCGCGTTCTTCTTCCTCGGCACCGGTGTCATTCGCGACATCGCCTTCGCCCTGGGAGTCGGCATTCTCATCGGTACTGTGTCGTCGATCTTCATCGCCGCCCCGATCACCGAGTTTATGGACCGGCGTCTCTTCAATCGCTCGCGAGGCTAGCCTCGTGCCTCGGTATAGCGTGCGGCCATCCGATGAGCGGGCGGCCGGCATGCTTGCCGATGCGTGCGGACTCGGCTTGAGCGCCGCGCAGATCCTGATTCACCGCGGCGTATCGACCCCTGACGAGGCGACCCCTTTTCTCGAGGCGACCCTTCGGGGACTCAGCTCTCCAGAGCCGATGGCCGATCGGGCCGCTGCCTCGGAGCGCATCGCGCGTGCCATCCGAAGCCGCGAGCGTATCGTCGTGTTCGGCGACTATGACGTCGATGGAACGACTTCCGCGATCATCCTGAGCGACGTCATCCGCGTACTCGGTGGCGACGTTCGCGCGCTCATCGCAGATCGTTTCCACGGTGGCTACGGCTTGAGCGACGAGGCCCTTTCTCGTTGCCTCGAGACGAACCCAGGGCTTCTGATCACCTGTGACTGTGGCTCGAGCGATCACGAACGCGTCGCGCGGGCGCGCGCAAGAGGGGTCGACGTCATCGTCGTCGATCATCACCTCGTCCCTGACGAGCCGCTTCCTGCTTTCGCGTTCTTGAACCCACATCGACCGGATTGCGGGTTCGCCTACACCGGTCTTTGCAGCGCAGGGCTGGCATTCTCGCTCGGCGCGGCGCTCCGAACCGAGATGGGCGCGAAGATCGATTTGCGCGCTTGGCTCGACCTCGTCGCTATCGGCACCATCGCCGACCTTGCACCACTGACTGGCGACAATCGTCGATTGGTTCGTGCTGGTCTCAAGCGACTCGCCTCTGCGAGCGCAAGACCGGCGCTCAAAGTCATGCGCGAGGCCGCCAAGATTCGGGAGTCCGCAGAGCTCACCGCGCGTGATGTCGCGTTTCGCTTCTCGCCTCGCTTGAATGCACCTGGGCGTCTCGGCGAAGCAGACCTCACGCTCCGCTTTCTTTCGACCCAGAAGCCAGCGGAGGCCCGCCGGCTACTGGTGGAGATCGAGTCGCGGAACGAGCAGCGGAAGACCCTCGGGGAACGCGCGACCCAGGAAGCGCTTGCCCAGGCCCGTGAGTTGTACGGCGATACGCCCAAGCATGGAGTTGTGCTCGCGAGCCAGGACTGGCATCGAGGCGTCGTCGGGATCGTCGCCGCCCGCGTCGTCGACGCGCTAGGCGTTCCTGCTGTCGTAGTGGCATTCGACGGCGATCGCGGGCATGGCAGCGTCCGTACCGTGGGTGGCTTCGATGTCTACCAAGCGCTCAGCCAATGCGCGTCGGACCTCAGCGCTTGGGGTGGCCATCGCGCCGCGGCCGGTCTCTCGCTCGAGGTGAGCGCTCTCGATCGGTTTCGAGCCGCCTTCGCCGATGCCGCGCCCGAAGGCGCCTTCGACGACAGTGATGTAACCGAGGTCGACATAGGGCTCGGCGGTGCCTACCGGGTGCCGAGCCTCGACGACCTCCAGCGGGTGGGGCCCTTCGGCCAGGGGTACCCGACGCCACTCTTTCGAGCCGATGCCTATGTGGTCAGCGCCAAAGGAGTCGGCGAGGGCGGGGTGCACGGCAAGCTCGAGCTCCGTATCGGTCAAGATCGAGTGCGCGCGTTCGCCCCTCAGATGTTCTCGCGAGTCGATGGGCGCGAGAGTCTGAGCGTCGTCGGCGAGTTTCAGCCCGATCATTGGCTCGGGGGCGGCGCCGTCGAGCTACTCGTGAAGGACGTGCTCGACTAGCGTCCCGTCCACTGCGGCTCGCGCTTCTGGAAGAAGGCGGCGAGCCCTTCCTTGGCATCTTCGCTCGAGAGCAGCGCGTAGAGTTGCTGTCGAAGGAACGGAAGAGCTTCTTCCGCGGTCATGTTGCGCTGGGCATTCACGGCGTTGAGGCCCATCCGCATCGCGGTCGGCGATTGCTTCGCGAGTGCGCCCGCGATCTCCGCGACGCGCGCGTCGAGCTCGGCGTCCGGGACGACCTCCGTGACGAGCCCGATCTCCTTTGCCTTCGCCGCCGAGATGCGTTCACCTAGCAGCATGAGCTTCATCAACTCCCGGGGCGGGATCACCCGGCGCAGCACGGCGGTGATCATCATCGGGAACAGCCCGCGCTTGATCTCCGGCGTCGCGAGAACCGCGCTCTCACACGCGATGGCGAAATGGCAGCAGGCGACGATACCCATCGCACCGCCCATCACGTAGCCTGGAATCCGAGCGATGACCGGCTTTTGCAGGCGATCGAAGCGGAGCATCAGGTCGTCGAACTCTCCCTTTTTCTCGAGCTTCCCCCGGTCCGAGGTCATGCCCTTGAGGTCGGCTCCCGCGCTGAAGGCGTTACCCGCGCCCGTCAGCACGATGACCCGCACCTCCAGGTCCTCTTCCGCGTCGTCGAGCGCCCATAGCAGCTCGTTCACGAGTTCTTGGCTGAGAGGGTTCTTCTTCTCCGGCTTGTTGAAGGTCAGGGTGACGATGTGCCCATCCTGCTGGACGAGTAGGGCTTGATAGTCGCGGTCCTGCATCGCGCGACTTTTGTGCGACACTGGCTTGAATTCAAGGCGAATCAGCGCTGCATAAGGGCGCGAGGTTGCCGGGTTTTCGGCCTGAGTGTAAGGTGCCCGGATACGCCGCCGGAGGGGGCTTTGAGCTTGAATCGATTCGTATGTGCGATTGCATTGGTGGCAGCGACCACGCTGTCCTTGTTGCCCCGCTCTACGGAGGCGCAGGTCGATCCTGCTGCGTTCGGCGACGTTCAGGCGACTCCGAAAGGCGCGATCGGCCTCGGGCTCGTGGGCGCGGAGCTCGGGCTCATCATTCCGTCGGTGTCCGGCCTGAACGAGGTTTGGGCGCTCACGGTGTTTCCGGTGGTCGGTGCTGCCGGAGGTGCGCTCGCGGGGTACTTTGCCCTCGACAAGCCTGGCCGTGAAAAAGGGTCAGTCGCCGTGCTGGTTGTCGGCATTGCCGGTGTGTTACCCGCGGTCCTCGTCACCGTGAAGGGCGTTCGCAAGGAGCGACAGGAACGCTGGGAACCCACCCCTCAAATCCAGATTCGCAGTGAGAAGGAGCAGCAAGCCTTCGAGCTTGCCGAAGCAGGATCGGGGCTCATGCGCAGGACGCGCTCGGGCGTTCGAGCGTCCATGCCCGACGTTTCGGTTTCGCTTCGAACCCCGGAAACGGACGAAACCCTACGCCTGGGCGGACTCCGACAGCGGCGCGAGGTCCGGCTTTCGCTCTTCTCGGGCGTGTTCTAGCGTCTGGGCATGATCACCTCGACGGTGCGCCGGACGATGCGCGAGCGCGCGCTGGTCTCCCCGGGCGAGCACGTGCTGGTCGCGTGCTCGGGTGGACCCGACTCCACGGTGCTCCTGCACGTCCTGCATCGCCTGCGTGCCGAGTTCGGCATTACACTTTGCGCCGCGTCCATCGATCACGGCCTGCGTCCGGAGTCGGCCAGCGAGGTGCGCCAAGTCGCGGCCTTCGCGGACGGGCTCGGCGTGCCGTTCGTTGCGGGTTCCGTGGAGGTGAAGGCGGAGGGAACCTCGCTTCAAGCTCGTGCGCGCGAAGTTCGCTACGCTGCGCTCCATGAGCTCGCGGCGTCTCAGTCCGCTAGCGCAATCGCGGTCGGGCACACCCGAGACGACCAGGCGGAGACCGTTCTCTCGCGGCTCCTCCGCGGAGCCGGGGTTCGTGGTCTGAGCGGCATCGAGGCGCGTCGGGCCGATGGCGTCATCCGGCCGCTCATCGACTGTGGCCGCGAAGAGGTTGTCGCTTACGCGCTCGAGCGCGGGCTACCGTTCGTCGAGGACCCCTCGAACCATCAGCGCAACTTCGAGCGGGTCAGGATCCGCCACGAGCTCCTACCAGCGCTCAGGGCGGAGGACCCCCAGATCACGGAGCATCTGTCCGCGCTGGCCGACGAGGCCGCCGAACTCAGCGCGTTTGTCGAAGACGCCACACCCTCGCTTCCATCGGATCTGCCACGCCTCGTGTCCGACGAGACGCTCGAGGCCCTTGCCCTCCCGGTACGCCGTCGCTGGCTTTCCGCCTGGATCGCCCGAGAAACGGGCGTCGCGGCCAATCGCAGCCACCTCACCCAGATCGGCCGACTTCTTCGGGGCGAAGGGGAGGTCCTGCTAGGATCAGGCTGGTCGGTTCGCCGCGAACAGGGCGGGCTTTCGCTGCAATATCGTGAGCATCGCCGGACACGAAGCAATCGTTCTTGAGCCTGTCGCGATGCGATGGTTGCCAAGGCGGCCCCGCGGCCTCACAAAGAAGGGAGGGACTTGGGTCCCCAGGTGAACCAACCACGCGGCCTCGCGTCCTGACTTATCGAATGAAACAAAGCCAAAAAACACTGCTCTTCTGGGTTCTTGTAATCTTGATGTGCATCGTGATCTTCAACTTCGTCGCCCGCGAGGAACAGCCTCGCAGCGTGCCCTTCAGCGAGTTCGTCACCGACGTGACCGAGGGCAATGTCAAGAAGGTCAAAATCCGTCCACAAGAGAATAGCGGCGAGTACACGTACTGGCTCAAGTCCGCCGACGATACCGCTCAGCCCGGCCAACGAGCGCCGCGCAGCGAAAAAGTCACCGTGGGCATCATGGGCGAACAGATGAATCAGCGGCTCCTCGATAGCGAGGTGAGCGTCGAGTACCTGCCCGAAGATGAGAACAGCCTTTGGACGAGCATCCTCGTCACGTGGCTGCCGATGATCTTCCTGGTCGGCATCTTGCTGTTCTTCATGCGGCAGCTTCAAGCGTCCGGCGGCAAGGCAATGAGCTTCGGCAAGTCGCGTGCGCGTCTTCTGAACGAGTCGCAGAACAAGGTCACCTTCAAGGACGTTGCTGGCATCGACGAGGCCAAGGACGATTGCGAAGAGATCATCGCGTTCCTGAAAGACCCGAAGAAGTTTCAGCGCCTCGGCGGCCGTATCCCAAAGGGCGTTCTTCTGATGGGCGCTCCCGGTACCGGCAAGACTCTGCTCGCCAGGGCGATCGCCGGTGAGGCGGGCGTTCCGTTCTTCAGCATTTCGGGGTCGGACTTCGTCGAGATGTTCGTCGGCGTAGGCGCGTCCCGAGTTCGCGACCTGTTCGAGCAGGGCAAGAAGCATGCTCCCTGCATCATCTTCATCGACGAGATCGATGCAGTCGGGCGTCATCGTGGTTCGGGCCTCGGTGGGGGGCACGACGAGCGCGAGCAGACCCTCAACCAGCTCCTCGTGGAGATGGACGGCTTCGAGTCGAGTGAGGGCGTGATCATCATCGCGGCAACCAACCGGCCGGACGTGCTCGACCCGGCGATCCTTCGCCCGGGTCGCTTTGACCGCCGCATCATCGTTCCACGGCCGGACTTAAACGGCCGGCAAGGCATCCTTGCCGTGCACACACGCCGTGTTCCGCTCGGCGACGACGTGCGGTTGGACATCATCGCGCGCGGCACACCTGGATTCTCAGGCGCCGATCTCGAGAACCTCGTGAACGAAGGCGCGCTCCTGGCGGCGCGTCAGGACAAAGACCTCGTCTCCATGGCCGACTTCGAGATGGCCAAAGACAAGGTGATGATGGGCTCCGAGCGACGCTCGATGGTGATCAGTGAGCATGAGCGGAAGACGACCGCCTACCATGAGGCAGGTCACACACTCGTCGCCTGGATGCTCCCGAATCACGACCCGATTCACAAGGTCACGATCATCCCGCGCGGCCCAGCCCTTGGTCTCACGATGGCGCTCCCCGAAGAGGATCGCCAAAGCTACAGCGCCGAGTGGTTGCTCGATCGCATCGCCATGGCGCTTGGCGGCCGGCTCGCTGAAGAGGTGGTGTTCGACCAGCTCACCACGGGTGCGGCGGACGACTTCAAGAAGGCAACTCAGCTTGCTCGTTCGATGGTCACCGAGTGGGGCATGAGCGCCAATCTCGGGCCGCTTTCCTATGTCGAGAAGGAAGAGTCCGGCTTCCTCGGCCAGACCTACCACAAGGACTACTCCGAGGAGACCGCGAAGGAAATCGACGACGAGGTCCGCCGCATCATCACTGCGCAGTACGATCGCGCGAGGGCTATCGTCGAAGAGCAGCGCGAGAGGCTCGACTCCATCGCGGAGGCGCTCCTCGAGCGTGAGACCCTCGGTCGCGAGGAGATCGAGGCCATCATGACTGGCGAAGAACTACCCCCGCCGGTCATCGTCAGCGTGCCGACCTACGCGGAGAAGCGCCGCGAAAACGAAGAGAAGCGAAAGGGCGCGATCTTTCAGCCGCGCCCCCGTGAGGTCCCGAGCGCGGGGTAGTCGAGGGAGGTCCCGATGCCCGAGCTTTGGGGCGTCCTCAATGTGACGCCAGACTCCTTCAGCGATGGCGGTCAGTATCTCGACCCAGCCGCCGCCATTGCGCATGGACGTCGGCTCCTCGGGGAGGGCGCTCACGTCCTCGACATAGGCGGTGAATCCTCTAGGCCCGCCGGCCGAACCTACGGCGACGGGTTCGAACCGGTTTCCGTCGAGGAAGAGGCGCGGCGCGTGCTCCCGGTGATCGAGGCACTCCGTGGCGAAGGGGCGCGAATTTCGATCGATACGGTGAAGGCCGAGGTCGCAGAGGCGGCGCTCGTGGCTGGCGCCAGCATCGTCAACGACGTGCGCTGTGCCGAGGACCCCGCACTCGCAGCGGCTGCTGCCAAGGCGGGCGCCGACTACGTGATCATGCACAATCGCGGTCGCGGCGAGGTTCGCAGCCCCAACACGGACTATGCCGACCTCACCGCCGACGTGGTTCGCGAGCTGTGCGCTGCGGCTGAACGCGTGGAACGAGCCGGCGTCCCGAAGGCCTCGGTCTGGCTGGATCCCGGACTTGGCTTTGCGAAGACCGCGGCTCAATCAGCCGAATTGCTAAGTTCTCTTGGGCGATTCCGAAAGACCGGATACCGTGTACTTGTGGGGCCTTCGCGAAAATCGTTCATCGCTGAGCTCGCACCCAACCCAGGTGGAGAACGGCCGTCGGCCGAGGATCGTTTGGGTGGGACTGCGGCCGCGGTCGCGGTGTGTGCTGCGGCTGGCGTCGACGCGATCCGTGTGCACGATGTTCACGTGATGAGGCAGGTCGTGGCAGTCGCCAATGCCCTGAGCTCCCGTCGCGGAGAAGCATCATGATCGAGGTGCTCACCGGCGTGCTCACCAACATGAGCGACGCGTTCATTGGCTTCTTCCAACGGGCGCCTCTCGCGGTGCTTCATGATTGCCTCGACATTGGCCTCGTAGCCGTCCTCATTTATTGGGCGCTCGTCATTCTTCGAGGCACGCGTGCGATGCAGGTGGCGATTGGCCTCTGCCTCGTATTCGTCGGCTATCTCCTGTCGCGTCGGATCGGTCTCGTCACCGTCACGACGATTCTCGACTCGGTGCTTGCGTACCTCGCCGTGATCGTCGTCATCATCTTCCAGTCGGACATCCGGCGCGCGCTCGCGCGAATGGGTCGACGTCCGCTCTTGCGGGGCCAGCGCACCGCGAAGGAAACCCAAACCATCGAAGAGGTCATCAAGGCGGCGGGCACCCTCGCACAGAAGCGCATCGGCGCATTGATGGCGTTCGAGCGAAGCGCCGCACTCGATGAGTTCATCGAGCGAGGTACGGAAGTCGACGCCGCAGTGAGCAAAGAGCTCCTGCACAGCGTCTTCGTGCCGAGCTTCGAGAATCCGATGCACGATGGGGCGGTAATCATCCGTGAAGGTCGCATCTGGCAGGCCGGCGTGTTCTTGCCGATGGCAGGTTCCGCGGGCGGGGATCGCTCGCTCGGCGCGCGCCATCGTGCCGGCCTCGGAATCACGGAAGAGACGGACGCCGTGGTGGTGGTCGTCAGCGAAGAACGCGGCGCAATCTCACTGTGTTTCGACGGCAACATCGTGCGCAACCTCGACGTCGCGTCGCTGCGAGACGCACTCTACGGTCTGTTCTACGCACCGAAGCCGACTCGGCGGAAGGCGGCAGACCGACGTGCCACCATCGCGCCGCCGGAGCCCTCGCGCTCGCAGAACCCGGACGCCGTCATTACGGTCAAAAAGGTCGAGGAGACGTCGTGAAGAGCTTCGTCGACCTGCTCACGTCGATTCGTCTCTTCTTCACCTCCAACCTCGGGCTCAAGGCCGGGGCGCTCGGCATCGCCATTCTCATGTTTTCGCTGGTGCACGGCGCAGAGGACATGGAGAGGAACGTCTACGTGGGTGTTGTCGTCAGACCCCCGACTGATTCGGAGAACATGATCCTGGTGACGGAGACCCCGGACCGGGTGCGGGTTCGACTCAAGGGAAGCCGCGCGAGACTCAACGCCATCCGCCAAGAGAATCTGCCCCCCGTCGACGTGAAGCTCAAGACGAAGGAAGAGTCGCGCTACTACTTCGAGAAGGAGATGTTCGATTTGCCGACGGGAGTATCGGTCGTGCAGGTGGTCCCGCCTTCGCTGACCTTCAAATGGGTAGTGCGTGCCGTTCGTGAGCTGCCGGTCGAGGTGAACCTGGACGGCAAGCTGCAAGCAGGGCTCGAGTGGGCCGGCGAGCCCGAAGTGTTTCCCAAGTCCATCGACGTCGATGGGCCAAGGGATGTCGTAAACTCGATGCGCACCGTTCGCTCCATGGAGATCGACGTGTCTGCACTCGAGCAGGGGGTCATCCAGCGCGAGATTCCGCTGGTAGGCCCTCCCGCGAACACGACGTTCGAGGCGCAGACGGTGCTCGTGACCTTGCGAGTGCAACCAAAGATGAAAGAGCGAGTGCTCTCGCCTCTTCGCGTCGATGCCGAAGGCGTGGTCCCGAGGGCGCTGCGGCCGCGCTCTGTCACCGCTCGAATTCGCGGGCCTGAGTCGCTCGTCGACCAGCTGAATCCCTTGTCCGTGCTGGCCATCGTGAATCTGACGGGCGCCGAGGGTACCAAGGGCCCCCTTTCCGTGCCGGTCGAGCTTCGAGGGCTTCCAGATGCGCTCGAGGTCGTCGCCATTGAACCGGCGGCCGTGACGGTGCTCTTGTCCGAGCCTCAGTAGCTAACGCGCTGCGCGGAACTCCCGTTTGGCTTCGTCCGCGATGCCCTGCGCCATCGACTGGATGCGGTCTTGCTTCGGTCCCTCGATCATCACGCGGAGCTTCGGCTCGGTTCCACTCCAGCGTACGAGGACCCGTCCGTTCTTGCCCAAGCTCTTCACGGCCGCAGCAATCGCGCGCTGGGTCTTTGGGAGGTCCGCCAGAGGGCGGCGGTCCGGCAGTGTGACGTTGACCAATACCTGCGGCACACGGTCCATGACCTCCGCGGCAAGCTCCGAGAGCGGGCGGCCTTCACGCTCGACGATGGCGAGGACCTGCATGGCCGCTACGAGCCCGTCTCCGGTGGTGGCGTGGTCTAGGAAGATCAGGTGCCCGGACTGCTCGCCGCCGAAGTTGAAGCCCTTCTTGCGCATGGCTTCCACCACGTACCGGTCGCCGACGTTGCAACGAATCAGCTTGCCACCGTCGTTCTCGATTGCGCGTTCGAGCCCGAGGTTGCTCATCACGGTCGCAACGAGTGTCCGCCGCTTCAAGCGCTTGGTCCGGAGCATGCGCGTGGCGCAAAGCGCCATGATGACGTCGCCGTCGATCTGATTGCCCTTTTCATCGATCATGATGACGCGGTCGGCGTCACCATCGAGAGCGATCCCGAGGTCGGCGCCGCGCTTACGTACCTCTCGAGCGCAAGCTTCGGGGTGAAGTGCACCCACTTGGTGGTTGATGTTCTTGCCGTTGGGCCGAACTCCGATTGCGTGAACGTTCGCACCGAGCTCCGAGAAGACGAGCGGGGCTGTCCGATAAGCGGCTCCATGGGCGCCGTCGACGACGATCTTGACGCCCTCCAGCGTGAGCTCCCGGGGGAACGAAGCTTTGACGAACGCGACGTATCGGCCTGGGGCATCGTCGAGACGCTCTGCGCGGCCTACGCGAAGGCCGGTTGGCCGTTTGCTGTCGAGCTCGGAGCCGAAGATCAGCTCCTCGATTTGGTGCTCGACTTCGTCGGCCAGCTTGAATCCGTCCGAGCCGAAGATCTTGATGCCGTTGTCCTGATAGGCATTGTGGGACGCGCTGATCACGACTCCGGCGTCGGCGCGCATGCTCGTCGTGAGGTGCGCAATGGCGGGGGTCGGGAGCGGACCAGACAACATCACCTCGCCGCCAAGCGCGCAAATCCCGGACGCCACCGCGGTCTCGAACAGATAGCCCGAGAGTCGCGTGTCTTTGCCGACGACGATCCGGGGAACGTGCTTTACACGCTTCCCGGCTTGAAAGGCGATAGCGGCGCCGATTCGGAAAGCAATTTCCGGTGTCATGTCGCCCCGGTTGGCGAGTCCACGAATGCCGTCCGTACCAAATAGCTTGCGGGTCATACTGACTTCAGGGCTCCCAAGTGATGTCGATACTCCAGTTGGACGGAGGAGCAAATGTGCCCGTCGTCACGAAGTTGAGTGGCCAGAGCGCTTCGATCAAGAAGCCCGGGCGCTGGGCCTGCGCCGTGGTGTTCGGGCCACCCTCCGAGCGCCGCGCGACGAACTGTCCTTCCACGTAGAGGCCGCGAATCGGTATGTTGTCGGGCAGAACGCTGTCGACGTTGAATCCGACCTGTACTGCGGTGTCTCCCTGAACGTCGTCAGCGTACCCTTGACCTTGTTGGATGCCGAAGGTCGGCGCGAAGCCGCCGAACTGCGATTGAAGCGATGCCGATGCGAGTCCGGCGGCCACCCCCGTAAGGAAATTCGTGGTCTCTTGCGAGGCCTGTGCCGTGGTCGCGCTGGCGCCTCGCTGTTGACGGGTCGAGCCGGTCACGAGCAACGAGATCACTTGCGCTTGGCTCGAGGTGGGAACGCTCGAGCTGAACTCGATCGTGGGGTTGCTCAGCCTGCCAGACACGGTGACGGAGATCGTGTCGTTGCTGCCGCGGAGGGAGTGGCGAGCGACCATGTCGACCTTGGCGTCCATTTCCGCGTCGCCATCGAACTGCATGCTGCCCGAGCGGATGTCGAAACGTTTGCCGAATACCCGGAAGTTGCCTGTGTGCAGGTTCACCGCACCAGAGACGAGTAGCTCCTCCGCAATCGTCGTGTCGAGGTTCGCGCTCGCCTCGACGAAGAAAACTTGGTCCCGGCTCTGAATCACGATCCGGTCCTCGGACCGCAACTTCAATCGGACTGGGTATGCGGGCGGCTTGTGGACTCTCTCGTGGGTTTCCCCTATCAAGAAGACCTCTGGGTGCGGGGCCAGGTCCTGGGGAGTCGCCGAACTCTCCGGAATGTCGATCGCCAAAGTTTGAAGCCGCACTTCGCCTTCCAGGGCGTCTTCTTGAAATTCGGCAAGCATGCGCGCGTTTCCTTCGACACGCGCGACGATTGAGCCCTCTTGCCGAAGCGGGAAGGCGGCGGCTTTCACGAGGAAGTCTGCCTTGTCTAGCTTCAGGTTTCGAAAGCCAACCCGGCCGTCGACCTGGACCTTCCCATTGGTGTCGGTCGCCCTCAGGTTGGTGATCGCTACGCCGTCTTCGTCGAAAATCGCCATGCCGGTGACGTTCTCGAGCGTCTGTCCGACAGTACGAAGGTCCACGCGCCCATCCGACAGTTCCAAGCTGCCCACGAGACGTGGGTCTCGCACCGTACCTTGCGCGCTCACGCCCCCTTGGACGATGCCTTCGACGTTGACCGCGCCCGCCAGCCAAGCGAGCACGGCCTGAAGCGGCATGCGGTCGAAGTTGGCCTGCCCGCTGATCTCGCCACGGTCCGCCAAGGTAGGCACAGGGTGCTCCCGGTCCCACTTCAGCGGAACGCGAGCGTTGAGGTGCGTCGCGCCTCCGTTCCACCACTCCATGTCTGCGACGATCTGCCCGACGCCGTCGTCGTAGCTTCCGTTGATTCGATTGGAGGCAGGTGGCGTCTCGATGATCGTGTTCACGAGCACCGAGCGGCGCGCGGGTTCGATCCTCCGCGCACGAAGGTCGTCCGACGAGAGGGAGAACGATAGCTTCGGCTCGTCTCCAAAAAGCCCGGAGCCGCGAAGCTGTGCGGTTACCTTGCCCGCTGCGTACTCGCACACGTACGGAATGTTTTCCGTTGGGGCGTCATAGAAGTCTGCGCTTACGCGCGTGAGCGGCCATTCGGGCACTTCCGCGGCTGCGAGCCAGTCGTCGAGCGGTGTCTCTGCGGAGGCTTCGACGTCGACTACCTTCTCGTCCGCAACGACCCCGTCCATCGTGATTGTAGTGAGTCCGTCGATGAGTTGGGCGCGAACGGTAGCGCGTGGATTGGAGGCGCCGCCGCAGAGGCCCTCCGAAGTGTCCGACAACCAGTCGAAGCTTGCATGGAGGTCACCTCGCGTTCTGAACGCGCCGCCCGCGATCGATAGGCTACCCGCGACTTGCAATCGCTCCGCGTCCGGCACCAAGTCCTTTCCGAGCGCCTCCGGGAATGCACTGAGCCTTCGTGGCGGCACACGCAACGCCAGTCGCCAAGGCGAGGTCGCAAGGGCTTCGACCGTTTCGCTCGGGTTCTGCACGAGATGAACCAGGTCGACGAGGAGGCTACCTTCGCTCTCGAATAGCTGACCTTCGTCATCTCCCACAGTCAGCTTGGCCAGGAGGGCACCGTACTCGTAGCGGAAAGTCGATGCGACGTCGGCCGGTCCCCAGCCTTGCACGACCAACTCCGGCACCTTCACCGTTCCCGAGAACGATGGCGCGTCTATCGGGCCGGAGAAGCTGATCCGCGCGTCCGCGAACCCGGCGATCTCAGGCATATCCTCCTCGAGGAACAACTCGAGCAGCGTGAGGTCCATGGCTCCAGTACTGAGCGTCGTCTCGTAGACGCCTTCGCGGAGCGAGGGGCCGACGCCGCCTGGCATTGGCTCGATGAAGCCCGACGTACTCAGCGTGAAGTTCCCTCGCCCACCGAGGTCGACCTGGGCGTCCGCCTCGAGAATCCCCTGTTCGAACCCGATCAGGTACGCCGCGTTGACCGGAGCGATGCCGAAGAGGCGCGCGTCCGTCAGCGTTCCCTCTGCCACGATGGTCGGATCCCGGTCGAGGTCACCAAGGAACTCGAAATGGAGGTCGACTCTTCCCTCGAGGTCGAGTGCCTGTTCCGGATAGAGGATCTGCAACACGGCTAGGTCGAAGTTCTCGAGGTCCGCCTCAATATCGTCCGGCCCGGAGAAGAGCCACTCGCCGGCCGCTTCCAGGCGCTGTGGCCCGTTCCCCATCAGGATGCGGTCGAATTTGACTCCCTTCTCGACGTCGAGCGTGAGATTGTTGACCGAGCCGCGCCAAGAGAGATCTCCGACGGCAATTTCAATCGTGTCGACGTCGAGTCGGTAGACCGTGTCGTTCGCTTGCACGCGGGCCTGGAACTCCGCCCGACGGTCCCCGGGCGCTTCGAAGGCGCCGTTCGCGCTGTACCGCTCCGGCCCGCCGGTCAGCAGGGCTTCGCCGTTTCCGATCGGATAGCCCGCGATGCGTACCGCCGCGCCGTCGAGCCTGAGGTCGACCTGCGGAGCGAAGGGATCTCCCCAGACTCTCCCCTCGAGGATCAAAAAATGAGCACGGACAGCGCCGTATTCGAAGCCATCGAATCGGACCGAGCCACGGGTTTCGAAGTCTCCGCCGACCGTCTGACGAATCCGCAGGTCGAACTCGGCGTCGCCTTCGATGCCCTCCGCGAACTGCTGGAAGTTCGGGTCCTCGCTCACCTGCGGGATCTCTCCGCGCGCGCGGATCTCGGTGATGCCCTCGTACTCCACATGTCCATTTAGGTAGAGTTCCCCGCCCGGGTAGTCCACTTTGACTGAATCGATGTCCAATCCGTCTTCACGTGATCGGATGGCGGCCACGAAGGGGGGGATGTGAAAGCTATCGTATACGAATCCGTCGGTCTCGATCGCGACACCTAGGACGTCTTCGTTCTTCGGGTCAGTGCGGAGTTCGACCGTTCCGTTGGCATAGACCTCGGGTGCGCCTCCGATCAGCTCGTCGAGCTTGAGCTTGTCGCTCGAAATCGCGATGCGCGTGATGCCCTCGCTCGGAAGATCTCCTCTGACTTGCGCCTTACCTCCGTTCGTATCGATGTCGGCGCGAATTCGGTAGTCCCCTTCCGGTCCCCATAGCCGTACCCAGCCGTTGCCCTCGCCCTTGAGCGATTCAGCCCAGTCGAACCCGACGTCATAGAGTGTCTCGGCGCTTACTGGCTCCATTCGCACGAAGAGGTCGAGGTCGTACGGATCCTCCGGTGCTGAGTCTTCGCGGGGCCGGTAGACGAGCTCCGCGGTGATGTGCTCGTCGCCGCGGCTCGCCTCGGCTGTGACCTGGGTGCCGCGGGCGTCCGTGTGTACGCTGCCGACGATATTGTCGATCGTCGCCTCGAACGGGAAGGGGCTCACGATGAGTCCGTCTGCAGACCACACTTCGATATCCGTGATCCAGTTGAACTCCATTCGCCCCTTCGTGTTGAGGTTGACGACCCGCAAACCTTTGAGGTCCAAGAGCTCGCCGGTCACCTCCACGTTCCGAAGGTCCATGTTGTCGACGATCGCGTGAAACGGATCGCCTTCGGAGGGTGAGTCGTCCGCGGGGTCGAACGCGGCGAGGAAGGTCGGCGCGCCATCCGGATCGTCTACGAGGTCGACCCAGCCATTGATCAAGTCGGCGTAGTAGAACCGGAGCTTTCCGCGAAGTCCTGCGATCGGATCGATGCCGAGGACCACCGTCTCGCCGTAAATGATGGCGCGGCCGTCGGGGTCATAGACAAAGGTGTCTTTTACGACCGTCTCCCAGAGTCGAAGCTGCTGGATGTATCCGGCGTGGAGAGTCCCGTCCATCTGCCCGGACACGAAATCGTTCAGCATGTCGCGCCCGATGCGCTTGCCGAGATTCGTATCCAGGTGGAAGAGAACGCTCGCCACGAGCGACACGATGGCGAGCAGCGGCCATCCGAGAAACCAGCTGAATAGGCGGTAGACCCAGCGCATCAGAAGGCCTCACCGATGGTGAAGTGAATCGCGCCTGGAACTCCGCCCTTGATGAAGCGGAAGATGTTGAACGCATTCGGCGGCGGCGTGCCGTTGACCACCTGCCACGGCGGAATGAGGAAGCCGAAGTCGAGGCGGATTGGGCCGACGGGCGTCCGATAGCGGAACCCAAAGCCGGCAGCCGCGCGGATGTAGTTGAAGCGCCAAGTCTCGCCCCGATTGACGTCGCCAAAGTCCATGAAGAGCGCGGTCGCGAACGCCTGGGTGACCGGTATGCGCCATTCGACCCCCGCCTCCCACTTTCGGAGGCCGCCATCGTTTCGTGCGTCTGAACCCTCACGGTTGAGCGAGTCGACGCTGCCCGGGTCGCCGAGGAATCCACCGAAGAAACCGCGGTGCGTCGTGGGACCGCCGGAACGGAGTCGGTAATTCTGCGGGCCTAGCGCTTGGCCGATTAGATCGAGGCGCCCTTGGTCTCGCGAGAAGAGGAACATGGCGCCGATGCCGAAGCGAAACGCCAACGTCGACTGGAGGGGTAGGGGTGCATAAGCCCGCACCTCGGGCGAGACACGAATGTACTGCCAAGAACGTCGAAGCTTCGCAGGGGACTGTTGGCTGCTCAGACGGAAATACAATCCCTTCCGAGGGCTTCGCGAGTCGTCGCGCAAGTCGACGATGACGCTCTGGTCGAAGAAGACTACCTGGTAGCTCGACGGGTATCGCGGGTCCTGGTCTACGGTGAGGTACGTGTCGTAGTTCAAGCCGCCTACGAGAAGCAGGCGTCCGTCGTAGAAGGGGCGCGACAGACTTCCTCGAATCTGGAGGTCATGCCTGCGAAAGAGCTCGAACGGGTCGGGGCCCCAGTCATGACGGAACTGAATGGATGAGGTGGTGCGAGGCTCGAGGAACGCTGGCCGGCGGTACTCGATGCGGAGCTCGTTTCCGAATAGGAAACCTCGCCCGAATCGGAAAAACGGGTCTTCGGCAACGATTTTCGGCCGGTCTTCGATTCGTAGTTTCCGGAAGCCGGTGATGAAATTTCGATGTTCGAACAGTCCGAACAAGTGCACGTCCGAAATGCGCGTGTCCTGCTCGAGCGTGAGGGTGGAGATCGCACCGCTCTGCACGCCCGCGCCGATGCCCCAGCGAATCTCTCGACCGGGCTCCACCTCGATGTTGATATCGACAATCCCAGTGCAGCGCTCCTCCTCGTCGAGCCGAGGGTTCTCCGTCACGTTGACGGATGCGAGGGCACCGAGCGCGTAGACGGCTCGCTGTGAGTCGGCGAGTGCGCTTGCGCTGTAGGTGTCGTCGCGGTGCAAGTCGGCCACGTCGAGGATCGTCTCGGCAGGAAGGTTGCCGTACCCGGTTACGGTCACTTCGCCGAGCTTGCAAGATGGACCTGGCTCTACGTAGAGCTGGACGAACGCTTCCCTCGCTTGGCGGTCTATGTCGACGCGCCCCGCAACTCGGCCGCACGCATAGCTGGCTTCTGCCAAGCGCCGGCGGATCGCGCGTTTGCTCCTCTCGTACAAGGCCTCATCGAACGGTTCGCCGGCCTTCAGCTTCACCGCGTCCTCGACCTTCTCGCGGTGATCGTCCTTGAGCGCCTCGTGGCCTAGCACCTCGACCGTCTTCGTGAGTACGGGTTGCCCTTCTTCGACCTCGATCCGAATCGAGAGCTTGCAGCCTTCGTCCTCGTTCTCACGAGTGCAGGGCGCCTCGCCGGGAGTCGTCGTGATGATGCGGTCGTCGCCTGCTGCCGACGGCGGGTCGAACTCCGTGCTCACCACCACAGCGTCGTAGTACCCGCGCGCCTGGTACCAGCGCTCGATGCGGTCTACGTCACGCTCGAAGACTGCCGAATCAAGGGTCGGCCAGCCCTTGCGAAGCTTCCTCCACAGGTCGAACGAGACGCGCTTGCCGTCGAAGGGAGGGACCCCGCACTGCCGGTCCGGGCTCGTCCCAAATGCGATGGTGACGCGGTCCCGCTCCTGGGTCGCCATGCAGGCCCGGAGCGCCTCGTTGTCGAGCTGCTCCATACCGCTGAAACGAATCCGGTCGATGCCGTACGCATCCTCTGGGATCGTCTTGCACCCACTCGCTAAAAGGAGCAGGAGCCAGATGCATCGCCGGCCGCCCATCTACCTAGGGCTTGTAGCGCGCCGGGCCCTGTGTCCGCCAGCGAACGACGTAATTTCGGCCGTTTGGCGGCTATGGCCGGCTCCTGCTAAAGCTAGCGCCGCGAGGCCATGAAGCAGTACTTCGTCCAAACCTTCGGCTGTCAGATGAACGTCCACGATTCCCGTCGAATCGAGGAGGTCCTCTTGCAGAGCGGGTATCGGCTCGCGGATGAGCCTGCGCTCGCCGATCTGCTCATCGTCAACACATGCAGCGTCCGGGAGAAGGCCGAACACAAGTTGATGAGCCTTCTCGGGACCTTCCGGCCGTTCAAGGAGGCCCAACGAGGGAAGATTCTTGCCGTTGCGGGCTGTGTTGCACAGCAGGAAGGCGAAAAGCTCCTCCGAAAGGCGCCGTTCGTCGACATCGTCCTCGGACCGGACAACATCCCCGAGCTTCCCGCGCTGATCCGCGAAATCGAGCAAGGGGGCCCTCCGGTGACCCGCACCGTGTTCGACATGGACGACCCGCAATTCTTGAGGGCGAAGCCCCATGCCAATCGCCGGGAGGTGACCGCATACGTGACGGTCATGAAGGGCTGCGATGAGCGATGCACATTTTGTATCGTTCCTTATACCCGCGGATCGGAGCGCTACCGGCCCGCAGATGAGATCGTCGGGGAGATCGCCGACCTGGTCGCGGGCGGTGTTCGGGAGGTCACCCTCCTCGGGCAGACCGTGAACTCGTGGCACGAACCCGGCGTGGCGGCCGATGCGGCGAAACTCGAATCGAAGACGGCGGCCTCCACATCGCAGTTTGCCGGGCTCCTCCGGCGGATCGCTCGCGAGGTGCCCGAGCTCTTGCGACTTCGCTACACCTCGCCGCATCCGAGACACATCACCCCGGAGCTGGTGGCTGCGCATGCGGAGCTGGAGGTGTTGCCCTTGCACGTGCACCTGCCCGTGCAGTCGGGTTCCGACCGAGTCCTGCGCCGCATGGCCCGCCGCTACACCGCAGAAGACTACGTGGCCCGGACGGACGCCCTCAAAGCTGCGCGCCCGGGCTTGACGCTCTCGGCAGACTTCATCGTCGGCTTCCCGGGCGAGACGGAAGAAGACTTCGAACAAACCCTGGCGCTGGTCAGGAGAGTTGGCTTCGTTGCAGCGTTCGCTTTCAAGTATTCGCCGCGCCCGTACACGCCTGCTCTAAAACTGGGTGACGAGATTGCCGAAGAGGTCAAGGACGAGCGGCTCGCGCGCCTCTTCGCCGTGGTCGAGGAACAGCAGCAAGCGCACCTACACTCGCTCGTAGGGCGCGACCTACAAGTGCTCGTCGAAGGGCCGTCTCCAGGCGACACTGGACGGTTTGCAGGACGCAGCGAGCGCAACGAGATCGTTCACCTCATTGCACCGGAAGGCCACGACCCGAGCGGCGAGCTGGTCACCGTGACGATCGACCAGCCTTTCCGACACAGCTTGTCTGGCTACATGAGCGGCGCCGAGGGCCGTGAGGAACGCGCCCGGCGGACCCGCCTCTCGGTCGTCGATGCGGGAGGCTCCGTCTGAGTACCGAATCGCTCTGGTCGCGGCTTCGCCCGTGGCGTTTCGCGCTGCTCTACATGGCGCTCATCTTCACTATCTCGTCGTTCGAGGTAGCGGTTCCTGGGGTGCACCGGCTTCCCTTCCGCGACAAGGCAATTCACTTCGTCGAGTATGGCGTTCTCGCATGGCTCTGCGCCCGAGCGGCCGCGCAATCGTGGCCGTCCGCTTCGACGTGGCGAACATTTATCTTCGCGGTGTTCGTGTCGACGCTCTACGGCCTCTCCGACGAGGTCCACCAGGCGCTCGTACCGGGGCGCTCCTCCGAGCTTGCGGATGTGCTGGCCGATTTCATCGGCAGCGTGGCAGGCGCGGGGGTCGCAACTCTTCTTTCCCGTCGATCCGTGAGCCAGCACACCGGAAAATTCACCTCAATGGATTAGTTGCCATTGACGGTTCCAGCGCCACTGTTCTACTCTGAATGCATGAGGACGGAGCGGTCCTCGCTTGAAAAACAAAAGATTTTGCCGGTGGAACCCCCCCACATATCCGCCGGTTGTTCCCCGCCCGGTCGTATCTCCCCCCCTCCAAACGACCGGGCGACCCTTTTTAAGCGCGTCTGTATCCGACGCTCGCCACGCCTCCTGCGAGTAACGTTTCACCAAGTCGTGCGTTCCTGACCCGTGGCCTCACTCAAACGCTATTTTCCCATCCCATTCATTCTCATCGGGCTCGGCGTCAGCGCCTACGGCGTTTCGGTGCTGGTGTCCGCGCCTGAGCCCCGCTGGGCCTGGGTGGGGGCGATCGTCGCCATCTTGCCGTTCGTGCTGTTTCTGCTTTCGCTCGCGCTCTTCAAGCGTGCGCGCACGGGCCGCAATCAGTACCCCCTGCTCGGGCTCGCCGTCGTGGGGACCGTGGTGTCGTTCGCTTTCTACGAGTCGCCTGCGAGCTGGCTCGCGCTCGGGCTCGGCCTGATTCCTTCGTTCGCGTATGTGTATTGGTATTCCACTCTCGATCGATCGCGATCGGGCGGACTCGTGGTCGGTGCCGTGTTGCCGGAGCTCGAGCTGGTCGATGCCGACGGTCAGGCGGTCACGCGGACGCCGGGCAAGCACGCGCTCTACATGTTCGTTCGCGGCAATTGGTGTCCGCTCTGCATGGCGCAGGTAAAGGAAATCGCCGCGCAATACCGCGAGCTCGAGGCGCGTGGGGTCGAGGTATTTTTAATCACACCTCAGCCCGAGAAGAACACCCGGGACTTGGCCGGGCGCTTCGACGTGCCCATTCGGTTTTGTGTCGATGAGGGAAATCAAACCGCCCGCAAGCTCGGCATCGACCACGTCGGGGGCGTCGCGTTCATGATGGAGCCCCTCGGCTACGGCCAGGATACGGTGCTGCCGACGGTCTTGATCGTGGACCCCGAAAGCCGCATCGTTTTTGCCGATCTCACCGACAACTATCGGATTCGTCCGGAGCCCAGCACCTTTCTCGCCGCTCTCGATGCGCAGGCCTGAAAAAGGGCCCAGCGAAGCCTGGACGGGCCCTCAGGCGACATCTACAGTTCGCGCCATGAACTGGACCCGAAGCGGCCTTAGCCGTCTGTTCCTACTGACTCTGACCGTCGTTGCGCTCGGTTGCGCAAGCTCGGAGAGCTCAAGCGCCAGGGAGCCGAGCACCGGCGCAGAGGTGGTCGCTCAGGCCGATCCGCTGCCGTCGTGGAACGAGACCGCCACCAAGGCTCGGATCATCAAGTTCGTTCAAAGCGTCACCGACCCCGAGAACCCTAGCTTCGTCGAGCCCTCGGCGCGCGTCGCGACCTTTGACAACGATGGGACCCTTTGGGTCGAGCAGCCCATGTATGCGGAGCTGGCGTTCGCGATCGACCGTGTGGTCGACCTTGCCAAAGTGCATCCTGAATGGAAATCGCAGGAGCCGTTTCGGACCGTTCTCGAAGGTGATATCGCTGCCCTGAGCGCGGCAGGTCGCAGCGCCGTCATCGAGGTGCTGATGGCCTCACACACGGGCATGAGCACGACCCTCTTCGACACCATTGCGACCGAGTGGGTGCGCGATGCGGTCCACCCCAAATTCGAGAAGCCGTACACCGAGCTCGGCTATCAGCCGCAGATCGAGTTGCTCCGCTACCTCGAGGCCAATGGGTTCAGCAATTTCATCGTCTCCGGCGGGACGGTCGAGTTCATCCGAGTCTTCTCGCTCGACATGTACGGCATCCCGCCTCAGCGGGTCGTCGGCTCGGCCATCGAGACACGCTACGAGGTGCAGGGTGGCAAGCCGTCCTTGCTTCGACTGCCCGAGATCGATTTCATCGACGACAAGGCTGGAAAGCCCGTCGGCATTCACAAGCACATCGCTCGTCGTCCGATCCTGGCGTTCGGCAATTCGGACGGTGACTTCGAGATGCTGGAGTGGACCACGGTGGTGAGCGGCGGAGAGCGCCTCGGGCTCTTGCTTCATCACGACGATGCAGAGCGCGAGTACGCCTATGACCGCGAATCCGGCGTCGGCAGGCTCGACAAGGCACTCGACGCCGCCGATAGCGCCGGCTGGTTGGTCGTCTCCATGAAGAACGACTGGAATACCGTTTTCGCAGAGGATTGAGGGATTCACGATGACAAAGACCATCAAGCTAGGATGGCTCTGTGCCCTTGCACTGCTCGCGCTCGGCGCCTGCAAGGGTTCGAGCTCCGAGACTGCCGCAGAGGCGAGTGCGACTGACGACGACGGCATCCGGGTACTCGATGCGGGCGCGAGACCTCGTTCGGAGCTTCGCTACCGGATCGCGCCGGGCACGACCACGACATCAACCACGACCTTCCGGGTCGCAACGCTTGCGACTAGCGAACAGCGTGCCGCGGTGACCCTGCTTCCTGGCCTTCGACTCGACATCGTCTCTGGTCCCGCCGAGCCCACCGAGGGCGGCGTTCGATTGAAGGTCGACGTAGTACGCGCGGAGGCGGTCGTGCCTGAGGGCTTCGATGAGGAGCTCGCGCAGCAGCTTCGGGACAGCGCCACCCTGGCCGACAACATCGGCGGCTGGGTCGAGCTCGACGACCGAGGCAACATGCTCGCCGGGGAGTTCAACGAACAGACCAAGCGCTCGGACGTGCCGCTACGGCTGCTCCGCATGGTCGTCAACACTCGGGAGACGCTGACGCGGGTTCGGCTTCCCGAGAAGAAGATCGGCCTCGGCGCGCGCTGGGAGACTCGAAAGACCATCAATGCGTACGGCTTCGAGGTTCAACAGGTCAACACCTACACCCTGGTCGATCGCGCCGGCGACGAGGTGATGCTGAACGTGACGGTCCAGCAGCTCGCGAAACCTCAGACCATCGAGTTTGCCGAGCAGGGCATCGAAATATCGGTCGATACGATGACGGCCCAGGCCAACGGACAGATCATTCTCGACCTCGACGCGCTCGAGTCCGATGCGTCTGCGAACGGCACTGCCGAGGACAAGCTCTACGTGAAGACGGTCGAGGGCACCGAGACCATCGAGATCACCGAAGAGTTCGAGGTGCAGATCGCCAACACCTCCGCGCTCCCGGCCCAGTAGCCTGGCGAACACACGGGGATGGGGCAGGGCGAGACTCGCCTCGCCCTATTCGTCGATCTTGAGGATCGCGTGGAAGGCGTCCTGGGGGATTTCCACGCTCCCGACAGCCTTCATCCGCTTCTTGCCCTCTTTTTGCTTCTCGAGGAGCTTGCGCTTTCGCGAGATGTCGCCGCCGTAGCACTTCGCTGTCACATCTTTTCGCAACGCGCGCACGGTTTCCCGGGCGATGACCTTCGTGCCGATGGCGGCCTGAATGATCACCTCATACTGCTGCTTCGGCACGATCTTCTTGAGCTTCGCGGCGAGGGCGCGGCCGAGGTAGTACGACTTGTCCTTGTGGACGACCGCGCTGAGGGCATCGACCTTGTTCCCGTTCAGGAGCATATCGAGGCGCACGAGCGGGTTCTCCCGATATCCGGCGAGCTCGTAGTCCATCGATGCATAGCCCTTGGTCGCGCTCTTGAGCTTGTCGAAGAAGTCGAAGAGTACCTCGGCGAGCGGCATGAGATAGGTGATGATCACCCGGTCGGTCGAGGCGTATTGAATGCCCTGCTGCTCACCACGACGGTCTTGGCAAAGCTTGAGCACGGCGCCAACGTATTCGGCTGGGACGTGAATGGAGACCGTGAAGTAGGGCTCCTCGATGCGCACCCGACCATCTGGGATCTGGGACGGGTTGTCTATCTCGATGGTTTCCTGCTCGGTCTGCACGCGGTAGACGACGCTCGGCGCCGTCGTGATGAGACCGATGTGGTACTCGCGCTCCAGTCGCTCCTGGATGATCTCCATGTGAAGCAGCCCGAGGAAGCCGCAGCGAAACCCGAAGCCAAGTGCGTCGGAGGTCTCGGGCTCGAACATGAACGCCGCGTCGTTCAGGTTCAGCTTTTCGAGCGCGTCGCGGAGCTCGCTGTACTGGTCGCTGTCGGTTGGAAAGATGCCGCAGAAGACCATCGGCTTCACCTCTTGGAATCCGGCAAGGGCCTTCTCGGCGGGCCTATGAGCGAGGGTCACGGTGTCGCCGACCTTGGCGTCCTGCAATGACTTGATACTGGCGGCCAAGTAGCCGACCTCGCCCGGACCGAGGTGGTCGACCTCCTCCTGGAAGGGCGTGTACACGCCGATCTCGGTGACCTCGTACTCGGCCCCGGTCGCCATGAGACGGATTTTGTCGCCTTTTTTCACGGTCCCGTCTTTGATGCGGACCATGCAGACGGCGCCCCGGTAGCTGTCGTACCAGCTATCGAAAATCAGCGCGCGAAGGGTGCCGATGTCTTCCGTGACCGGTGGCGGGATCTGCTCGATCACCGCCTCGAGGATCTCGGGAACGCCCACGCCGGTCTTGGCGCTGCAGGCGAGCACCTTGGAGCAATCGAGGCCGATCACGTCCTCGACTTCCTGCTTCACCCGCTCCACGTCGGCGCTCGGAAGGTCGACCTTGTTGAAGATCGGGATGATCTCGAGGTCGTTCTCGACCGCGAGGTAGACGTTAGCCAGCGTCTGCGCCTCGACCCCCTGAGTGGCATCGACGACCAAGAGGGCGCCGTCACACGCCGCGAGCGAGCGTGACACCTCGTAACTGAAGTCGACGTGCCCTGGCGTATCGATGAGGTTCAGCTGATACATCTCGCCATTGGCTGCCTTGTAGGGAAGCCGTACGCCCTGCGCCTTAATCGTGATCCCGCGCTCCTGCTCGAGGTCCATTCGGTCGAGCAGCTGCGATTTCTGCTCACGCGCCGTAACCGCACCGGTGACATCGAGAAATCGGTCCGCCAGGGTGCTCTTGCCGTGATCGATGTGCGCGATGATGCAAAAGTTCCGAATGTGCTGGAGATCTTGCGCCAAAGTGCGACGTCTCTAGCCTTGCACCCGCCTAGCAGCAACGTGGCGTAGCTAACCTTTTTTTGCGGGCGCCGCTTCGAGGGTCATCTGCCCCGGAAGCTCGTCTTGATGACGGTCCAGTACGAGATCGATGCCTTCGCGAATGTACACCGCCACGGGCACTTTCGTGCGCTCGTGCAAGAGCTTGAGCCGCTCGTTTTGCTCCGGGGTGATGTAGACCGTCGTCGAGATCTTTTTGCGCGCCATTTGGACCTCAGAAGAGTGGCATGAAGCTACATGGCACCATATATATTGTCAAACTGCTCTGCCGCGGACTTGCCTCACTAGGCCAATCGCCCCTATTATTACGGCGTAACGGGGCATGGGGGCCTCACCGATTGACCGCAAACATGAGCACTTTCGCACATGCATGGGTAGGGCTTGCGCTCGTCGCTGGCCTCGCGATGTCCGGCTGCGCAAAGAACCAGGGCGGGCAGAGCACACTGCCCGCGGGCTCTAAAGGCGTCGGCGCGGATTGCGCGGGGAATCGCACCACGGCGATCGACGTTGACGAAGATGGGCGGCCAGACATTGAACACGTGGAACGCAGTGGGCGTCTCTACTGTTCGCGTGCGGACATGAACTTCGACGGCAAAGTGGATGTGGTCCGATTCTACGAGGGCGATGGGGTGAGCGTCTCCCATGAGCGCTTCGATTTCGACTTCGACGGCCTCCTCGATCAGCTCTCCTTTTACGAGAGCGGCGAGCTCGTTCGGCAGGAGCTCGACACCAATTTCGACAACATCATCGATACCTGGCTCTCTTGCAGCGGAGGCTGGGTCTCCCGTGCTGAGCGCGATCGCCAACGCGACGGCAAAGCGGATGTCTGGGAGACCTACGAGAACGGTGTCATGGTCGAAGCCGAATACGACGAGAACTACGATGGTCGCGTCGATAAGTGGGACTCATTCCGTAACGGGAAGCTCGTGCTGACGCAGTACGACGAGAACCGAGACGGTGAGCCCGATATGAGTCACGAGATGCCACTGCAGAGCTTGGGACCGCCCGGCGATGCGCTTCGTTGCAAGAGCACGACGCCGCTGGAGGTTGCGATGCTCCGGAAGGGGAGCCGGTCATGAAACACATCTTGCTCTTTCTGACGGGCCTTGCCCTGGTGGGCTGTAGCTCGAAGTCGACTGAGCCGGTGACGAGTCCGGGTTCGGCGAACACGGAGGCCACGAGCGGAGCCGAGGTCTCGGACGCTGGCCGGTGCATGCCCGACGGTCCGGGCTACGAGGTCTCCGAGTACGACACGTCCGGCGACAACACGCCCGATGTGAGGAAACTGTTCAAGACCATGGGCGAAGGAAGCCTCGCGCGCCTCGTCCTGGTGTGCCGCGAGGCGGATCTGAACGGCGACCGCCGCAAAGACGTCGTGCGTCTGTACAACGATGAGGGCAGGCCCATTCTCGAGGAGGTCGACCGAGACTTCGACGGGAAGATCGACGAGGTCAGCCACTTCACGAATGGTCGGATCACGCTGCGCGAGGTCGATACGAGCGGCAACGGCATGATCGACACCAAGATTTTCTACGAGGCAGGTCTGCCGGTGCGTGCGGAACGCGATATGAAGGGAAGCAGCACCGTCGCCGCCTGGCAGCCGGATCGCTGGGAGTACTTCGAGGCTGGGCGCACCGTCCGGATCGGTACCGACGTCAGCGGTGACGGCAAGGTCGACCGCTGGGACCGTGACGAAGAACGACTTCGTAAGTCGGCGTTGAACGAAGACACCGCGGTCACTCAGTAGGGTCCGCAGGGGCGGCCACTGGCACCGCCGCCGTCACCGGCTACGGTCCTCCCGTGGAGCGGCTTCAAAAAGTCTTGGCCCGTGCTGGTGTGGCCTCGCGCCGGGCATCCGAGAGTCTGATTCTCGCCGGCCGCGTGCGTGTGAACGGGCGTATCGTCACCGAGCTCGGCACCAAGGTCGATGCCCACAAGGACCGCGTGGAGGTCGATGGGAAGCGCCTCGTGGCGGAGAAGCCCGTCTATTATCTCGTCCACAAGCCGAGAGAGATGGTCACGACGCTCGACGATCCGGAAGGGCGCGAGACCATCGGAGACCTCCTGCGACAGATTCCCGAGCGCGTCGTCCCGGTCGGCCGTCTCGACTACCACACGAGCGGGGCGCTCCTCGTCACGAACGACGGCGACATGGTTGATGCTCTCTTACGTCCCCAGTCCGGCGTGCCAAAGGTCTACGCGGCCAAGTTTCAGGGGCACCTGCATGTCCCGGAGCTCGACGCCCTGCGGAACGGGGTGGTGCTCGACGATGGGTACCAGACCAAGTCGGCCGAGGTGTTCGTGCTCCGCGAGGAGCGCAACAACACCTGGGTGCACCTCACTCTCACCGAGGGCAAGAACCGTCAGATCCATCGTATGGGTGATGCGATCGGGCACCGGGTCATGCGCCTCACTCGCCAGTCGTTTGCGGGCCTCAGCATCGAGCGAATCCGCCCCGGGGACTATCGCGAGCTCAAGCGCGAAGAGCTTCAGCAGCTCAAGAAGAAGTTCCTGAATCCGTATCGACGTGCCCGCGGAGACGCCAAAGAAGAGTGAAGGCACTTGGCACGACGAACAGCGTGAGCACCGTCGACAGCAAGAGCCCGCCTAGCACGATGGCCCCGACGCCTCGGTAGAGCTCGGAGCCGGACCCTGAGAAGACCACCATCGGAAGCA
>Ga0316194_10000247_pt1 | contig 32476 bp, 26 predicted proteins | sample CroRivsedime1_MG_FD_204936 | JGI IMG/M metagenome (GOLD analysis project Ga0316194, IMG submission 204936) | Coastal sediment microbial communities from Maine, United States - Cross River sediment 1 | ecosystem: Environmental > Aquatic > Marine > Coastal > Sediment | place: USA: Maine...
CGAGGCCCTGTTCAGCGGCGCTTCCGATTACGTCACCAAGGCGGCTCGAACCTCTTCCGCCGAGGAGGCGCGGCGGTATCTCCAGGAACAGCTCGTTCCCAAGGTCCGCGCTCTTGTACCGGCCACCGGTGCGACCGCCTCCCCAGCCCGCGCGAAAACCGCTCACCTGATCTCGCGACGGAGGATCCCAGCCATCGAGGTCGTGGTGATCGGCTCCTCCACCGGTGGTCCCAACGCATTGACCGCAATCCTCGAGTCGCTGCCCGAAGACTTCCCGGTGCCAGTCCTGATCGTCCAGCACCTGCCCGAGAACTTCACGACTTTTCTCGCCAAGCGCCTCGATACGGTATCTGCTCTGCACGTGGGCGAGGCGACCCACCGGACCCTGGTCGAGCCCGGGAACGTCTGGATCGCGCCAGGGAACCTCCACCTCGAGACCCGGTCGACGAGCCGCGGAATCGAGCTCGCGACCACCGATGGCCCCTTGGTCAACTCCTGCAGACCCGCAGCGGACGTCCTTTTTCGATCGGCGTCGAAGTGTTATGGGCCCTCTGTGCTCGCCGTCGTGCTGACCGGAATGGGCCAGGACGGGCTCGACGGCTGCCGCGATATTTCCGCTGCCGGCGGCCAGGTTGTTGTTCAGGACCGCGCGACCAGCGTGGTGTGGGGAATGCCCGGTCAGGTTGCCGAAGCCGGCCTCGCCGAATCCGTGTTGCCGGTGTCCGACATCGGAGACGAGATCGTCCGCAGAGTGAAGGCCTCCTCACGATGACAGCGGAACACTTTTCGGATCCGCCGTCGTCGATCAGCCAAGTCGACTTTGACTACATTCGAGCGCTGGTACGCAAGGAGTCTTCGATCGTCCTCGACGACGGCAAGATGTACCTCGTGATCTCGCGCCTCTCGCCGCTCGCGCGAGAACACGATTTTCCGTCGGTCGGGGCTTTCATTTCGCACCTCCAGTCCGCCGCCCAAGGAGAGCTCCACACCCTCGCGGTCGAGGCGATCGCCACCACCGAGACCTCGTTCTTTCGTGACCTCCACCCATTTGTCGAGCTGCGCGACACGATCCTACCTGAACTCGTCAGAGTCCGGCGCGACACCTCTCAAAGCCTCTGCATCTGGTCCGCTGCCTGCTCGAGCGGCCAGGAGCCCCACAGCATTGCAATGATCCTCCGGGATCGCTTCGCGGAGCTTGCCGGGTGGAACCTCCACCTTCTGGCCAGCGACATCTCTCGACGCATGATCGAGCGGGCACAGGAGGGCATCTACAGCCAGATCGAGGTCAACCGCGGGCTCCCAGCACCGTACCTGGTCAGATTCTTCGACCAAAACGAGAGCCAGTGGCATCTCAAGGATGATCTGCGCGGGATGTTTCGGTACTTTCGTCAGAACCTGGCCGACGAGTGGGCCTCGGTGCCTCCGGTCGACATCCTGTTGCTTCGCAATGTCTTGATCTACTTTGACGTGGAAACGCGGCGCAAGGTGTTGCGGCGGGTACGCCGGCTGCTCCGTCCAGGCGGTTACCTCGTGCTCGGCTCAGCCGAAACCACCCTCAACCTCGACCACGAGTTTGTCCGCGTACGATCGGGAAGAGCGGTCTTTTATCAGGTATCGGATGGTAACGGCGGGTAAGCTGGACAACTCTCGAGCAAGAATCGAGTAAAGGGTTGAGAGTTGAATGGCACATGGGGGTGGGTGGGCAAACCCAGAAAACCTATCCGGGTTTCGTCACGAGGCGCATCCCGGCGAGAGGTATGAGGTGCCATCTTTCGTATTGTTGGAATACCATCAATGACGTGAGACCAACGCCGAGGCCAACAATGCGAAAGGTGGCTCCTGATACTCAGTGGCTCAACCGAGCACCTCCGTGCAGCCATCCGGGCACGGAGACGGAGACGGGCACGGAGACGGGTTGGGGGCTCTATTCTTTCAACGGTTTGATCGGCTGGGTATCAGCGTCGTCGTCGGGGTCACTCTCGGTGACCGTCTCGGGCTCGATCTCCGGGATCGGCGCCGGTCCGAGATACTGCGGTTCGACCTCCCACGGAACCTCGCCAAACACCGACCCGACCGGCCGCAGCAGGAGCTTCCGGCCCTTGCCGGGCTTGAAGTCCCACTCGGTCGCGTCGAGCGCGTCCGCAAGCGTGGACTTGCGATCTTTCTTCTTACCGCTCATTGGTCGGAGTCCGCGTCTTCCGCCGAGGTGATCTCGGCCAGTAGATGGTGGTCCGCCGAGCCCGGGGTCGCGATCAGAAGCTTGGTGAGGCGTTCCTCAGTGGCGACAACAAACAGACACTCATCCCCAGGTTCGCGGCTGCAGTGAACCTCTCGTGCGGCCAGTTGGCGCCCCGCGAGATAGGACAGGATCGCGGCGTGGAAGCCTGAGAGAATCGGGCATGCACCCCCCGCTCCGGTAAAGATGCCGGGGAATGGACTCGTCAGGTGACGGATGATGACGAGGCCGTTGTCGCGGTAGCTGAGGTCCGCCTCGAAGCTACCGAGACCAAAGACACCGACCGACGCGGAGAGCAGCTCCAACGCCATCTGTGATTCCATCTCGCGCAGGGTCTTTCGGTAGTCCCTCTGCACCACCTGCTCGAGACGCATTGCGTGGCGCAGTCCCCACTTCTTGCCAAAGCGCTGGAGAAGCTCGTGGTGACGGTGCATCAGACTGCGAGCGAACAGGCCCTCGAAGGCCTGCAGAAAGTCCTCGTTGGCAACCAGCAGGCGATCAGCCTTCCCATCGCGAAGTGAACCGGTCAATGGGTCTCGCTCGATCTCCGGAGACAAGGACCGACGCTGATCTCTGAGGCGGTTGATAGTCACGATACAGCCATGCCCGGATGGCTGCTTCACCACGGCGATGCGCAGGAGATGCTCCTGATGGCCGCAGCCAATCACCTCGCGTCCGATCGCGACCCCCTCGAGGTCGCGTGGGTCATGCTCGAGACGATCCATCAACCGATCGGCGAGCAACGAGATATCGGATGGCAAGACCTCGCCCAAGGTCTTACCTGAAACCAGCGCCGGGACGACACGCCCGACCCTGGGGCCGTAAATTGAAACCCTCTGCACGACACCTTCGTCGTCCAACACGAGACAACCGACCGGGACCGGAAAGTCCATCGTCCCGTCGGATTCCTGTGTCTCCTCCTCGGCGTCGTCAGCCGTTTCTGCGATACCGAGGTTCTCCGAAAACCCGCTTTCGTCAAGCTGGTCGATCCACGGCGCCAGCAGTCGGGCAAGACGATTCGAGCTGAAACGCCAGGCCAGCGCGCTGTCGAGTCGTTGGAAGATCGCTTCTACCCACAGCGAAACGCCCTCCACGAGCTGGTCGTCTTCGACCTCGCCCAGATCCGTAACGGTAACGGCGCCCTCGTCGGTCACGTTGAAAATTCCGAGGAGGGGATGTTGGTCCTTGAGCTCCGACCGAATCTCTTCGAACCGTTGCCGCATCAGGGTCGGATGCAGGTGGTTGAGGGCGTAGGACCCGACGACGTTGAGGACAACCAGAGACAGGTCGACGATCGCATGATCGGGCTCCGGTTTCGGTTCCGCTTCCGGCTCCGGTTCGGTCGCATTCATCGCCGGAATCTTCATGCCGGTCGCGCTCTCCTCGTCAAAGCGCCGCATTGCCTCGAGGAGCAGAGTCGAAGGCGGGATCCGGAACCGTTCCACGACATCGACTTCACCAAAGTCAGCTTCGAATGTCCCGTTCGACCACACGGCGATGGTGTAGACGGCGTCCTCGCCGCGACTCTCCCCCTCCACCTCAGCGTCAATCACAAAACCGTCTTGCAGCCAAACGGTGCCTTTCGAGCCATTGTGCTGGAAGGTCACTGTTCCGGTGCGCCGCCCCGCTTCTGCGGTCTGCAGCAGATCGGGCACGGACAACTGTTCCAGCGATCCGAAAAGCAGCTGATCGGAACGGTGCTTTTCGATGGCGAGCTTGGTGGTCAGCACGACTTCCTCACCGTCATATGGTGGGAAAATGACACTCAAAAGACCCATCCTCAGCGCGCGACGGCGATCTTCTTTTTCCTCGTTCGCCACCACGACAAGCGGAATCTGCTCCATCAGTGGGTTTGACTCGAAAAGCGTGACCAGGATCGCGTCACCAGCGCCGCCGCCACCGAGAGGCGTCAGGATAGCGTCCGGAAGCGTGAACTGGCTCTTCGAGGTGACGAACTCGGCGTCGTCGACCGTGGACATCGCGACCACGTGATAGTCCGCGTCCTGCAGCCCACCGCGCAGCGTGGCCGCCACGCTGGTCTCGGGATGCACCACGTAAACGAGGTCGCCGGCCATCATCGTCCCCAGCGCCGCAAGCGGTACGGTAGCGGGTGCCTCATACGAACACCCTCACGTCGACCTCATGATCACCGGCCATCACACGTGCACGGATGGAGGACCGCAATTCACCGGCCGGTTCATCTCCCTCGGTCGAGAACGGCGGCTCGGGTCGGAGCCTGAATCCGCTGGCTTCAAGGCGCGTGCAGGCATGACCGCCGATGATGTTGACGCACTCGCAGACTGCGTCGATCGCCACCTCGCTGTCATCTTCGACCGGGATGCCGATGAAGCCCTGCGCAGCCACCGTTGCGACCTGTGACGGCAGATCGAGAGCAATACACAGCTCACGATCACCCAAGAGCTTCTGCGCGTAGCGCCGCCGACCGCTGGAGAGTACTCCCCCATCCTCGGTCAGGTTTTGCAGTTTGACCGGCCCATTGGTGAATCGTTTGAGGTGGAAGACCGCAAGCTCGACGACTGTTCTGACGGTTTCCGGATCGTTGCAGGCACGAAAATCGGCTTCCAACTGCTGATTCGCCTCGTGCTGCACCTCGTGAAATGCAGCCAGATGTTCCACAACCTGATCGCGGGTCAGGTGCCCACTGGCAACCAGGGCCACTCCGATTCGCACCCAATCCGATTGCTGATTTCGGCGCAGCTCGTCGAGCTTTTCACGATCGATCTGCCCGTACTCGAGGCAGAGTTCCTCGAGGCCGGCATCGGTGGTCCGGTAGCGAGTGAGAATACCCTCCGCACGCTGCGGCTCGAGACAGCCGTCACGAACCGCCAACTCGACCAGAGAGAGGTTCGTCTTGCGCTGCAGCTCGATGGCTTCGATGAGGGCCTCGCGGTTGATCGCGCCCTTGGAAAGCAGGTATTGACCAAAAAACATGGAACCCATGAGCTTCCTCACGCTACCTGCGTCAGGTCACGCATGAAATCGATGAAATCATCTCTGGTGAACGGTTTCTGGAGAAAACTCCGTGCACCAGATGTCAGGCATTCGTGGACCGCATCTTCGGTTCCGAGAGACGACACGATGACGACAAATGCGTCGGGGTCGATGGCGAGGATTCGCCCGAGGGTCTCCACGCCCGACTGGCCGGGCATGATCAAATCCAGCAGAACGATATCCGGCCTTTCCTGAGCGAAGCGCTCGACCGCCATGATGCCGTCTCGCTCGGCGGCGATGACCTCGAACTCGGAATCTTCCAAATAGGCCGCGATAATTGTCAATATCGCGGCCGAATCATCGACTGTCATGACCCGCCATTTGGTCATCCGCCCTACCTCAACCTTCGTCTTTATCTCCCGAAATCGCTGACATCGTCTGTTCGAGCCAACTCAACTTCTCCGCGAGTACATTCCGCTCAATCGCCAATCCAGCTTCAATCATCAACAGCTCGAGCCCGTGGATCGAGGTGATCGGATGCCCGCCCGGCAAGTTGTCGCCATAAAATACGGCCGAAACGATACCACTCACAACGATCGGCGTCACAACCACCTCCGGAGGAACCACGCCTCCGAGCTGGTCCACTAGATAATTGTTCCATGGACACCTCTCAAGATGACCATGGAATGTCGACATTTTTTCAATGACCCCCGAAAAAACCGACGGCTCGTCGCCGGGAATCTGGATTTGTCGCACCCGGCGATCCACTGTCGGGGCTTGATCGTCACCGCGGCCGATCCCGAACTGACCAATCCCCGAAATGCCCTCCGAGGATACTCCGAAGAGAGCGCCGCGGTTCACGACCCGGGTCGCGTAGCGAAGAATCAGGAGAGCGACTTCACCGACCGTCGCTCCTGGGCGGACCTGGATTTCAGCCATCAGCTTGCGCAGCTCGGCGAGATCTGACGGCCACTCGGTGACCACGTCGGCCGGGTCGCTTCGGAATACGCTATGGCCCGGTTCGACAATGTAGTTCAGCAGGTCGTAGACGTTGCCGTAGGTTCCATCGTCAAATGGGGAATCCCCGTTTTTCCGCTGTACCGGTCTCACGGTGCCGTCCCCGCCTACCGCATCAACCTTGGCCAGGAGGTCGAGGACAAACGGGTCGACGTTGATGAACTCGGTCAGTTTTGCCTCATCGTCGTGAAAGACCTGTTCCGGATCCTCTTCGCGACCCTCGACTGACTTGAAATTGAAAAAGCCGGAGTCCCACCGGAGAAACTCGCGGGCGATGTCCTGAAGTTGGTCGCGCAGCACTTCCTGGAGCGTTTCGTATGAAATCGCGCCCATATCCACCAGGATCGCTCCCAACTTCTTCCGCTCGTCGGACAGGCGCTGAGTCGCTACGGCCGCGTCGAGAGCCTCCCCAGAAATGAGATTTCGGTCCACCAGGAACTCACCCAACGAGGGCGCAGAATAACCGTTGCTCGCGTGGAAGACCTTACCTTCGTTGAAAAGGAAGATGCCCGTCGTGTCACCGCGGCTGAGGGTCAGCTTGCCCGACTTCCGGAACAGCGCGATGAGCTGGAAGAGCTCAGCAAGCCGCAGATCTTCGAGACGACCGACGAGTGCCATGGCTCACTCCGATCCCGGAGACCCTCTGTCCGTTGGTATTCCGCCCTTGCCAGCCACGATCGACCCTCCGTTTCCGATCCGTGGGGGTTGGCTGTATTTGCTCGAATCCCGGTCTGGGCTCCCGCCCGTGTCCGGGTGAGCAGCCGCCCCCGCCATTGATTACGCAAGATCGATACCAAATTCGGAGCCGAAGCCTACTACCTCAAAAATTCGTAACCCATCCCATTATGGAACATACGTGCCGGGGTGGGATGATCAAGCCAGGAGTGCGTCAAGGCGAAAAGGGCGTGAAACAGGGTGCTGAGGGTGATCCTGGGTACACGATCCTGGATGCTGGATGCTGGATGCTGGATGCCGCTACATTTTAGATCGGCTCACGCGAGTGTTACCGGGTGGGTGAAGGATCCAGCATCTAGTATCTAGCATCCAGTATCGGGGAGGTGGGTGGGGTCACTCGCTCTCGGTGGCAATTAACTCCATCGCTCGTTGGATGGGAACGTGCACGGTGCCTTCGGCCTCGCTGACCCATCCGTAGCTATTGAGGAGCTCCAACTGATTGGCATCGAGCTGCTGCAGGGTCTGGTACGGCTGCGACCAGACCTTTCTCTCGAGCTCGCTCTGCTCGGCGCCATAGAAATACGCCTGTAAGACGACGATGATCACGAAGAGCAGGATCGCTGAAATGATCCCGACTACAGCAGAGGCGGCGACATTGGGATCGTCATAGCGCACGGGCAAACTCCGGTTGAATTCGGAATTCTGATTTCATCTTATGCATTTTCGAACGCCAACGATTCTTCAAGGCGAGGGTCTTTCTCGGCAACGACCGAGTGTCTGCTGAGGCGAAACAGCACCACAGCTGAGAACACTCCATTCATTCCCAGGAAGCACAGAACATCGAGGAGGCCGAAACGAGCCACACCCGGGCTGAACTCGGGGATCACCAGCCAGTAGATATCAATCCAGCACGTCAGAGCAACATAACCGCCGGTCAGGGCGAGCAACATCGGTCGACGCTTGATAAACCGCGAAACGAGCAACAGAAACGGCACGACGAAGTGGCCGAAGATCAGTATCAGGCTCACCGTCGTCCACTCACCGGTCTGCCTTTTGAGAAACCACTCGGTCTCCTCGGGAAGATTGCCATACCAGATCAGCATGTACTGGGAAAAGGCGATGTAGGCCCAGAAGACGGTGAATCCGAAAAGCAGCTTTCCGAAGTCGTGGTAATGCTCGACAGTGACGGCGTTCTTCAGGATTCCCCGCGTCTGCAGTCCGTATAGGATCTTCGGCATCACGGCCAGGAACGCAACCACCGATGCTGCAAAGTAGTAAACCCCGAAGATGGTGCTGAACCAATGGGGGTCGAGGGACATGAGCAGATCGAAAGCGGCGAAATTCAGGCTGAGGGCGAAGAGCACCATCCCCGGAGCGCTCAGTCTCTCCATCCGCAAGGTCAGGGCCGGATCTCCGCTGGCGTCCTGGGCGATAGAAGTGCGATGGAGAAAACTCGCCATCACGCCCCAAATCAAGAAGTAGGCAATCAGGCGCACGACAAAGAAACTTGGATTGAGAAAGCCGAGCTTGCCGGCGAGCAGCGGATCGTGGGCCGCGGCCGCGGTATCAGTCCAGTGGTAAAGGTGGTCCATCCCGAGGACGATCGGAATCGCGAGCACGGCCATCAACCACACGTTTCCGGCCAACGCCTCCGCCACCCGCCGCACCACCACACTCCACCCGGCACGGGTGCAGTGCTGGAGGAGGACAAAGAACAAGGCACCGAGAGAGATGCTGAGAAAGAACGCAAAGCTCACCAGATAGGTCTCGAGCAGGTGGTCCGTGCCGCCTTCGCTGCCCTTGGCAAGCAATAGCGAACCGCCGATGCCGATCGCTGCGAGTACGCCGCAGATGATCAACGCGGGCCGTAAGACCCCATCCAGGCGCCGTGTTTCGGTAGTAATATCGAGTGCGTTGCCCTGCATGGATTCCTCGCTATCGCAGTTGCGCCCTGATATCGGGCGGGACATCATCGACGGTGGCGTTCTGGCTCCGCTGCAGGGCCCTCACATAGGCGACGATGGCCCAGCGGTCCTCGACCGGAATCTGTGGGCCGTAGGCCGGCATATTGCGGATGCCGTTCGAGATGGTGTTGAAGAGGTGACCAGCGGGTCGCTCTCGCAGAAGATCGGTATGGAAAGACGTCGGCGGCGTCCACGTCCCCTCGAGCAGTTCGTCGGCACGCTTGGCGACCATTCCATCGCCGAAGCCGACCAGACCGTGGCACGGTGAGCAATAGACGTCGTAACGCTCTCGACCGCGTTCGAGGAGGTCTCGATCGACCTCGATTGGGATGATCTCCACCCAGTCCTCGCCAACCTTGCCGCTCGCCAGGGCCGGATTACCGAGAGTCGCACCGCGGGCCACGGTGCCGGCAACGGGCGGCCGCATGGCTCGACGGTCGGCAAATACGGGGTTGCGCGACTGTGCCTTGTACTTCGGCTGGTTGTCCATGTCGGGAACGATGTGGATTCGCGGTTGCGACGAGGTCGTGACGCGGGCGCGCATGATCAGCGCCAGCGGCACCCACGACAGGACCACGAGAATGGCCACGGTGTAGAGGAGCCAGCGAGGAAGCTTCATGACACGTCCTCGATTTCTTCCACCGGCTGGCCGGAAACGGACTCCAACAACTCACGGGTCTTCGCTTTGTCGAAAAGCGGGTCCCGGGCTTCGATCGAGATGAAGAACCGATCGTCGGTCACACGCTTGAAGGACCGGTTGGAAAACAGGGGATGCGAGAGCTGCGGCAGACCGTTGAGGGCGAGCATGCCGACGAGAGCGCTGATCGCGGCGAAGAGGATCGTGGTCTCGAAGGCGACCGGAATGTTGGCCGGCAAACTGAAGAGAGGTTTGCCGCTGATCAGGAATGGGTAGTCGACGGCATTGGTCCACCACTGGAGGAGAATGCCCGCCGCGGTCCCGGTGAGACCGGCCAGAAACACGATGTAGGGAAGAACGGTCTTCTTGACGCCCATTGCGGCGTCGAGACCGTGGATCACAAACGGGGTGTGGGCATCCCAGCGGGTATAGCCGGCGTCGCGAACCGTGGCGGCCGCGACCAGGAGCTCGTCCACCTTGTCGAAGCCCACCAGATAGCCGTAGAGGGCGGCGCTGTCGGTGTGACCGGTATTTGCGGTGCTCATCACACCACCTCCACGCCGGCAATATCGCCGTGATAATCACCGTGGCCCCGGTGCCCGGGCCGGTCGAGGTGGGCCTGCGGCATGACGCCCTTGACCTCCGCCATGCCCACCATCGGCAGGAAGCGAACGAAGAGAAGGAAGAGGGTGAAGAAGAGGCCGAAGCTGCCGACAAAGGTCATCACGTCGATGGCGGTCGGTCTGTAGTAGCCCCAGCTGGTCGGCAAATAGTCGCGACTGAGTGAGCTGACCACGATGACGAACCGTTCGAACCACATGCCGACATTGATCAGAATGGAGGCCACCCACAGAACGATGGTTTTGTTGCGAAGCTTCCTGATCCAGAAGACCTGCGGCACCAGAACATTGCACGTGACCATCGTCCAGTAGGCCCAGGCGTACGGCCCAAAGGCCCGGTTGAGGAAGGTAAAGGCCTCGTAGGTGTTGCCCGAGTACCAGGCAATAAAGAACTCGGTAGAGTAGGCAAGACCGACCATCATCCCGGTCGCGAGCATGATCTTGGCCATGTTCTCGAGGTGGCGAGCGGTGATGATCTCCTCGAGACCGAAGAACTTGCGAGTCGGGATGATCAGCGTCACGACCATCGCGAAGCCGGAGAAGATGGCGCCGGCGACGAAGTAGGGCGGGAAGATCGTCGTGTGCCAGCCCGGCATGATCGAAACCGCGAAGTCGAAGCTGACCACCGAGTGCACCGATAGAACCAGCGGCGTGGCGAGCGACGCCAGCAGCAGGTAGGCGAACTCAAAGCGGTGCCAGTGACGGTTGGACGAACGCCAACCGAGGCTGAGCACACCGTAGATGTAGAAGCGCAGCTTTGTCGTGGCGCGATCGCGGATCGAGGCCAGATCGGGGATCATGCCCATGTACCAGAAGAGAAGTGAGACCGTGGCGTAGGTCCCGACCGCGAACACGTCCCACAAGAGCGGCGAGCGGAAGTTCGGCCACATCGACATCTGATTGGGGATCGGGAATAGCCAGTAGGCAAACCAGATGCGGCCGACATGAATGCCCGGGAAGATCCCGGCGCACACGACCGCGAAGATCGTCATCGCCTCGGCAAAGCGGTTGATGCTGGTGCGCCATCGCTGGCGCAGCAGAAAGAGAATCGCCGAGATCAGGGTTCCGGCGTGGCCGATGCCGACCCAAAAGACGAAGTTAACGATCGCGTAGCCCCAACCAACCGGGACCTGGAGGCCCCAGACGCCAATGCCGGTGGTCACCAGATAGCCAATGCAGGCGAAGAGGACCAGGGTCAGACTGGAAGATGCGGCTAATGCGTCCCACCTGAATTTGGGTGGTTTGGGCTGTTCGACGATGCCGCAGACCGTGTCGGTGACCGAGTGGAAGTCGTTGTCCCCGACCACCAGTCGTGCGCGGACGGCCGGATCAACGCCGGTGTTGTCGAGATAGCTCAGGGAGTTGATGGCTGTGTCGCTCATCTCAAGCCGTCTCCTTCCCGTGGCTTTCCGCCTCTCCGTGCGGTGTTCCGTGGCCCTGGGGGCCGGCGCCGTCAGCGCGATTGCTCAGGCGGCCGAGGTAATGGGCTCGCGGTCTGATGTTGAGCTCGGCCAACGTCGCATAGGAACGCTTCTCCTCACGCAGTTTGGAAACCGAGCTTTTCGGGTCGTTGAGGTTTCCAAAGGTGATCGCCTTGGTCGGACAGGTCTGCGCGCACGCTGGCAGGATCTCGCCGTCCGCAATAGGACGGTTATCATTGCGCGCACCGATGCGCACCGCCTCGATTCTCTGCACGCAGAAGGTGCACTTCTCCATGACGCCGCGAGCGCGCACCGTGACCTCTGGGTTGAACTGCATCTTCGTCGTATCAGCGGGATCCTTGTGGTAGTTGAAGAAGTTGAAGCGCCGGACCTTGAGCGGGCAGTTGTTCGAGCAATAGCGGGTGCCGACGCAACGGTTGTAGACCATCGCGTTGAGGCCGTCGGTGGTGTGCTGGGTCGCCGCCACCGGGCAGACCTGCTCGCACGGAGCGTTCTCGCAGTGAACGCAGGTCATGGGTTGGAAGACCACGTCGGCATTGTCGATCTCGGCGGAACCGAGGCCGGGTTCGGTCTTGAAATAACGATCGATCCGGATCCACTGCATCTCGCGCTGATTGAGGACCTGCTCGCGGCCCACAACCGGGATGTTGTTTTCGGCCTGACAGGCGACAACACACGCGTTGCAGCCGATGCAGGTGTTGAGGTCGATGGCCATCCCCCACTGCTCACCCTCGTACTCCTGGTCCTTCCACAGCGAGATCAGCGGCGGGTGATGCTCGTGCTCGTGGAATACCTCCGGATTGGCGAGGTAGGCATTCAGGGGAGCCTCGCGTACGAGCTCACCGACCCGGCGGTTGCGCTCTTTGAAACCAGCCGTGTCGATCGCGAAGTGGTCCTGAGTGGTGGCCAGGTGGTAGCTGCGTCCGGTTCCCCGCACCGTGGCGCCGGACACCACGTGCGGCGCCCTTGCAGTCCGCAGTTGGTAGGCGTCGGCGCCGACCCCATTGCCAACCTGTCCGGCTGCAGAACGGCCATACCCGAGGGCGAGCGTCATGCTCGACCGCGCCTGTCCGGGAAGCACGAAGGTCGGCACCTCGACGGTGACCCCTCCGCTTTCGACAGCTGCGATCTCGCCGTCGGTGATTTCCAGCTCACGAGCCGTCGCCGGCGACATCAGGAGCGCGTTGTCCCAGGTCACCTTGGTGAGCGCGTCCGGCAGCTCCTGGAGCCAGCCATTGTTGGCAAAGCGCCCATCCCATATCCGCGAGTCGGCGGTCACGACCACCTCGGGTCGATCTGCGCTCGGCAGACCAGCATCGAGCAGGGCTCGCAGGCCATCGACCGCGACCGCGAGGCGGCCCGGATTGAGGCGGGGTTGTACTGCATCCCAGGCCGTGCCTTCGACCGTTCCGTCGTGCAGGGCACGCCTCCAGAAACCCTCGAAATCGGCTGCCGGCGCCGAGCTGCGCAGATTCTCCCGTACCAGCTCGTATCCCGATGTGGGTTTCGAACCTGCGGCGAAAGCGACGACCTCGGTCGCAGTACGACCGTCGTAGAGCGGCGCAATCAGCGGCTGTCTCATGGTCAGGGTGCCGTCCCACGCCGCACCGTCACCCCAGACCTCGAGGCCGTGAGCCCGTGGCAGGTGCCAGATGCAGCGCTGAGATGTTTCGTCGTCGTACAGACTGAGGTGGATCGAGAGCGGTACTTTTGCCAGAAGCTCGCCGAATCGAAGATCGGCGGGGGCGTCGTAGGCGGGATTACCGCCAAGGACCAACAGAGTTTGGACGGATCCCGAAGCCATCGCCGCCGCGAGCTCGCCGATGGCTTCGATGTGCGACGGCCGATCGGGATCAGGGTCGGTGGTGTAACCGACAGTCGAATCGAGAACCTGATTGAGCACCGCAGCGAGGGCGTGCACCGCAGGTTCCTGCCGTGGACCAACGAGGATTGCCCCGCCACCTCGGAATTTCGCAAGATCGGCTGCCAGAAGCTCCGCGAAATGGACTTCGTTTTCGGAGATCTCCTGCCCAGCCTCCCCGGCGTACCCTGCTGCAGCCGCCGGCAGCTCGATATGGTGCTCGGCAACCAGGAGGTGGGCGACGCGGGCGAGCACGACCGGAACACGGCTTGACGGAACCGCCACCCGGTGGTCGGCCCGAACGCCGGTCAGGCTGTAGCTCGACTCGGCGACGTAGAGGCGCGCGCCGATCCCTGATTCAGGGTGGCGTGCCGCAGCAAACTCCCGTGCCAAACGCAAGGACGACGGGTGGTCGAAAAGCGGGTCGGCGTCGAAACATGCAACCACGCCCGCTTCGTCGAGCTTCGGGTGCACACGAAACGCCCTACCGAAGACGAGGCGGGTACCCTCCCGCTCGTTGTCTCGCGAGATCGGCTCGTACTCGTACCAGCCCGCGTTCGGGTGGGCCTCGAGGAATCGATCACGCACCATCGCCCGGGTCGGCGATGAGGACGAGCCCGCGAGCACGGCCACACCAGTGCCATCACCGGCGAAGTGCTCCGCGGCCGCGGCCTCGAAATCGCTCCACCCCTTGACGTACTGTTGGCCGCCCTCGCGCAGCAGCAAGCGACGGCTGCGGTCGGGATCGTAGAGCTGGAGGATGTCTGCCTGCGCAATCGCGGTCAATGCTCCAAGGCTGTCGGGGTGGAGCCGGTTTCCCTCGGCTTTGATCGGCCGCCCGTCAAACGAAGTGACGACCATGCCGAGGGCGGCGCCACCAAGCTCCATCGACGTCGCGAAGTGCTCGGGGACGCCCGGCGTCCGGCCCTCCGGCCGGTGCGCAAATGGGACGATCTCCTCTTTCGGCCATCGACAGGCCGTCAGCCCGGCCATAGCCAGCGACGCACCCATCACCTTGAGGAACTGACGACGGGTCGCCGGCGGCAGTTGATCCCAATCGTCTCCCGGAAACTCTCGTTGCACCGCCTCCTGGAACTCGGGGGTTTGGGCGAGCTCATCGAGACTTCGCCAATAGGTCAGGCCGGTCTCTCTGTCGTGTTTCATCGGTGGCATGTGTTGCAGTCCTGCGGTGGGTTGATGTCGTGAGTTTCACGGAGCCGAGTTCCGAGGGCCAGCTGATCCTCCTCGGGCACCCAATCGAGCTGGAACACGAACTCGACAGGTCTCAAATGCTGTTCGGGCTTGCGGTGGCATTCCAGGCACCAGCCCATGCTGAGCGGCTTCTGTTGGCTCACCACCTCCATTGTGTCGATCCTGCCGTGGCACGAAACGCAGCCGACGCCGCGCCGCACATGGGCAGAGTGGTTGAAGTAGACATAGTCCGGCAGGTCGTGGACCCGGATCCACTCTACCGGCATGCCGGTAGAGTAGCTCTCGAAGACCGGGATCAGCTTCTCGGAGTTGGCCCGGACCGCCTTGTGACAGTTCATGCAGGTCTGGCTCGGTGGAATCAGGGCGTTGGCCGCTTCTTCGACACCGGTGTGGCAGTAACGGCAGTCCATCCCCAGTTGTCCGACGTGGAGAGCGTGGCTATATGGCACCGGTTGTACGGGCGCGTAGCCGACATCGGTGGCCAGGGGCGAGAAGCCGAACGCGACGACCACCGTTGCGTACAGCAGACCCCCAAGAGCACCGATCGCCACCGCGGGTCGCAGGACCCCCGTCCATTTTGGGAAAATGAAGATATCATTGGACTTGTCTTCATTCATGAGAACGAATCCTAACTTTGCACTGTCGAGAAGTCAAGCCGATTTTAGCGGGTAGAATACCCCAATGAAGAACCCTATTATCGACCTGCGATCCGATACGGTAACACATCCAACTGACAGCATGCGGAAGGCCATGTCGACCGCCGAAGTGGGAGACGATGTCTATGGCGAAGATCCCACGATCAACCGCCTTGAAGAACGGGCGGCAGAGCTCATGGGACGGGAGGCTGCCGTCTACGTGCCGACCGGGACCATGGGCAACCAGATCGCTATCCACCTCCACACTCACCCGGGGTCGGAGGTAGTGGCTGAGGCCGGCTCCCACATCTTCAACTTCGAGATGGGGGCGATGGCGGCCCTGTCAGGCGCCCTCCCCCGCGCCATCGAAACGGCAGACGGCATCCTCACGCCGGCACAGGTGGAGACGGCGATTCAACCCCGCGCCGGCTACCGCACGCCGACCTCGTTGGTGGTGCTCGAGAACAGCCACAACCTCGCAGGCGGTCGGATCACGCCGCTCGAACGGATGGCCGAACTGATCGGAGTCGCCCGCAACCATGGGCTGCCGATCCACCTTGACGGCGCCCGCGTCCACAATGCGGCAGCGGCGCTCGCCATCTCAGCCGCTAAGCTGAGCGCCGGCTGCGACACCGTCATGTTTTGCCTCTCAAAGGGCCTCGGCGCGCCGGTCGGATCGATCCTCGTTGGCAGCGCCGACACCATCGTCGAGGCGCGTCGCGTGCGCAAGATGTTCGGGGGCGGCATGCGGCAGGCAGGAGTCATTGCCGCCGCCGGGCTGGTGGCGCTGGACGAGGTGATGCCCCTGCTGGTCGAGGACAACCGCCGTGCGCACGAACTCGCGTTCGGCCTGGCAGGCATCCCGGTGGTCGTTCTCGATCCCGACACGGTCGAGACCAATATCGTTTTCTTCTCGCTCGCCGACGATGCACCGATGGACGCCGGAACCCTCGCCTCACGGCTCGCCGAAGAAGGTCTGCTCTGCCACCCACTGGGCGGAGACAGTGTTCGGATGGTGACGCACTATCACGTCAGCGACAGCGATATTTCGAGGGCGGTGGAAATCACGGCGAGGGTGTTGGGTCCGAATTAGGAATTCGGAATTCGGAATTCGGAATTCGGAATTTCCGCCCACCCCACTCTTGTGATTTCGGATTTCGGATTTCGGATTTACCGCCCGCCCACCCGATTCCTACCCACAGATCACACAGATGATATTTTCTGTGTGGATCTGTGTGAATCTGTGTCATCTGTGGGCGGTGCGCCGTGGATGGTCAGATCGAGTATCGAGCATCCAGCATCGAGTATCAGGCGGGGCCGGTGGCAACTCAAAACTCAAAACTAGTCCTTGCGCATTGAATCCAGCTGACTGCGTAGCTCCGGGATGTCGAGTTCTTCGGTCGAGGCGAAGCGCCAGCCGGTTTTCTCTTCCCGCCACAGCACGGTGGCTGTACAGGGGTCCGTGATGCTGCCGATCACGTAGCCCTTGGTGCCCTCGTAGCGCCCCCAGACGACGAATTGAATGTCGATCCGCACCTCGCCCTCCGCTACCACGGGCTTCGAGATCAGGGAGTCGACATCGAGGTCGTCATAGGTCTCCGTGGTTTCGTTGAGGTAGCCGGCGAGGGTTTCGTAATTGAAGCCCCACGGATCGGAGTAGCTCCGGGAGATCCCCGACATCAAGGCCAGCAGCCGTTCCTCCTCGAAGGCCTCGATGGTTGCGATGAACTTACGCTTCACCACCTCACCCGGCGAAAAGTAATGCCGCAGTGAAATGAAGCCGACCACAGCCAGGATCGCAAACCCGATCAGTGCCGTTCGTCTCGACATGTTGACAGTCTACTCGAACGCGATTCGCAGCGGAATCCCAACTGCCTCATAGAGTTGGAGTACCATTATATGGAGGGCAGTTGCTTCGCAGAGAGGAGCGGAAGGGCCCTGTGTCGAGCCTAATTTCGCTTGATCCAGGCCAACGCGCTGTCCAGGTTCCGGATAAGGAGTGATCGGATGCGACTGGAAAAAGCTGCAATCATCGTGATCCTCACGGTGCTGGCGTGGACCGTGCCTGCGGCCGCCTCCGGCCAGGACTTCAAGATCGTGGTCAACGAGGCCAACCCTTCCGAAACGATCAGTAAACAGCAACTCGAAAACATCTTCATGAAAAAGGCGGGCACCTGGAGCAACGGCCGGCCGGCCTTGCCCGTGGACCAGTCGGCGAGTTCGAGCACGCGCTACGGGTTTTCGATGGTGGTCTTAGGTCGCGACGTCAACGCGATCAAGAGTTACTGGCAGCGTCAGATTTTTTCGGGGCGTGGAGTGCCGCCGCCGGAGAAGGCCTCAGAAGAAAAGGTTCTCGCATTTGTCAGGGCGAATCCCGGCGCTATCGGATACGTGTCGTCTGACACCGCCGTCGGATCAGGAATCAAGGTATTGGATATCGCCTGGGAATAGCCCGGGTTTCTCATAAGAGACCGGCCGTGAGGTAACTGACCAGGGGGGTTTCGTCGTGTTGAACCGTCTCAAGCTGAAGCACAAAATGGCCCTTTTACCGGTCCTGGCCGGCGCTGCGGTCCTCGTTATTTTCATAGCGGTCCAGACCAGCACCGCCCGTACGGCGAGGCTCGTCGAACGCATCGACGACGGCTACATACCGAAGATCGATTTATCGCGAGACCTCGTCGATACGCTGGCGCAGATCCAGCGCGGTCTCCAGGACGCGGCAGCAGCGGCAGACCCTCAGATCCTGGACGAGACCGATCAACTCCAAAGAGCCTTCACGACCCGCCTCGAGGACGCGCGAGACAACCCCATTATCGAGGCTTCAGATATCGAACAACTCGAGATGTCGTTCAATCGATATTACGAGCTGGCACGGGAGACCACCTTCCGCATGATCAACCAGGAGACCGGTGATTCGGTCTTCGCCGCCATCGAGCAGATGACATCCGAATACAATGGCGTGAACAAAGGTCTCGACGATTTTGCTGACAGTGCCCGAAGCGAAGCGGACCTCGCAGTGGCTGAGGTGAAGTCCAGCCAGAAGAAGGCACGAAACCTCGTCCTCCTTGTCATGTTGATCAGCGGTGTGTTTCTCGTGGTCCTTTCCTATACGGTGGCCCGGGCGATCATCACACCGCTTGCGGAAGTCGTCCGCGTCGCCGACCGAGTGGCAAACGGCGATCTCACCGAACGCCTCGAGGTCAAAACCATGGACGAGGTCGGACAAACCAGCAGGGCGCTGAACCAGGCGTTCGGGCAGATGGGCTCCGCCATCAAGACAATTGCCGAGAGTTCGCGTTCTCTCAAAGGAGCGTCAGAGGAACTGACGTCGGTCAGTCATCAGATGGCCGCAAGCGCCGAGGAGACCTCGGCCCAGGCAATGGTGGTATCGGCTTCGGCGGAACAGGTGAGCCACAACGTGGAGACGGTCGCGACAGGAGTCGAGGAAATGACCGCCAGCATCCGTGAGATCTCTGACAACGCACACGACGCCGCCAGGGTCGCCACTGAGGCGGTAGAGGAAGCGGAGAAGACGACCGTGACAATCGCCAGGCTCGACGAGAGCAGCGCGAGAATCTCCGATGTCACCAAGGTGATCACATCGATTTCAGAGCAGACCAACCTGTTGGCCCTCAACGCCACCATCGAAGCGGCACGCGCCGGTGAATCGGGCAAGGGGTTTGCGGTGGTTGCCAACGAGGTCAAGGAGCTCGCCAGGGAAACGGCGTCAGCGACCGAAGAAATTGGGACCCGGGTCGAAGAGATTCAGAACGACACTCGAAGTGCAGTCACGGCGATCGGGAAGATCGGGACCATCGTCAAACGGATCCACGAAATCCAGAACACGATCGCGAGTGCCGTCGAGGAGCAGACAGCAACCACCAACGAGATCAGCCGCTCGGTGACCGAGGTGGCCGGTGGGAGTTCGGAAATCGCCAACAGCATCTCCGGCGTCGCGACCGGGACCAAGGACACCGCTTCGGGAGCCAGCACCGCGCAGAACGCCGCTCAGGAGCTCGCCTATATGGCCGACCAACTCAAGCAGCTGGTGGAGAAGTTCAGTTACGACGAGTCGGAGGCGTAGGCCGCCCACCCTACGTGCGTGGAGTTCGGCCGAGGCGGCGGTCGACGGCCCACTGGTAGAGCTCGACATAGCGGGACGCAGAGGCGTCCCACGAAAAGCGCTGCTGCATCGCCCGTGCCCGCATCGCCGAAATGTCTTCAGGCCGGTTGTACCAGGCCCACACCGCCCAACCCACCGAGTTGGCGATCGCCTTCGGAGTGAGGTCGTCAAAGACGAAGCCGGTGCCTTCGCCGGTTTTTTCGTCGTAGCTCTCGACCGTATCGGCGAGGCCGCCGGTTCGGCGAACGATGGGCAGCGTTCCGTACCGCAGCGAGTACATCTGGCTCAATCCGCACGGTTCGTAGGCGCTCGGCATGAGGAAGAAATCGGCGCCGGCTTCGATCAAGTGGGCAAGCGGATCGTTGTACTCGAGTGCCACCACCAGGTTGGGGAGTTTTTCGCCCAGGGTCGCCAGCTCTTCCTCACACCAGGCATCGCCGGTGCCGAGAATCACGAATTGGAGATCGAGCTCATCACAGATCGACCACAAGCTGCCGTGCGTCGGCCCGCACAGCTGGCCAAAGCCCTTCTGATCGACCAGGCGGCTGATCATCGCCACCACCGGCACCTTTGGGTCGACTTCGAGACCCATCGCCTCCTGGAGTGCGACCTTGTCAACGGCCTTACCGCCGAGGTCTTCGTGTGAGTAATTGGCCGGGATATGGAGATCTGTTTCGGGATTCCAAATCTCGTAGTCCATGCCGTTGAGGACTCCAAACAGGTCCGGCTCCCGGTCGCGGAGCAGAGCGTCGAGACCGCATCCGAACTCCGGCGTCTGGATCTCTTCAGCATAGGTGGGCGACACAGTGGTCAGGATGTCAGCGTTGTGGATGCCGGCTTGTAGGAGGTTGAGGCCGTCCACCGACTCGAACCCGGCGCTCGAGTAAAGGTCAGGCGACACGGGGAGATGCACGAATTCCTCCTTCGGGAAGACCCCCTGGTGACCCAGGTTGTGGATCGTGAGCATCGAACCGGTGTCGGCGAACTCTCCCTCGCGCTCGCGGGCGTTGAGGCAGACCGGGACTATGGCGGAGGGCCAGTCGTGGGCGTGCATCACATCGGGGAACCAGTCAAGCGCTCGACAGAGCTGAAAGGCGCCCCGGCTCAGCAGGGCGAAACGCTGAAGGTTGTCGGCAAAGCCCGGCTCGCCCCGGGCCCCGTAGATGCCGTTGCGCCCGTACAGCACCTCGTGGTCGAGGAAGTACACCGGCACCTCGGCATCGGGAAGCCGGCTCTGGTATATCGCGCACCACTCGTCCTTTTCGCCGAGCGGCACCCCCAGAGCGCCGTTAATACGCTGCATGCGCCCAATGTCGATCGAGTAGTAGCGTGGGAGGATGACCCGCACGTCATGGCCCTGGCGTTGGAGCTCCGCCGACAGCGCTGCCACCATGTCGCCGAGCCCGCCCGCCTTGGCGAATGGCACCACCTCGCTGGTAATCATGAGGATTTTGAGACTGGAATCTGGCAACGCGACCTCCACGAGGACCGACTCGAATCATAGCTGATGCGCGAGGCTTGAGGCTTGTGGCTTGAGGCTTGAGGAAAAATCCGAGACCGTAAGCAAGTCTCCAAGCCCCAGGTCCCAAGCCCCAGGCCCTGGGTAGGTGCTAAATCAGCGCGTCGTCCTTCCAGCCCAGACGCACTAGCTCTATTCGGTCCGGATCAGCGATGCCAATCCCGTACTGGGTCTCGGCGATCTGGATGTGGTGTGGCGGCGGCCTCATGGGGCGATCGTCCCCGAAATGAAGCTTCCTCTTCGCCTCAATGATTCGGGCGCCCGTCGCGTCCACCGCTACCGGATCGACCCCCAGGATCAGGCCACCATAGGGCCACACGAATTCTTGCGAGAAGCTGTGCGGCCCGGTCGAGTGAAACTGTGGAGTCAGCATCACCAGCACGTTGAGGCGCACCTTGCCCTTGAGCTCCGGGCGCAGCCAGATCGAACCGAGGGGAGCGCAGGCGTCGCCGTGGTAGTCCGGATACCGCTCGGTAAAGGTGATGAGGTTTTTGATACAGGTGCCGAGGCCTGACCAGTCGTGGGTCCGCAGAGGTCGCGTGTTGATGAACGCGGTGGCACGCTGGAACACGGGATTTGCCTTTACGTTTCGGTCGTCAACAGCGATGTCCGTCGGCGCCACACCCACCCGCTCGAGCTCAAATCGCATCGCCTCCTCGAGAGCCGCGGGAGTCGGCAACCGGGACCATTCGTTACTCTTGATGCCGACCACATCAGACGGAGAGAACAGTTGCCGCCACGCTGCCGCAGCGTCCTTCTCCCCCACCAGCTCAGCGACACCTTTGTTGAGCATCCGATGCAGACCATTCGGATCGGCTTTCCCTTCGCTGTCGAGGACGTCACGATCACGGATCAGCACCACCCGGCTGGTGGAGGGCTTCTCCCCGTCGTCGGCCCCAGCGTGACCACGGAGGAGCCCAAGCGCAGCCGCCCCCGAGCCCATGGTGAAGAAGTCCCTGCGATTCAATTTGTTGTTGCCCATCACTCGCCTCCAATCGCGTCGGCAAGCAGGCCGTCGCCCGCCGCCTGCGGTTCCGGCGCCAGGACTGCGGCCAGCCGCGAGCCCTGCCTCCTTACTGCTATGCCCGCCTCGATCGCCCCACCCTCGGCCACCTCTGCGGATGCGTCGTCAGGGTAGTCGACCAGCAGCAGCCAACCTCCGCCCTCCGGACGCTGGTATCGGCCGACAACGGCATCGACCTCGGGCCCGAACTGGAGCGCGTTTTCGTAGCCCAGATAAACGACGCCATTGAGGATTTCCTGGGTATGAAGAAACCGTACCGAACGCGGATCGAGACCGTCCTCGGGCAGCTCGGCCACAAGCGCCGGTACCTCACCGACCTCCGTCATCGTGTCGGCCGCGGCGAGGCCGAGGGCGAGAACCGCCTCTTTCGATGCCTCACTCTCTCCTTCGGCATAGACCGATCCGAACCAGTGGCCCTTCCAGAACGAGAGCCAACCGTGACGGAAGAGCCCCCCCTGGCCGATATCGACCTCTTCGCCATCACGATCATGAGTGAAGACCCCAAAAGCGTCGGCCGCCGACGCCTGCTCGAAAAGATCGAGCACGATGTCGGGTTCGCCCTCGGGGCCCGAGTAGCGCCGCGACACACACCGCACCATGCCGTAGGCCATGTAGACCTCAGCGTGGCCGTCGATGTAGGAGTAGATCGATTCGGTGTCGTAAACCGAGTCCTCGTCGAGAGCGCGCCATCCGCCGAGCTCTGCCGGCAGTGACTCGTGGAGGGAGCCGGATTCGCCACCGACGGGTGGGCCCTGTGAGCAGGACATCAACATCACGACGAGCGGCACAACGAGCGACCGGACCCATATCGCCCCGCGTTTTTCCATCGTTCACTCCTTTGGGAGGAATTCATGGGCGGATCTTATCAGGGAGTGACCGATGGCCCGGCTTGAAACGATTTCGCCGCAGGGAAAGCGTCGCCGGAACGGCCAAAACAATCATCGAAATCACACACAGAACCAACCCGAGCCGCAGACCCGGTGGCACATACCGCAACTTCACGGCTTCGACCTGCGATGGAACGACGACGCCGAGGAACGCGCCGTTGATTCTCAGTGTCCGCAGGCGGAGGCCATTCGATGTCGCCACCCATCCCTCGGGGATCGTGAGCGAGGAGGCAAGCAACTTCTCACCGCGGCGTGGGAGACGGAGATCGATCTCTCCCTGGACGAGCCTTTTCACCCTGACAGCCCTCGGCATCCAATTCGTGGGTGGTGGGCGCCACTCCCCCACCTCCTCCGTGGCAACCACAACCGTACGCGGATCCACCAGGCCTACCACCGCCTCGGTGACCTCGGCCGCCGGCACGGCGGTTACCGCCGGCGCGACGAAGAATCGGCGGAGAGCCCCGGGGTTCCTCGCAAGGCGCATGGCGCCACCACCCGGCGATACCCCGCTCCGCAACCCGCTTGGGACCGGTTTGCGCCTGGGCACCGCCACGACTCGAACGTTGAGAAAGTCGAGTAACGGGTGATCTGTGACCTCAAAGGAGCCGAAGTACTCATGCCCAGCGTGAAATCCGAAGACCTCACCAAGGAGCCGGGCATAGGCCAGCGGTGCCAGGGGATTGTGGAAACGGATGTCCTCGAGCCCGTGCACCGCGAGGGTGGCGGGATAGTACGCCGTGCCCTGGCCAACGATTCGCCACGGTCCGTCGTCGGCTGTGCGGCGAGCCATTTCTTCGGTGGCAGCTGTGGGCGGATAGAAGAGATCGCGCCGGCCGGTCGGCAGCATCTCCCGCGCCCACGGCACAAGATCCAGGAGCATCACTACAGCGAGGACCGCTGTTGCCAGTCTCGGGTTCCAATGCCCGACTGCGAGGCCGCCAAGAAGAAGCAGCCACAGCATCACCACCTGGGGAGATCGAGCAACGGCAAGGCTGATGGTGGCTGCACTCAGGGTCGCCGCCCAGGCCACGATGCCCGGGCGACGACTTAACAACCGGCTCAGACCGACGGACGCCAAAATGCACAGACACAGGGCGACCACGGGCAAGACTCTGTTGAACGCGACGACGCCCAGCCCCGGTAGAGCGCGAAAAAAACGCTCCACCGTCAGAAACTGCATTGCCAGAGCCATCCCCGTCGCCGCGAAAAATATCAGCGGGAAAACGTATCGGCGCCGAAGAGCGAGAGCCGCAACCAGACCGGCGAACACGACGAGACCCGAGTAAATGCTTCCCGGCACCGGCCACTGTGCGGGTGAGGGCGGCGGATCAACAAACGGTTGGCCCAACGCAATGGGATTGGTCGGTTGCAGCACCAGGCGGCCCTGCTCTCCGACACACCATGTCTGTGGTTGGCCCAAATGAACCTCTGTGTCCGGCAAAGGGTGTTTCTTTGTTTCGTCGGCGCGAAGAGCCTGCCTCATGATGTGAACGAAAGGGAGTACGTGCGGCGCCGCCACGCCAAGCCCCAGGGCGGCAGCCAGAGCCGCCGCACCAACGCCGTGCAGGCGCCCGTTACGCCGAGAACTGAGCCCGACACCGCAGACCACCGCCAGAAGTCCCGAAGCGACCGCCAATTCCGGATGGCCGGAGTAGGCAATCACCGAGGTCAGCAGTGCCGCACAGACAACCAAAACCCACGTCGGGCGCCGCACCAGGCGTACGACCGCCGCCAGCAGCCACGGCGCCCACGCTACCGTGCTGGTATGCGGGAAAAGTCCCCAGGCAACGATTCCCCCGCCAAGAGCAAATCCACCACCCGCCAGAAGCGCGGCACCCTCGGAAGCGCCGAAGAGCCGTGCCGCCAGCCAGGTTCCCTGGAGGGCGATGAGCATCTTCAGCGCCAGAGCCGTCAGCATGGAGTCCTCTACCGGCACCAGCCGCGCCAGCATCCTCACCGGCGAAAGGACTTCCGCCTGCGGGTTGGCCCATGGCGAGGACCCGCCATCGATCCGATCCGACCACAGGGGCAGGCGGCGCTCGGCGAAGGCGCGTCGGACTTCGATCTCCCAGGGAACGAACTGGTAAACGGTATCGTTGAGCTTCGCGTGCCGCGAGTCCGCGTCCACCCTGGGAGCTCCCGGAAACGCCCGTTGCACATGGACGGTGGGGAGCAGCAAGCTGTTATTGAGAATCCAGGGGGCCAACACCGCATGCGGCAGGATCAGCCCGGCCGCCATCACGGATGGCGTCAGAGGGCGCCTCAGAATCCGGGCGATGAACCACAGCGCGACCTGCATCGCCGCCAATGCCAGCAGATGTCCGCCCACGGTTCACACCCCCAGAAATCTGGACCGCCGATGACGCATTGCCATACGGTACGGTCCCACGCCGTTACAAATCGCGCCTCATGATACGGCAGCTATGCCGCCCTGTATCGAATGGCCGGTGAAGAACGATGTGCTAGGTTTTGACGATGCCTCTTGGCCGTACCCTTCTTCTCTGCCTGACAGCGATCCTGATCAACGCCTGTGCTCCGGTCCCAGAGTTGCCTTCCGAACCCCAGAATCTGAGAAACGTCATCATCGTCCTCGTCGACACGCTCCGGGCTGACCACATGAGCACCTACGGATACGAACGGCCGACATCGCCGTTTATCGACGAGTTCGCCGCCGGGGCGGTGGTCTTTGAACACGCGCGCTCACAGTCAAGCTGCACCTTCCCATCGGTCAACTCGCTGATGACCTCTCGCTATCCGGACGTCTTTGCCCGGCAGGGAAAGAACCAGTTTGGAATCCCGGCCGAATACCCCGCTATCGCCGAGGTCCTCGACGATCTCGGCTATTACACCGTTGCGGTATCGCAGAGCCCGGTGGTCCGCAACACCCCGAGCAAGCACAACCCCAACGGCGGTTATGGACGTGGATTCGACCGCTTCGTCGAGGGATGCGTGTGGCGGCACGGCGCGTGTCTCAACAACAAGATATTCAAGGAGCTCAAACTCGTCGAAAGACCCTTCTTCCTTTACCTCCACTACATGGAGCCGCACGCGCCCTATTTTCACCCTCCGAGGCACCGGTTGCGGTTCACCGGTGAGTACGAGGGATTCGATTTCATCCGTGACGGCAACCCCAAACCGATCGGCAAGATGATCTACGACGACGGGCCCGAGTACGAGATCACCGATCGTGACATTCAGCATCTGGCCGACCTGTACGATGACGAAATCCGTTACTTCGACTACGTCTTCCGCAGTCTGTTGGAGGAGCTCGAGGCCCAAGGTCTACTCGAGGAGACAATGATCGTTTTTGCCTCAGACCACGGCGAGGAGTTCCTCGAGCACGGCCACATCAGCCACTGCCGTGGTGTATGGGACACCGTCACACACGTTCCGCTCATCCTCAAGATTCCCGGGGTCGACAGAGGCCGGATCGATACTGCGGTTGAGAATCTCGACATCGTGCCCACGATCCTCGACTATCTCGCGCTCGACAGCGACGGGTCCGAGTTCGAAGGACGGAGCCTGCGCCCCCTGATCGAAAGTCGAGATGCAGCTATCCGGTACGCCTTCGCCGAACAGACGGAGTACCGGTCGTCGGACGACGGACGGTTCCACCTGATCCTCGACAGCGATACCGACGGTTTCACCCTCTTCGACATCGAGAATGACCCTCTCGAGCAGCACGACCTGTACGACCCGGCCCACCCGCAGTTCGGTCCGTTACGGCATGCTCTTTTCGGCTGGCTCGAACAGACCTCGCAACGACAGCGTCTTGACGAATCAACCGCCGCCGACAGGGCCAAAGAGGAAGAGCTGCGCGCGCTCGGTTATCTCGAGTGAATGTCCTGATTACTCCAGGTATCCAAAGGCCCGAAGGCGCTCCCTTTCGCGTTCGCTGAGAACCACTTCTCCGGTCTGGCGAGAAGAGCCATACTTCTGGAATAGTACGAGCGACTGCTTTTGGTGCTCTTGCAGCAGCCTGCGGAGAGCACCGGCCCTGTCGGGGTCGGTGTCGGTCCCGTCTTTGACCTCGCCAGGGTCGATCCCCAGATGGAAGATCCTGGCTTGCAGCTTGCCGGAAAAAATCCCTTTGTCGTCGCCCACAATCACTGCGCGAGCCAATGTTCCACTGAAAATGGCGGGCTCAGATCGAGGCGTACGGAGGTCTTCACCCGGCAACTCGTCAGCGCCGAGGCCGGCAAAATCGAGAAGGGTCGGTGCAACATCCACCGCCGAACGTGGCGAGGATTCGACTTCTCCCGCGCTCTTCCCGCCCGGCCATTTAATGATCAATGGCACTCGCACGATTTCTTCGTGAAGCGAGTTGTGGCCAAACTCGCCGCGTTCACCAAACGCTTCGCCGTGGTCGCTGGTCACGACGACAAGCATCTGATCCCAGACGCCGTCCGACCGTAGGGTGTTGAAGAGCTCGCCCAGCGATCGATCGACGTAGCCCACACCCTCGTCGTAACTGTGGCGTAGGATCTCAGGGTCACTCGTCTCGAACGGAACCTCGCGGTGGTGCAGCCCGTTGACAAACTGGGACGCGCAGCGGCCGCTGCGGCACCCGAAACCGTGTACTCCGAACTGCTCGGCAATCACCTTCCGGGTCAATCCTGGCGCCTCGTAGGGAAGCAGATTGAAGTCGGAGTGCGGTTCGAAGGTGTGGACAAAAAAGAAAAAACCGTCATCGCGGCGATCGAGTACCCAATTGGCCGTCATCCGCGCCTGGCGTCCGGCCCGCCAGCGTGTCACCTGGTAGCTGTCGAAGCCCTTGCTGAATCCCCATCGAGGGCTCAGCCAGGTGCAGTCGAAGACCAACGCCGCGGTCTCGAGGCCAGCATCCCGAAATCTCTCGGCGAGGGTCGGTATCGCTGGATCCATTGCCTGTTCGAGGGAAATTGCGCGATGCGTGTCGGGGTAGAAACCGGTCAAAAGCGAAGCGTGCGAGGGTTTGGTCCAGCTCGCCGCCGCGTAGTGCCGGGAGAAGCTCTCGGACTCGGCCACGAATCGGTCGAGGTTTGGCGTAGCTTCGGTGCCGCCGAAGGCGCCGATGGCGTCATACCGCAGGGTATCGACTGAAATCAACAAGACCTGTTTTGGCGGCTCCGGCAACGGTGGCGACACCGTCCGATGATGGCTCACCGTCGCCTCCCGGAGCCTCACGACGCATCCCTCGGGCATCGCTGGGTCGATCTGAAGCCTGGCCACGCGGTTTGCAGCCCGTGCCAGATCCACCTCCCGTGTCCACCAACCCCCTGCCGGGTCGAGTTCGATCGAGAACCGGATCTGCCGTCCATCCCCGGCTTCGATCATTCCACCAAGAATGGCTCCGTTTTCAGGCTGCTTCCCGTCGGCGCACACCAGGCAACCGGCGAGCGTCAGGGCAGGCTCGGATTGGAGATCGAGTTCGGCAGTGACCGCCACACCCGGCTCGAGGGTCACGGCAACCCAGGTCTCATCGGCAGCAAAGGTCTCCATTGCCTGGAGCGGCTCTCCATCGGCCTCGAGACTTCGTGTCGTCAGCAGGTCAAGAAATTCGATGCGGGTCGGGCCATGGTCACACCCTGTGCAGACCAGCACACCGAGCGCGGCGACCAGCACCCACAGCGCTCTTTTCTTGCTCCAGTTCGACGTTTTTCTCATCGGCCTGCCATGGTACTCGAATCTCGAACCGCCACCTCCGCCGCGTACCACCGGTTGTAGAGAATCGCCGTTTCACGCATCGAGGCCTCCGCCACCTTCGAGTGGGAGGACAGTACCTCGCCGAGAGATTTCGTCACCTCGGTCGCGCCCAGCCGGCGCGCCCGGACCAGCAGTCGGAAAACGTGTCGAACATCGGCAACGGTCTGCCGGGCGAGACCTGTGAGGGGGCTCGGATCGATTTCGTGAAGCACGTGGCGATACACCCGTACGGCGAGATCGGTGTCGGTGTCCGGTGCGAGATGGCCGGCGCGGACCATGTGATCGATCAAGAACGCCCGGTGCCAATACTCCGTGAGCGCCGCCGTCGCGTCCTTGACCGCGAAGATGTAGATGATCTTTCGCCACAGGCGTCGGACGATGTAGCGGCCGACCATGAACGGCACGGTAAGACACCCGGCCCAGGACAGCGCGTCGTTTATCGGACGCGCCAGCTGGACGCTTGTAGCAGCCGAAATCTCGGAACCCCGGACCTTCGCGATTTTCCCCGAGATCCGTCGTCTGAAGATGGTTTCGAAAAAGAGATCCACCAACGGCAACGGAATCAGCACCGAGAGCCCGGCGCAGGTCGCGTCGGCGTAGATGCGCCAGTCAAAGTCGTTTGCCTGGTGATTCGAGTTCCCAACCTCCACGGCACCCCCTCGGATTCAGGGCTCAGGGTACAGGGTACAGGGTTCAAGCCCCAGTGAGCCCTGTACCCGGGCGGTTGGTGGGGTGGGTGAACCCTGCACCCGGGTGGGCGGGCGGTAGCCGGATGCTACACTCTCCGGCTATGTACGAACGAGAACAGGAACTTGCCGCCGAAATCGTCGCCGAGGTCTGCGGCCTCACCCGTCGAGTCCAGGATCAGATCGTCGCCGCCGGTGACTCTCTTGCCAAGGGCGACCGCTCCCCGGTCACGCTCGCCGATCTCGCGACCCAGATCGTGGTCAGTCACCGTCTCGCGGAGTCGTTTCCGGGAGATCCCCTCCTTGCTGAGGAGGATTCTGGCGCTCTGGACACCTCACCCGAGATGGCCGAGCGGGTATTCGAACAGGTACGGACCAACATCTCCGATATCACTCGGGAGGCCATGCTCGAGGCACTCGACCGCGGTGACCACACCGGTGAAGGTCCTCGCTACTGGGTCCTCGACCCGATCGACGGCACCAAGGGATTCTTGCGCGGCGACCAGTACGCGGTTGCTCTGGCTCTGGTGGACGGGGGCCAGGTCGTCGTTGGCGTGCTCGGTTGCCCAAATCTGCCGGCGCCCGCCGACGCTGCATCCGACGCCACAGGGTTCCTGTTCAGCGCAGCCGCAGGCAGCGGCACCATCACGCGGCCGCTCGACTGCCAGGAGTCCGATTCCGCCAGGGTCGACCAGATCACCGACACGGCAGAAGCGGTGTTCTGCGAATCAGTGGAAGCGGCCCATGCGGCCCACTCGGTCCAGGCGGGCATCGCCTCCCGTCTCGGGATCACGGCGCCCTCGTTTCGCATCGACAGTCAGTGCAAGTACGCGGTGGTCGCTCGCGGTGAGGCCTCGATCTACCTGCGGCTACCCCGCGACACCAGCTACCGGGAGAAGGTCTGGGACCACGCTGCCGGCTCACTGGTGCTCGAGGAGGCAGGTGGTCGGGTCAGCGACCTCGACGGTCGGCCGCTCGACTTCTCCGGGGGTCGGTTGCTCGGCACCCACCGCGGCATCGTCTGCACCAACGGCGCGATCCATGACCAGGTCCTTGTCGCCTGCCGCGCCGAACTCGGGATAGACTAACCACCAAGGGCACCAAGAACACCAAGGCCACCCACCCACCCTTTCTAATACAAAGACGCAAAGCCGCCCACCCTCCCAGAAGGCCCACAGATCACACAGATGTTCTTCTCAGCGAGAATGGATTCAATCGGTTCTCACTGACAATCCAGGCCGCCCATTCAGATGAAACCGCAGATAACGCAGATAAACGCAGATGTCTTTTGACTGCGACTGGCGAGGTACCGGCCGTCCAATGACGGCCGGTAACCGCAGGGCCGGTCATCCGGACTGAAAACGAGTTTTCGCGTCGAATGCCCGGCCCAGCGGCTTGCGCTCCGGGAGCGCAAGCCTCGCCACCCCTCTTCTTCATTCAATAGTTTGGAAGAAAAGAAAGGCAGAACCGACGTGCCAACGGCACGTCGGCCGGGAAGAAACGGTAGCGCCCTACCGACTCACTCACCGCCCCTTGGTGTTTTGGTGTCTTGGTGGTTCTCTTGGGTGGGTTGGTGGATCTGTGTGATCTGTGGGCAGTCCGCCCGGCTCTGTGAGCTCTGTCGTTCTTCTGACGCGGCCGGACGCTCACGCAACCGGGGGCAGAATGGTGCCCGAGCTTTCGAACTTGACCGCGCGTTTGCCGGTGGTGCAGGACATGCACGCGGGGGCGGACTTGATGACGTGCTCGACAAAGACCTCTTCGGGCATGTAATAGAGCGCGTCCACTCCAAGCTCAACCCGGACCTCCTCGACATCGCCGTTGAAGCGCGCGCCGATGAGTTCCTTCTGGGTCGGAGTGTTGATGCCCTGGAAGCAGGAGTCAATCACCATCGGCCACAGGGTGCCGAAATAGATCTTTTTGGCGCCCGCGGCGCGGAAGGCGCGAACGATGCGTTTTGCGTTGGTGCCACGAACGATGCTGTCATCAACCAGGAAGATCGTGCGCCCCTCGACTGCCTTGTCGTCGACCCGGAAGTCGAGCATCGCCGCCTCGTCCCGCGCTTCCTGGGTCTCCTCCATGAAGATGCGGCCGCCGTAGCGGTACTTGGAGACCGGTGTCGCGTACTGCAGCGCCGACGTCTCGAGCTCCTTCTCGAGTTGTTGCGCAAAGGCCTCGGCGCCGGGGATCGGCGAGTGCGGGATCGGGACCACGAGATCGATTTCGCGCACCAGCTCCGGCGTCTTTTCCAGGAGATACGTGGCCAGCGTCCGGCCCGCCCGCCAGCGGAAAGAACGAATTTTGTCGCCCATCATCTTCGATTCGACGTCGGCGAAGTAGATGAGCTCGAATGCGCAGGGACGGGGGTCCTTCTGAACAACGATCCGCTCGTCGATTTCAAGATCACGATCGATGAAGAGGGCGGCACCGTGCGCCACGTCATCCAGAACCTCAAAACCATTCTGCTCCAGCGCCAGGGTCTCGGAGGCAATCATCACCGTTTCGCGTCCGTTACTGCGACGGCGGCCAATCACCATCGGCCTGAAACCGTGCGGGTCACGGAATGCGAACAACCCGCCTGCGGTCGCCATCACGGCGGAGAATGCCCCCGTTACCCCCTTCTGAGTTTCAGCAACGGCGCGGAAGAGAAGCTCCTTCTCTTCGGCAGTGGGATCCAGCCGCCGATAATGCTCGACCCACAGGCTGAACACGCGGAGCAACGCCTCGCCGTCACAGTTGGCGGCCAGCGCCTGCGAACGACCGGCCAGCTCGGCCTCGATTTGCGGCACATTCGTGATGTGGCCGTTGTGGGCGAGGGCCATTGTCGTCATGGGATCGTAGAACGGCTGCGCGTTGTTGGTGCCACCGGCGCCGTAGGTCTTGTATCGGGTGTGGGCGATCCCGAGATCGCCGCAAAGATGTCCGAGGGGCTTGAAGATGTCATCGGCGAGACCCTCGCCCTTTTCGAGTGATGCGGTCCGGTGCACCGGATCGAAGACAAAGAGGCCTGCGTAGGCCGGCCCACGGTGCTGGAGAAAGTGGCTCCCATTGCCGAGGTCACCGACAACCGATCTCCCGTTGTTACTGATGACGCCGACAATGCCGCACATGCAACCCCCTCAGAAGGGCACACTATAAGACAGAATTAGGAATTAGGAATTAGGAATTAGGAATTTTCCATCCGCCCCAGCAATATTGGGTGCTCGGTGTGGAGATCGGCCTATTGCTGAACGGACCCGAGAACCGCAAAAGCAACTCACCAACAATGCCCTCCTCACGATGCTATCCTCAATAATGAAGG